>Ga0114973_10000303_pt1 | contig 36638 bp, 23 predicted proteins | sample M_140807_MF_Meta_FD_87025 | JGI IMG/M metagenome (GOLD analysis project Ga0114973, IMG submission 87025) | Freshwater microbial communities from Lake Montjoie, Canada to study carbon cycling - M_140807_MF_MetaG | ecosystem: Environmental > Aquatic > Freshwater > Lake | place: Lake Montjoie... | reverse complement strand
CCGAGGGCGGGACGTTACGCCGGAACTTGGGCGGGAACCTGGGCGGGAACCTGGGCGGGAACCTGGGCGGGAACCTGGGCGGGAACCTGGGCGGGAACCTGGGCGGGAACCTGGGCGATCGGCACTTCGTCCGCCGCGATGGCCTGATCGATCATCATCAGGACGTGGTGGATGAACTGCCGCTGCAGTTTCTCCTCGGATTGCTTGGCGACCTCGTCCACGGGAAGCTTCGCCAGCAGCCCCTCCACTCTCTCGCGCTCCTTGTCGACCTTCGATTTGATCTCGTCGGCGATGCCGCCTCCCTCGACGAGAAGCGCGTTCCGCAGCCGTTCCTCGATGGAATCGAGCTTTTTCTCGGTGAGCGACGGCAGCTGCCGTTTCAGGTCCCGTGCAATCCGGTCGCCGACCCGCTGCATGCAGAACTCCGCCTTCTGGAGCATCTCGCCCTGCAGCCGCTCGGCAAAGCTGCCGGCCTCTGCCGACACCATCGTCTCAAGCTGGGGACGCACCTTTTCGAACCGCTGCATCGCCTCCTCACCGTACACGGGGGCGGCCTTCACCGCGGAATCGACGAACTTTTGACTGAGCGGGGGCCAGACTTGGTCGACCTTCTGCATGAAAGCACTCTGGAGCTCGTTGGCGTTGAGCTGTCGCTGCAGCGTGCCGTAGAGACGCAGGCCGAACAGGCCCATCATCCCTAGGAGGAGGAGCGAGCCGCCGAGGATGAGGAATCGGGTGCGCTGCTGCGTTTTGGCCAGTTCATCGAGCCGTTGCTCGAGACCGTCGACGACGTGCTCGAGAGTGTTCCGGGCCTGCCCCGGCCGATCGCCGCGGAACGAAGAGTCATATCCAGCGTTCATTCGAAGTCTCCATCTTCAGAAGAAACGGTCGACCGGCGCCTTGACCGGCCAGGTGGCGGAAACGTATCGGCCACTCGTGAGACCATGATGAGGGCGGGGACGCGGGCGGGCGATGACGCTCCGTGCGCATGTGCCTCCGGAGAACATGGCCGCTCGGCCCGCGTCCTTTCCGGGAAACAATCCGCCCGCAGCATGGCATCACCACGCCAGCCAGAGTCGCGGCTCCACCCCTTCGAAGGCCCCACACCGAGCAACAATGTGCCGCAACACTTCGGCGGCGTCAATCGGCTCCCCCACCGGAGCGGTTGCGCCGTCGCCGCGCGGCGATCGCTCCAGATGGCGATCGCCCCCAGATGAGGCCAGATGAGGCCAGATCAGGACGATCGTCAGATCACCGGCAGATCACCGGCGGCGGGATCGCGCACCGCTCGCAGCCTTGGACGCGGCCGGCCGGGCGGCGGCCCCCGTCGCAGACCGCGTGCGCCGCGTCTTCGCCGCGCCGGCGGTCTTCTTGCCGGTCGCAGCGGCGGTCGCCGCACGCTTCCCGGCCTTCACGGTGGACTTCTTCTTCGTCCCGGCGGGCTTCTTCACGACCGACTTCTTCGCCGCGGCGGCCGGCACCGCCGAGCCAGATTTCCGCGCGACGGTCTTCGCCGACCCACGCACCTTCCGGCCGGGAGCCGGCCGCCTGCCTTTCCTCGTGGACCTCGCCCGCACACCGGCGGCGGCCTCGTCGAGAAAATCGGCCGCCTCGGCCACGAGATCCGCGGCCGACAGCGGCTCGACCTCGTCGATGATGAACAACGCCAATTCGCCCCGCCGCTGGGCGTCGGAGAGCGTCTGATACTCCTCGAGCGACAGGTCGATGTGGTCCTCGTCCTCGCTCGACATGAACTCGAACCCGACGCGGGCCTTCGCGTCCCAGCCGTCCGCGTGAAATTCGACGCCATACTCGCGGAACAGCACGTTCCGCACGATCCGGAACCCCCGCGCCCTGAACAGCCGGGCCAGCAGTTCGCAGGCCTCGGTCTCGGAAAGCGTATCGGCCATGGCGGAGCACATTCCTCGGGTGGTGGAGTGGCGATGTGCGGAGGATAGCCGATTTGACCGGCCTTCGCAGGGCGGCATGACTGCAGCGGGATTTTCCGGACGATTTCCCCGGGCTGACCGCATGGCGTCAGACGCCGCCCGACTCCCAGCCACACCCCGCCGCGTCACACGTAGGGCACCTGCCCCTTCACGGCCCCCGACAGTTCCACGAGCACGGCGGCGATCGCCGCCGTGATGACGGCGAAGTATTCCGCCCCCTTCGCCGCCGTCGCGGCCGCCGGGTCGCCACAGCCCGTGTCGGGATGGACGTGCGACCACGGCCGCGGCGTCCACGCCCCGCTGCGGGCGAGCACTCCCAGCTGCCAGGGCACGGTGGCTCCCGTACCCGCCTGAGGCATGACGACCAAATCGGGCCGCAGGTGCATCAGGAGCGACGTCTCCAGCTCGCCCGCATGGTCACCCGGCACGGCGAAGATCCGCGTCGCCTCCTCGGGCCGGACCCGCCAGAAATCGACCACGACGATCAGCACGCCCGACTCGAGCATGAGGTCGCGGATCAGCGGCTTGAACTCGTTGCCGCCGTGGCCGTTGACGATCAGGAGCCGGTCGATCCCCTGCCGCTTGAGGCTCGAGACCACGTCGCGGAGGAGCGACAGTGCCGTGGCCGTGGAGAGGTGGATCGTCGCCACCTGATCCTGCTGCTGGGCGTTGTTCCCGTAGGGAATCACCGGCAGCACGATCGGCCTCGCGCCGCGGTCGGCCGCGAGATCGGCCGCCCGCTCGGCCACCGCCGCGGCCTCGATCACGTCGGTGCCGTGCGGCAGATGCATGTTGTGGGCCTCGGTCGCGCCCCACGGCAGCACCGCCACGTTCGGCCGCCGGTCGAGCAGCTGCCGGTAGTTGGCCTCGAAGAGCACGTGGGAACGCGGTGCCGCAGCCATGACGATCTCCTCCGATTCGGTGGAACACCCTTCTCCGCGGCACGCTTCCGCGGCACGGCTTCTCCGCGGCGGACGCCGCGGGTCACCGCTCCAGCAGGATCCGCAGCATCCGCCGCAGCGGTTCGGCGGCCCCCCAGAGCAGCTGATCTCCCACGGTGAACGCCGACAGGTAGTCGCCCCCCATCTGCATCTTCCGCAGCCGGCCCACGGGGATGGTCAGGCCGCCGGTGACCGCGGCCGGCGTGAGTTCCTGCATCGACGCCTCGCGGGTGTTGGGCACCACCTTCACCCAGGGATTCGCGCCGGCGAGGATGTCGACGATCTCGTCGAGGGGCGCGTCGCGGCGCAGCTTGATCGTCAGCGCCTGCGAGTGGCACCGCATCGCCCCGATCCGCACGCACAGGCCGTCGACGGGGATCGCCGGTTTCGCGGCCGGGCCGAAGGCCGTGCCGCGGCCGAGGATCTTGTTGGTCTCCGCGGCCCCCTTCCATTCCTCACGGGACTGGCCGGTGCCGAGATCCTTGTCGATCCACGGGATGAGGTTGCCGCCGAGCGGCACGCCGAACTGCCGCGTCTCGTCGGCGGTCATGCCCTGCTGCCGGGCCAGCACCCGGCGGTCGATCTCCAGGATCGCGGAGGCCGGGTCGTCGAGCAGCGGCCGGACCTCGGCGTTGATGCTGCCGAACTGCGTCAGGAGCTCGCGCATGTGCTGCGCGCCGCCCCCCGAAGCCGCCTGGTAGGTCATCGACGTCATCCACTCGACCAGGTCGTGCCGGAAGAGGCCGCCGAGGCCGATGAGCATGCAGGAGACCGTGCAGTTGCCGCCGACGTAGTCCTTCACGCCGGATCGCAGGGCCTGCTCGATCACCGGCATGTTCACCGGGTCGAGCACGATGATCGCGTCGTCGTTCATCCGCAGGGTCGACGCCGCGTCGATCCAGTGGCCTCCCCAGCCGGCGGCGCGGAGCTTTGGATGGACGGCCGACGTGTAGTCGCCCCCCTGGCAGGTGACGATCACGTCGCAGCGGCGCAGCGCAGCGACGTCGTGCGCATCCTGTAGCGTCCGCTCGTTCCGCGCCTGCGACGGAGCCGCCCCGCCGGCGTTCGACGTGGAGAAGAAAAGCGGCTCGAAAAGGCCGAAGTCGTTCTCCTGCTGCATCCGGTGCATGAGCACCGAGCCGACCATGCCACGCCATCCGACGATGCCGACGAGTTTCATGCCGATGCCTGCCGACGACTGAGAGACTTCCGCCACACGTTCTGGACCGGATCCAGCGCGGGGCTCGTAACACTACCGCAACCCCGGCCGCCGCTCAAAGGTCGGCTGCCGCCGCCCCGAAGCGTCTTCGACGGCTCACACCGCCGGCTGCGGACCGCTCGGCCGCCGGGTGGACGAAAGCAGGATCACCGCCCGCTTGCCGTCGGTGTAGTACGGATCACCGGTCAGGTTGCGGTGCGGCGCCGCACGACCGCACGCCCCGACGCCCGCGACGTAGCCCGCCGCCGCCACCCGGCCGGCCACCATCAGATCCTCGATGACGTAGTCCCGCGACTCGTCGACGTTGGGGTCGATGCGGTGCGTCGCGAGATTCCACGCCCGCGTCGTGAATCGCACGCCGATATCGCGGCTCACCTGCCCCGCCCACACCGGCTTCCCCTCGTAGGAGAGGGGCGTCAGCCAGAGCCGCAGGTGGAGCCGCTCGTTGATCGAGCGACGCGTCCTCTGCAGGGCGATGTCCTGATCGCGACCGAAGAGATGCAGGGCGCTGACGGGGGAGTAGCGGTAGGTCGTCCCCCACAGAAACGCCCGCGCCGTCTTCCAGCAGGTGGCCGGCGTGAGCGTCTCGCTCTCGTCCCAGCGGGCGGCGAAGCCGCTCAGCAGCGTCTCGAAATCGCCGACCACCACGAGATTCACCGGGTCGCCGCGGCGGGTCTGCGCCGCGTTCGTCGTGGCGGGCGGCAGCGACTCCAGCCGCGTCACCAGCGTCTCGGCGGAGCACGCTTCCACGGCGGCCGGGGGCCGGAGGCTCGCGAAGTCCCGGCCCAGGTAGTCGACGGCGATGCCCGGCACAGGAACGGTGAACAGAAAGTCGAGCCCGGCGTCCGGCCCGGCGGCGGCGGCTGTGTCGCCACCGCCGATCGCCTGCTCGATCGCGGCAAGCCGGACGAGCCGCACGTGCACGGCCTTGGTGCCGAGGTCGAGCGTCGTGAAGACGAACCCCGCCGCCGCTTCGCCCGGCTGGATCGGCCCCAGCCGGAAACCGTGCTCATGGAAGTAATCGTCCATGCGGCCGTTGTTGAGGTATGCGGTGATCAGCTTGAGCGGCACCAGCGCCAACAGCGGCAGGAACATCCAGCCCAGCGCGCCGAAGGCGGAGAGCCGGCGCACCACGGAGAAGTGGTTCACCGCGGCCGCCTCCAGCGGCGTGAAGTATCGCGGGTCGATGCTCACCATCTGCAGCCGCATGGTCTCCGCCGAGCGGTTCTCGATCCGCAGGAACACCGGCTGGATGCCCCGCCTGGCCAGGTCGACGCCGAAGAAACGACGGCTCTCGGCGGCCGTCAGCACGGCCACGGTCACCGTGGCGCGCGTGCCCTCCTGCTTCTGCGCCCGCTCGAGATACCCGTCGGCTGTCGGCTGTGGCTCGTAGGGCGTCGTCACGAGCCGCCACAGCCGGTTCGGCAGATCGCGAAAGATCCTCGACAGTTCCATGCCCTCGTCCATCCGCGCGCTGCGGTGATGTGCCTGCGAGCCGCCAGCGGCATCCGCCCGATGCCTCAGGCACGCCAGCTCGCAGACAGTTTACACGCCGAGGCTACGCCCCGAGCTGACAGCCTCGGTGCACGCCCACGCTGTTGACGGCCGACGTCACGGGCACTAGCCTCGCCGTCGCCGACCGAGCGAACGACACCCGGCCCGCATCAACGCCGGAGGAGCGCCAGCCGATGAGCGATCGGGATTCCGTCGGGGGCTGCACGAGCGGTTCGCGGGCGGATGCCTCCGTCCGCCCGGAGCGATCGCCGCGTTGGCAGTGGTGGGTCGCCTGCCTGCTGCTGCTGGCCACCATGCTCAACTACATGGACCGGCAGACGCTCGCCAACCTCTCGGTGAGAATCACGCGGGAGCTGTCGCTCACCGAGGAGCGTTACGGCGACATCGAGATGGCGTTTGGCTGGGCCTTCGCCTGCGGCTCGCTCTGCTTCGGCATCCTGGCCGACAAGGTGCCCGTCCGCTGGCTCTATCCGGCGGTCGTGATCGGCTGGTCGGCCGTCGGCATCCTTTCCGGGTTTGCAGGCGGCTTCGAGTCGATGCTCGCCTGCCGCACGCTGCTGGGTTTCTTCGAATCCGGGCACTGGCCATGCGCGCTCAAGACGACGCAGGCGGTGCTGGCCCGCCGCCATCGCATGCTGGGCAACAGCCTGCTGCAGAGCGGCGGCGCGATCGGGGCGATCGTCACGCCACTGGTGATCCGGGCCATGGTGGGCGAGAACCAGGCCGCCGGCGCCTGGCGGCCGCCCTTCGTCATCATCGGCGCGATCGGTGCCGCGTGGGTGGTGGGCTGGCTGGCGACGATCCGCGCCGACGATCTGGCCGGTGGTCCAGAGACGCATGACGGGGCGGCGTTGGCTGCGCCGGCAGCACCGCGATCGTCGCTCGATGTCTGGCGGGAGGCCTGCTTCGCCAACAGGCGGTTCTGGGCCCTGGTGCCGATGATCGTGTGCATCAACATCACCTGGCACCTGCTGCGGGTCTGGCTGCCGAAGTTCCTGCAGCAGGGACGCGGCGCGACCGAAGCCGAATCGCTCTTCTTCAATTCCGCCTACTACGTCGCCGCCGACATCGGCTGCATCGCGGCCGGCGCCGCGAGCCTCTGGCTCGTGAAGCGGGGCATGACGGTGCATCGTTCCCGGCTGGCAGTGGTGATGGTGTGCGCCGTGTGCACGGCCCTCACGGCCGTGGTCGCGACGCTGCCCCGCGGCGGAGCCATGTACGCCGTGCTGCTGGTGATCGGTGCGGGCGCGATGGGGCTGTTTCCCTGCTACTACTCGCTGGCACAGGAGGTGAGCCCGCGGCATCTCGGGCTCTCGACAGGCCTCCTGGGAGCGATCGGCTGGTTCGTCTCGTCGCCCATGCAGAAGATCTTCGGCCGGCTCGTCGACCGCACGGGCTCGTTCGACACGGGCCTGGCGACGGCCGGCTGGCTGCCGGCGGTGGCGCTCGTGCTCCTGCTCGTGATCTGGCCGCGCGAGGCTCCGCACGACGAGGCCGCGGATGCTCGAGCGCATCCCGGATAGGCGTGACGTTCCGGTAGGGAGCGATCACCGCCGGGCCGACAGAAGTCTCCTCGCGGGATGATTTCGCTCGACGTGCTGTTCCACTGCATACGTCTTGGACATGCGAAATCCTCCAAGCTCGTCGAACTTCCGCCGCACCCGGCTGCGGGCTAGCCGCCCAGATGCTCCCCCGCGGGATCGAGCAGCGAGATGACGTGGGCCACGCGGTAGGGCCGTGTGACCAGCCCCGCGGCTCCCGCGGAATGCCACTGCATCATGCAGACGTGGTTCGACGTCGCGAGGATGACAGGGTCGCCCGCGGCCGTCTCCAGGAAGCTGCTCTTGCGGGCCAGGATCGCACGGGCATTCTCCGGCTTCTGCAGGTTGTAGACGCCCCCCGAGCCGCAGCAGTCCGCGGCCTGCGGCGCGAGTTCCCAGTCATACCCGGTGGCGTCGAGCACCGCGGCGGGAATGCCTGCCGCCTTCTGGCCGTGCACGAGGTGGCAGGGCAGGTCGACGTAGACGCGGGCCGCATTCGGCCGCCGCATGCGCTTCACCGGTCCCAGGTCGCCGAGGAATCCGAGCACGTCCCGGACCGGTGCTGGTTGTTGCTCCACTCCCTGCATCGTCTTCTGCAGGGCCAGGCCGCAGCCGGAAGAATTCGTGACGATGGCGTCGATGCCGAGATCGGTGAACACCCGGCGGTTTCGCTCCCGCAGGGCCTCGACGCCGTCGAGCCCGAGATGCTCCTGGACCGCGCCGCAGCAGCCCTGCGTCGGCGGCACGACGACCTGCACGTTGTTCTCGACGAGCACCCGCACCGTGGCAAAGTTGATCTCGCGAAAGAGCGACTCCATCAGGCAGCCGGTGAGCAGGGCAACCCGCGGGCCGGTGGGCCGCCGCTCCCGTACGAGATCGCGGGCGTACACGGCCGTGGACGTGGCGACCGCCGGCCGGCCGGGAAATACGAACTTTTGCCGCAGCACGCCCCACCGCCGCAGCGCCCGCGCGGGCCAGAACGCCCACTGCATGACCGCCGGCCGCGCCGCGACCGCCGCCGCCCACCGCAGGAACGCCGGCGGCCGGCTGCGCCCCGCGGCGACCTGCCCGTGCCGCGCCTGCTCGAGGAAGAGTCCATAGGGCACGTTGCCGGGGCAGGCGGTCTCGCAGGCGAGGCAGCCGACGCACTCGGCGGTGTAGAAGTCGGTCCAGGGGTCGGGCGGCAGCCGGCCTTCGGCCTCTTCCCGCCAGAGCCGCAGGCGGCCGCGTGGAGAGTTGTTTTCGTCGCCGGTGAGCTGATACGTCGGGCACACCTCGAGACACAGCCCGCAGTGCACGCAGCCGCTGAGCAGGTCGGCGGGGGCTGCCGGATGCGGGCACGGCGGCGCTCCCGCCGCAGACGTCGGGGTGTTCATCGGCTTCATGCGCTGCCCCACTCCCGATGCAGGCAGTCGATCCACGCCACTTCGGCCGCCGCCGCGGGTCGCGGCGCGAGGTGCCGAGAGTGCGCGTCGCCTCCGACCGCCTCCAGCCCCGCGGCATGACGGGCGACCACGGCGGCGGCCGCGCCCGCCGCATCCCTTCCGGCCGCGACGTGCGCATGCACGATGCCGCGGGCCATGACCGCCACGGCCGAGAGGCCCGAGTGCCCGCCGACGCTGCGGGCCAGTTCCGCCGCGTGCTCGGGCGACGTCTTGAGCACCGCATCGGGCAGGCCGTCGTGCGGCGGCGCCGCATCCTGCTCCATGTCGATCACCAGCGCCCGATCCCGCATCCACCCCCGCAGGAAGGCCTCGTAGACCGGCCACTCGTCCCGCTGTGCCTGGATCCCGATCCGCAGCGACACAGCGGGGCCCTCGACCACGAGATCGATCGAGTCGAACCAGTGCACCCAGCAGGTCCGCGCCAGGTCGGAGGCCGCGTGCGCGACCGCATCGGCCGGACCGGTCGCGCGGCACACCACCGACATCTCTCCCGCCGGCCGCAGCCGCAGAACGTAATCGACCGGCCCGCCGAACCGGCCGTCCGTCGCCAGCAGGAACCGCAGCAGGTCGTAGCCCGTGGTCGTCTTCACGACGCGCTCCCCGATCCGCACCACGCGGCCGTCCGGCAGCCGCCAGTTCATGCCGAGCACGGCGTCGCAGTAGGGTCCGAACCGCGACGACGCCGGCGCGTGGCTGCTGGCCGCGACCTGCTCCCGCAGCGATCTCGTGGGATCGAGCACGAGCGGAAACCGCAGCCGGTGCGGCGCCGCGAGGGCGTCGACGTCGCACGAACTGGCGGCCGCCGGCACGCACACGACGCCGTCGATCGTATCGAGAAAGGGGCTGAACGGCCGGCCCGATGACGCGGCGGCGGGAACGGCCTGATTCCCCGCCACACACCCATCGGTCACGACGCCGCGAGCGGCGTCCTGCGGCTCGAATCGGCGGTCGACGAGCACCTTGAGCGGGTTGAGCTGGTGCCGCGGATTGAAGGCCGCCGGCACCGCCAGCTGCATGCGGAGGTTCTCCGGCGAGAGCACGAGCGGCATGTAGGCCGCCTTGTCGTTGCCGATGCCATGCTCGCCCGAGAGCGTCCCGCCGACCTCGATGACTCGGTGCATGAAGTGCTTCTCGAGCGCCTCGACCTTCTCGAGGTCGCCCGGCTTCCGCGAGTCGAAGAGAAAGTTCGGGTGCAGGTTGCCGTCGCCGGCGTGGAAGACGTTGACGACCTGGATGCCTGCGGCGTCCGACTCGTCGTAGAGATGCTGGAGCACGTCGGCCAGCGCCCGCTTGGGAATCACCGCATCCTGCACCACGAAGTCGGGGCTGACCTGGCCGAAGAGTCCGCCCGCCACCTTGCGGGCCTTCCACAGCTTCCGCCGTTCCTCGTCCTGATCGCTGGCGGCAACGTCGTGGGCCCCCGCCCGCCGGAGCAGATCGGTCACCCGCGGCACCCGGGCGTCGACGAGCGCCGCCGGGCCGTCGATCTCCACGATCAGCAGGAAGCTGTCCTGCGGCAGGCCGACGGCCATCGGGCTGTTCTCGATGAGGGCCACGCACCTCGGATCCATCAGCTCGATCGCCACGGGCGCCGCGGAGTCGGCCACCAGCGCGTGGATCGCCCGCTCGGCGGCGACGAGGTCGGGATAGGTCGCGCGGAACGTCCACGCCTTCTCCGGCCGCGGCACGAGCCGCAGCCAGAACCGGGTGAACGCGGCCAGCGTTCCCTCGGAGCCGACCATCAGCCGCTTCCAGTCCTCCCGCCACGGCCCACGGCCCCCCGCCGGCCCGCCGAAGCGGTGCACGCTGCCGTCCATCAGCAGTGCCTCGACGCCCAGCACGTAGTTGCTCGTCACCCCATAGCGGAAGCAGTGCGCGCCGCCGGCGTTCATCGCGGCGTTGCCGCCGATCGTGGAGACGGTGCCGCTGGAGGGATCGGGCGGATAGAAGAGGCCGAGCGGCTCCACCGCCTGCTCGATCTGCCGCAGCGTCACGCTGCACTCCACCTCGCACCAGCCCGCCTCGGCGTCGATCTCCCGGATGCCACGAAGCGCGGAGGTGTGCACGACCACGCCCCCCTGCGCGGCCACCGGTCCGCCCGCGAGCGAGGTGCCCGCGCCGCGCACGCAGATGGGCACGGCCCAGTGCCGCGCCTGCCGGAAGATCTCGATCATCTCGCCGGCGTCGGCCGGGATGACGACGGCGTCGGGCCGGTAGGTCTTGAAGCCGATGCCGTCGGCCGAGTATCCGGAGAGCTGGGCCTCCGCCGTGAGGATCCTGCCGCGGGGCGCCGCCCGCCGCAGCAGCTCCTCCAGAGCCGGCGCGTTGGCCGGCGCGAGGGACGGCGCGTGAGGCGGTGCCGCGCGGCTGCCGGCGACGATCGTGCCGGGCGGCATCATTCAGACCTCGGCCAGCGGCTCGGTGGCGTCGCCGAACGACTTCTCGCGGACGCCCATCTTCTCCATCATCGAGAGATAGAGCCGGCACATCTGCCGGTTCTCGGCCTTGGCATAGTCGAGCACGCGTCCCGACTCGAGCCGGCCGCCGGCCCGGCCGAGCACGGCCACGGGCAGCCGGTCGTTGTCGTGCTTGGCCCCCGCCATCATGCTCGAGCACATCATGATCATCGAGTTGTCGAGGGCCGAGCGGCCGCCCTCGTCGATGGCGTCGAGCCGCCGCGCGACGTGCGCCATCTGCTCCATGAAGAACTGGTTGACCTTGAGCCAGTCGTCGCCGTCGGAGTGCGACAGGAGATGGTGGATCATGTAGTCGATCCCCTGGCTCGGGTTGTCGGTCCGCGGGATATTGGGGAAGCGGAGCGCCGAGTGGTCGTTGTTGAGCTTGAGCGTGCAGATCCGGGTGGTGTCGGTCTGGAACGCGAGCACGACGATGTCGCACATCAGCCGCATGTGCTCGGCGACATCCTGCGGGATGCCGTCGGGCGGCCGGGGCACGTCGGGCTTGTCGAGCGCCGGCTTCCAGCCCTGGAGCTCGCCGCGCTGCCCCGCGCCGGCGATGCGGGCCTCCACGTCGCGGACGCTGTCGAGATACTCGTCGAGCTTGCGCCGGTCGGAGGAGCCGATCCGGCGGCGCAGGCCGCGGGCGTCCTCGATCACGGCGTCGAGCACGCTCTCGTCCCCCTTGGCAACGTCGTCCTTGAAGAGCCGGTCGAAGGCCAGCGCCGGATAGAGCTCCAGCGGCGTCGGCGTCGTCGGCGAGCTCCACGAGATGTGCGAGCTGTAGAGCATCGAGTAGTTCTTGTGGACCGACGGGTTCGACTTCTCGCAGCCGAGCACCAGGCTCGGCACCTTCGTCCCCCTGCCGTAGGTCGCCGCCAGATGCTGGTCGAAGCTCGTGCCGGAGCGGATGTCGCCGCCGGAGGCCAGAGCCGCGCCCGAGAGCAGGTTGCCCGTCTGCGAGCTGTGGATGTTGCCCTTGCGGGCCTGCTCGTTGTAGAGGCCCTTCACGAAGAGCAGCCGCTCGCGGAAGTCCGCGATCGGCTCGAGCACCCTGCCGAGCTTCATCTCGGCGCCGGCCCCTTCGGCCCACCACTCCTTCGAATGGAAGCCATTGCCGGCGAAGAACACGGCCAGCCGCACCGGCGGCTCGCCCGCCGCTGCGCCGTCGGCGGCCCGCGACCGGGCGACCAGCGACTCCATCCACGGCAGCGCCATCGACACACCCACCCCGCGGAGCATGGTGCGTCGTGAGATCTGCGGAGCGTTCATGCGGCCGTTCATTGTCATGCCTCCCGAGAGAGCGGCCCTGACCGGGCCGCGCGATTCTACTCCCCTGCCTCGACCGCGTCGGCCCCACGAATCTCGCGGAACTGACGGCTCGTCACGATCGCTTCCAGGGCCGTGCCGACGCGGTGCCCGTGCGCCGCCACGCGTGCCTGGATCTCGTCGAGCAGCGGTTCGTCGGAGAGCTGCACGGCCCGACCGAGGGCGTAGCCGAGCAGCTTGCGGCAGAACTGCCGCACGAACGTGTCGCGGCGGACGGTGAGGAGGTAGTCGCGCAGCCCCTCGTGGCCGGCGATCGCCGTGCCGTCGACGAGCCTGGTGGCGGCGTCGATCGGATGGCCGGCCGCGTCGTGCGTGCGAAACCGGCCGATGGCGTCGAACTGCTCGAGCGCGAAGCCGTAGGGATCGATCCTGGCGTGGCACTTCGCGCAGGCCTCGTTGCTCGAGTGCAGCGTGATCAGCTGCCGCTCCGTGAGCCCGGCGGGCACCGTGTCGGCCAACTGCGGCACGTCCTTGGGCGGCTTGGGCAGCTTCTCGCCCAGCAGCACCTCGCTCGTCCAGTTGCCCCGCAGGATCGGGCTGGTCCGCGAGGCGCCCGACTGCGTGGCGAGGGTCGTGGCCAGCCCGAGGATGCCGCCACGTCCGTGCCGCCGCACGCCGTCGACCCGCCGCCATTCGTCGCCGGCGACGCCGTCGATCCCGTAGTGCCGGGCCAAGTCGCCGTTGAGGAAGGTATGGTCGGCGTCGAGCAGCGAGAGGATCGAGCGGTCGTTCTGGAAGAAGTCGGCGAGGAACAGCACCGTCTCCTCCTCCATCGCCCCACGGAGCGCCGCGAACGTGGGAAAAGCCTCGGCGCTCTTCTCGTCATGCGCGGCGAAGCCGTGCACGTGGAGCCACTGGGTGCCGAACTCCTCGGCCAGTCGCCGGGCCTTCGGATCGCGCAGCATCCGCCGCATCTGCCCCGCGATGCCGGCCGCGTCGTCGAGCCGTCCCGCGGCCGCCGCCTCCATGAGCTCGCGGTCGGGCAGCGACGACCAGAGGAAATAGCTCAGCCTGGCGGCCAGCTCGGCGCCAGGCACGGGCCCCTGCCCGGCTCCCGGCGGCGGCGTCTCCGTCTTGTAGAGGAAGTCGGCCGCGACGAGCACCCGCGTCAGGAGCATCGCCAGCGCCTCCTCGTGCGGCAGCCCCTCGCCGCGCAGCGTCGCATAGAGGTCGCGCAGGTCGCCGACCTCGCGGTCCACGAGCGGCCGCCGCCACGCCCGACCCGCCAGCGCCACGATCGCGTCGAGCTGGGCCGGCTCGGCCACCCGCAGCCGCGTGCGAAAGGCCGAAGCGCGGGATTCGATCGCCGGCCGCATCGCCGCGAAGGGCCCGGTCATGTCGCCGCGATCCTGCGTCGTGTAGCCGAGCAGTTGCTCGTGCGCGTCGGCCAGCTCCAGCGGCTCCTGGCTGACGAACAGAAGCTCGTCCCAGAGCCGGTCGAGCTCCGCCGCCTGCTCATCGTCGAGCATGAGCCGCCGCAGCTGGTCGTCCTCGCGGTAATAGATGTTGAGCGTGACCACCTCGTCGACCGGCACGATCCGGGCGTAGCACAGCGCCCGCGGGAAGAGGTCGCGGACGTCGGCGAAGGCATTCTCGAACCGTCGCCACGCGGCCGTATCCTTCCTGGCCACCACCGGCAGCGCCGGCGACAGGCCGGCGGCCGCGGCGGGCTCCAACCGCACCTCCGGCTGGACGCTCGCCTCAGGATTCGCGGCCGGATGAAGCGTGGCGACAGTCACGAACTCGTAGCCTTCGGCCAGCGACCATGGAATCGACACGGCGACCGCGTCCGGCGGCCCGAGGCACAGATCCCGCTCCGCCACCGGCAGGCCGTGCGGATGCCGGCCGAAGACCGCCGGATCGGCGCCGACGGCTGGAGAGGCGACGACTGGAGATGCAATGGCGGCGGCCGGTGGGCCAACGGCCGCCTCTGGGGCGATGCCGCCGAGCAGCAGGCCGCCCAGCGAGAGGAGCGAACGGCGCAGCGTCGCATCCGGCGAATCCTTTTTCGGCTCTGCGGACGTACTCTCTGCGCTCTCGCCGGCCTTCGGCTCGGCGGCGTCAGGCGCGGTGGCGTCCGCCGCGAGAAGACGCTGCACCGCGGCGGCCAGCTCTGTCCGCTCCGCGGGCGTGGCGGCCCCCTGCCAGCGGGCCAAGAGCGAGCCGATCGGGATGCCCGCATCCCCCGAGACGGCGCGGGGCTCGCTGGCGAAGTGCCACACGGCGTCGTTGCCGTGCGCGTCGGCGTGCGGGTTGCCTGCGAGCAGCTCCGCCGACACGTCCCGAGACAGATCCCAGGTCGTCTCTCCGGCGCGGATCGTCAGATCGACGGCCGTCGTGTCGCACGAATGATTGCCGTCCCGCGAGCCCACGGCGAGGCTGATCGCGTCGCCCCGCCGCACCGCGACTGGGCCGATCTTTCCCGTGGGCGCCGGCTTCGCGTTGTCGAGGGTGCCGCCGGCGAGACGCTGCCGCATCCCGCCCCGCCAGGCCTCGAGCGACCAGGTCACGCCGTTGCCGCAGCCGATGTGGGCCCGCTGCACCGTGGCCTCGATCTCCACGTTGCCGGCCACCGGGCTCTTCCAGCCGACGACCGCTTGCCGCTGTTGCGCCGGATGCACGGTGATGCCGTGCGGCTTCATGGTGCCGGGCACCCGCACCGTGTCGTCGCTGGCATTGGCCGCCACGAGCAGGTCCTGTTCCCCGGCCCACGCCTTCACGAAGGCGTAGCCATCGACGGCGTCGCGTTTCGTGTCGAGGAGCGTGTCGAACCCCGCCTCGCCGGCGCCGATCCCAAGCGCGCGGAGCCAGCCGGCCAGCAGCCGGGAGTCGACGCCGTGCTTCTGCGCCAGCGCCGCCACGATTGTCGCCATGGCCTCGGGCGTCGCCGGACGCTCCATCTCCGCGGCCTCGGCCGCGGCGGCCAGGCAGGCGGCGGCGGTCGGGGCCACCTGTACGGCCAGCTCCTGCCGCACGGCGACCAGCCGCCGCAGGTCGCACAGCGGGATGTCGCTGCGGCCCTCCGCCACGAGCCGCGGGTTTTCCCAGACGACGACGTCCCCGGCAGTGCCGTCGCCGGCGTCAGTCGCCGCCAGATGGAGCGTGATCACGTCCCCCGCAGGGGGCGGCGCGAGCTTCATGCGAAACTCGCGCCGCGGGGCGAGCGGCGTCACCGCCTCGAGCCACGACGCCGGACCGTCGGGCCTGCCGAGGTGCCGGCCGATCTGGCCGGCGGAGTTGAATTTCCAGACCGCCGCCTGCCAGGCCGCGACGTCCGCCGCCACCGCGGACGCGTCCGCGGGCGTCGCCGCCGTCCACCGCCGCCGCAGCCCGTCGAGCACCAGCGAATCGCCGGCCGAATCGCTGGCTGGAGCTTCGGCCGCCCTCCCGGCCGAGCCGCCAGCCGTCCCGCCGGCTGAGAGTGCCCGCCAGAGAGTGCCGAGGTATTTCGCATTGAGCCCCCGATCGCCGGCGACCGTGTCGATGATCGCGTTGATGACCGACTGCGCGGCATCGCCGCCGGCGGTGTTGCCGGCCGCCTCACGAACGGCACACGTCGCGGCGAGATACTCCTCGACCGGCAGGAAGCCGTCGTGCCCGAGGTCGAGCGTGATCCCCTGCTGCACGGTCGTCTGCTTCTCGGCGAGCGATGCGGCCAGCGGCCGGGTGAATCGCCGGTAGAAGCCGCGGACCCGCTCCATCGCCTCGTCGGCGAAGTCGCGGCGGCTCGTTCCGGCCGAGAAGCGGACGCCGTCGGGCAGCGGCACGACGTGGCGGGCGACGTCCTTCGCCGCATCGAGGTACTTCGCGACCAGCGCCGGCGACATGACGAGCGACTGCCCGGTGTTGGTGAACCCCTCGCCCGCGCCGCTGTCGGCCGGGAACTCCCGGGCCGGATCGAGCGACTCGACGCCGGTCAGATCGCGGATCGTGAACGTGTATTCGGCGTTGTTGAGCCGCCGCAGGACAACGCGGCCCGGATCGCCGGCATGGGCCCGTGCCTCGGCGGCCAGAAACGCCTGCAGCCACTCCTGCATGGCGGCCCGCTCGGCCGCGGTCGGCTGGGCGGCCTCCGGCGGGGGCATCTGTCTGGTCGCCACCATGTCGGCCACCCGCTGCCAGAGCGTTACGTCGGCCCGCATGCGGTCGAGCGGCGCCGACGCGACGAGGTCGACGTCCCCCTCGGCGACGCCACCGCCGTGGCACTCGTGGCAATACTTCTGCCACAGCGGAGCCAGCCGTCCATGCCCCGCCTCAGCCGCATCGACGGCCGGATCGGCCGCCGCGGGTCCGCCGGTGGCGATGGCTGCGGCCATGATGACTGCGACCATGAGGAGCAGGGGCAGCCCGGTCGCGCCGCGGGCCCTCGGCGACCGTCCAAGACGGCGGCGACGCCGGCCAAACACTGCTGTCGCAGGCGACTGCCGCATCGCGTGTCGACTCCGGTCCCGCGGTTATTGACGTCCAGCAGAAGCTCTGAGCCCAGACTGTCGACAGTATACAGCGGCCGTGTGCGTGCTCAATATCATCATACTATAGGCGGTGCGTGAGTTCAGCCGTCCTTCGGAAAACGCTGACGCTTCGAGCAGGAGGACGGCATGAGCAGGACGACGTGCTGCACGACGCGGAGGAGTCCGCTCGCGGCCCTTGTCCGCCGGCAGTCGATCCCTGCGCGGTGGCTCGTGCTGATGGCGGGAACGCTGGCCCCCCTCGCGACGCTCCCGTCCGGCGGTCCGCTGCTCGCCAGCCCGCCGATCGCCCCGTCCGAGCCGCTCGCGCCGGCTGAGGAGCGAGAACGTTTCAAGCTGCCCGCCGGCTTCGCGATCCAGCTCGTCGCCAGCGAGCCCGAGATTCAAAAGCCGATGAACATGGCGTTCGACCATCGCGGCCGGCTCTGGGTGAGCCACTCGGTCGAATACCCGTTCGCGGCGACCGCCGATGTCGCGCCGCGCGACGGCATCACGATCCTCGAAGCCTTCGGGCCGGACGGCCGCGCGACCAGGGCGACACGGTTCGCCGACGGGCTCAACATCCCGATCGGCGTCCTGCCGCTGCCGCGGGGCCCCGGCGACGTCGGCGACACGGCGATCGTCTGGTCGATCCCCAACATCTGGAAGCTCACCGACACCGACGGCGACGGGCAGGCCGACCGGCGCGAGATTCTCTACGGCCCCTTCGACTGTGCCGACACGCACGGCAATCAAAACGCCTTTCGGCTCGGCGCCGACGGCTGGGTCTACGCCTGCCACGGCTTCCGCAACGCCTCCAAGGTGCGGCTCCGCGGCGGAGGAGACGTCGTGGTCGAGATGCAGTCGGGCCACACCTACCGCTTCCGCCCCGACGGCTCCGCGATAGAACTGGTGACCCGCGGCCAGGTCAACCCGTTCGGCATGTGCGTCGACCGTCTCGGCAACCGCTTCACCGTCGACTGCCATTCGAAGCCGATCACGATGCTGCTCCGCGGCGGCTGCTACGAGAGTTTTGGCAAGCCGCACGACGGCCTCGGCTTCGCCCCCGCGACCACCGGCGACGACCATGGCTCCACCGGCCTCTCCGGCGCGGTCGTCTACGACGCCGCTGCGCTTCCCCCCGACTATCACGGCTCCGCCTTCGTGGGCAACGTGATCACCAACGCGGTGCACCGCGACCGGATCGCGTGGCGCGGCTCGTCCCCGTGGGTCGACCGCGCGGAGGCCTTCCTCTCCTGCGACGACTGGTGGTTCCGACCCGTCGACCTGCAGCTGGGGCCAGACGGCTGCCTCTACGTGGCCGACTTCTACAACTGCATCATCGGCCACTACGAGGTCGACCTGCATCATCCGCGCCGCGACCGCACGCGGGGCCGGATCTGGAGGGTCGTCTGGCAGGGCGAGCCCGCGGCCGGCGAGCCTCCGGCCGCACCGGAGATCGACGACGACACGACCACATCACTGCTCCGCCGGCTCGCCGACCCGAACATTACTGTGCGGCGGCTGGCCTGGGAGCAGCTCGTGCCCCGCTGTTCCGCCGATCCCGCCGCACTCGCCGCAGTCCTCGAACTGGCCACCGCTTCGGCCGCGTCGGCCGCGTCAGACGCGTCAGCCGACGACAACGCCGCGGTGCCGCGGTCGCTGGCGGTGCGGGCCCTCGCCGCGTGCGATCGCCTCGATGCCACCGCGGCCCGCCGGATCGCCGCCGACCCGGCCTCGATCGTGCGGGTGCACCTCGCGATGGCACTGGCGGGTGCGGCTGCCTGGAATGCCGAGCGGGCCGACCTCGTGCGCACGCTGCTTGCCGACACCGATCCCTTCGTCCGACGCGCCGCCGCCGAGACGCTCGCCGCCCATCCGGAGCCCGGATCGCTGCCGCCGCTCCTGCGGGCCTTGGCCGTGGCCCCGGCGGACGACAAACAGCTCATCCACGCCGTGAAGATCGCGATCCGCGACCATGTCCGCGATCTCGACGCCACGAGCGTCGCCACCCTCCCGCTCGCTCCGGCCGAGTGGCTGCTGCTCGCCGAGATCGCCGCCACCATTCCCAGGGAATCGGCCGCCTGGCTCGCCTTCGGCGCGATCCGCGACCACGACAGCCCCTCCGCCCTGATCTCCTCCTGCGTCGCGAGCGTGGCCCAGCACTGCGGCGTCGATCGGCTCGACGAGGCCGTCCGCTTCGCGCGGAAGAGCGTTGCCGCTGAGGATCTCGCCACCGAGGCGTCGGCCTACCGTCCGCTCCTCGAAGGCTGGGTCCGGCGCGGCAGCCCGCCGGCCGACGCGGGCGAGTTCGGCCGCTGGGGCGACGATCTCGCCGCGCGGATTCTCGGTGCGGCGACGGCAGTGGGCACAGCGATCCCTCCGCAGGCAGTGTCACTCGCGCTCGATGTCGCCGCCCGCCGTCGCCTCCTGCCGCTGGCCGCGACCGCCGTCGCGATCGTCGGCGACGCGCGTTCGCCCGCCGACGTCCGTGCCGCGGCGGTCGCCGCGGCGCTCGCGCTCGACCGTCCGGCGGCGCTCGCCGCCGCATCCCCCCTCCTGCTCGACGGCCGGCAGCCGTCCGCCGTCCGCGAGGCGATCGCCCGCCGGCTCGGCGCCGACGGCTCGGCCGACGCCCGCGATGCGCTCGCCGCCGCGCTGCCCACCGCGCCGGCGGCCGTGCAGCAGCCGATCGCCCTGGCGCTCGCCGGCGGCGCCGACGGCGGTGAAAAACTGCTCGCGCTCGTGGCGGCAGGAAAGGCCTCGGCCCGGCTGCTGCAGGACAAGCCCGTCCGCGCCGCGCTGGCCGCCGCGAAACTGCCCGATCTCGACTCGCGGATCGCCGACCTCACGCAGGACCTGCCGCCGCCGGACCAGGCACTCGACAAGCAGATCGCGACGCTCGCCGCCGCCCATGCGGGCGGCACGCCGTCGCGGGAGAACGGCGCCGCCGTGTTCCGCAGATCCTGCGCCGCCTGCCACCGGCTCGCCGGCGAGGGGGCGGCGCTCGGCCCGGCGCTCGACGGCGTGGGCCAGCGCGGTCCGCAACGGCTGCTCGAGGACATCCTCGACCCCAGCCGCAACGTCGACGAGGCCTTCCGCACGACGACGATCACGACGGCCGACGGCCGGAGCGTCTCGGGCCTGCGGCTGCGCGACGAGGGGGCGGACGTCGTCCTCGCCGACGCGACGGGCCGGGAGATCCGCGTGGCCCGGGCCGACATCGAGGAGTCGGTCGTGACGCGGCTCTCGCCGATGCCCTCGAACATGGCGGCACAGCTCGAGGAGCGGAACCTCGTCGACCTGCTGCACTATCTCCTGCAGCCGCGGCCGTGACCCGGATGGCCGTGCCGCCGATGCGGATGTGGTCGTGCCCCCGGCAGGCGGGCCCCCGCGGGTGCGTGGCTGCCCCTGCCGCCGCGGAGTATCACGCATCCCCCAGCCGCTCTTGGAGCCGCTGCGCGACGCGATCGAGTGGCACGACCTCGTCGGCGAGGCCGGCCTCCTGGATCGCCTTCGGCATGCCGTAGACGACGCACGTCTCGGCCGACTGCGCGAGCACGATGCCGCCCGCCGCCTTCACGGCCCGGCAGCCGTCGAGGCCGTCGCAGCCCATCCCGGTGAGCACCGCCACGAGCAGCTTCCGGCCGTATACGACCGCCGCGGTCTCGAGCAGGTGATCGACGGCGGGCCGACATCCGCGGCGGCGGGGACCGTCGTCGAGCGCGCAGACGACGTCTTCGCCCCGTCGCACGACGCCGAGGTGCCGGTTGCCGACCGCCACATACACGCAGGCCGGCTCGACGACCATCTGGTCGTCCGCCACCACGACTCGCATCGGTGACAGTGCGTCGAGCCGCTCGGCGAGGCTGGTCGTGAATTGTGCCGGTATGTGCTGCACCACGAACACCGGCACCGGCAGGCCGGCTGCCAGCAGCGGCACGACGGCCCGCAGCGCCTGAGGGCCGCCGGTGGAGGTACCGATCACGATGGCATCGAACCGGCCCGACGCCTGCGGCGGCGCCAGCGGCGGCGGCGACGGCCGCGGTGGTGGCACCGGCCGTGCCGCCGACGGCGGCGTCGGTGCCGGCAGCACGGCATCCATGCTCTCCCTGACAGCACGGATCTTCTCGGCCAGCTCCTGCAGGATCACCGTGCGGCTCGCCTGCGAATCGACGCCGGCCGGCTTGAGGATGAAGTCGAACGCCCCCTCCATGAGTGCGGCGACGGTCGCCGGCGCACCGGCCGCCGTGAGGCTGCTCACCATGATCGAACGCGTCGGCAGGCCCAGGGCTTTGAGCCTCCTGAGCACCTCGATGCCGTCCATGCCCGGCATTTCGACGTCGAGCGTGATCACGTCCGGCCGCGTTCGCGTCACAAGCTCCATGGCCTCGCTGCCATGGGTGGCCGTGCCGACGACGTCGATGCCCGGAATCTTGCCGAGGACGTTGAGGATCATCCGCCGGTAGAGCGCCGAGTCGTCGACCACAGCGACTCGAAGCACGCCATCGAACATGATCGCATCGCCCGACTCGAGCCGGGGCCTCGGCGCAGCGGCCCACCACGGGCCGGACCGACACCATGATACTCACGATTCCCGGGCATCGGCAGCACCGGAATCGTCCGCCCGGAGAGATTTCCGGCCGCGCAGGCCGCACAATTTGAACCCACGCGATCCGCAAGGTAGCGTCTCTGCTTGTCAGCGAGCCGCCCCTCTCGCCCCGGAAGCTTCGTCTTTCGCCCCGCCTCCCACCGGATCAACGGCATGGATCCCGCTGCAGCCTCCGCCGACGCCAAGCAGGCCTCCTCGAAGCAGTTCGTCGGCTTCCAGCTCGACGGACAGAAGTATCTGTTTCACATCGAGCGGATCCAGGAGATCATCACCCCGGGGAAGGCCACCAGGGTGCCCGACGTTCCGCCCTACGTCGTCGGCGTGAGCAACCTTCGAGGCACCATCATTCCGGTGATCGACCTGCGGCTCCTGTTCGGACTCGAGCCGGCCGCACCCGATGCCGACACCCGCACGATCGTCGTGAACGTCGGCACCCGCACCATGGGCTGCACGGTCGATTCCGTCTCGCAGGTCATCCGACTCCGCACCGACCAGATTCGGCCCTCCTCAGAGGCCGTGATGGCCGAAGGACAGAGATTCGTGGAGGGATTCGCCCACAACGCCGACGACCTATACATCGTCCTCGACGCCGAGAATCTGCTCGACCCCGCCGCCTTGGCAAACGTGCACCGCATGGGTCCTCCCGCCGCCCCCGCCTCACTCTAGCCCCCACGCCATGACGCTCTCCAACGACCGCTCCCCGCGAAACCTCGTCCTCACCGCACTGTTGACGATGTCCCTTGTGCCCCTGGCACTCCTCGGCATCGCCATGTACCGATCGGCGGCGCGGTCGCTCCGGGCGGAGGCGTTCGACCGCCTCGAGGCGATCCGCACGATCACGGCCGAGTCGGTGGAACGGTATTTCAAGACGCTCCAGCAGGAGCTGCGGGTCGCCGCAGCGGCACCGTTGACGGTCGAGGCCGTCACCGGCTTCCGCGACGCCTGGCAGGCCCTGCCGGCCGACGACGCGGCCACCGCCCGGGGCCGGCGCGACCTGGCCGAGTATTACGCCACTGAATTCGTCCCGCGCTTCCGCATGCAGGACGGCCAACGCGCCGACATCCAGCCGTTCGTCGACAGCCTCGATCCGCGCGGGGTGCTGCTCCAGCAGCGATACATCCGCGACAACCAGCACCCGATCGGCTCCAAGCAGCTGCTCGATGCCGCCGCCGACGATTCGGCCTATTCGCGGCTCCATGCCCGCGTGCACCCCATCTTCCGCGACATGCTCACCCGCTACGAGATCTACGACGTCTTCCTGATCGACGCCCGGACCGGAACGATCCTCTACACCGTCTTCAAGGAGATCGACTTCGGCGGGTCGCTGATGTCCGGCCCGCTCGCCGATTCGAGCCTCGCCGCGGCGTTCAAGGCGGCGGTGGCGCTCGGCCGCAACGGCGGCATCGCCTACGGTCAATACGGCCGCTATCTGCCGTCGATGCACGCCCCGGCCAGCTTCATCGCCACGCCGTTGATCGATGGCGAGAGCGTCGTCGGGGTGCTGGCGTTCCAGCTCCCCATCGACAAGGTCAGCGGCATCATCGGCGAAACGGCCGGTCTGGGCGCCACCGGGGAGACCTACGCGATCGGCCCCGACCGGATGTTCCGCTCCAACTCACGGTTCGCGAAGGAGATGGGCGTCGAGACCACGATCATCGACCCGAAGATCAAGGTCGATACGCTTCCCGTCCGCAACGCGCTCGACGCAGGGGGGGCGGGCACCGCCCTCGGCGTCGACTACCGGAACGTCCCGGTGCTGTCGTCATGGACCCCGGTGACGATATTCGACGGCGCAGCGACCGGGCAGCAGCCCGTCCGCTGGGCGCTGGTCTCGGAGGTCTCCGAGGCCGAGGTCATGGCGCCGACCAGCACGCTGCGGTGGTTCGGCCTGGGGCTCTTCGGGCTCACTGCGGCGGGCATCATCCTCTCGTCCATCGCGATCGCCCGCCGGCTCACGCGGAACCACGACGCCCAGAGGCGGCTCTCCGAGATGGTGGAAAACACGTCCGTGCGGCTGATCCAGGCTGACCGTGATCTCAAGGTCACCTACCTCAACCCCGCCTCGCTCGAGACGCTGCGGCAGTTCCAGCACCTGCTGCCCCGTCCGGCCGAGAAGATCGTCGGCGGCCCGCTCGACATCTTCCCCAACGATTCCCCCGAGTGGCGACGGGCCCTGGCCGACCCGAAGCACCTGCCCCGCCACGAGCACGTCAGCCTCGGCGGCGAGGTGCTCGACCTCAACGTCTCGGCGCTCCGCGACACCCGGGGCAACTTCATCGGGCCGCTGATCACCTGGGACGTCGTCACGGAACGGGTCCGCGGCGACCAGCGCGAGCGGGAACTCCAGGCGAAGATCGTCACCGCCAAGGAGGCTCTCGAGGGGAACGTCGTCCACCTTTCCGAGGCCTTCGCGGCGGCCTCCAACGGCGACCTGAGCCGGAGCCTCCACGTGGAAGGCGACGAGCAGATGACGCTGCTCGCCGGCAATGCGACCCGCATGCTGGGCAATCTCCGGGAAATCATCAAGCAGATCTCGGAAGCCGCCGAACAGCAGAACGACGGGGCACGGATGATCGCCGAGAGCGCGGGAAGCCTGAGCGACGGAGCCCAGTCGCAGGCGTCCAGCGTCGAGCAGATGACGGCGTCCGTCGATCAGCTCGCGTCGTCGATCGACGTGATCTCCAAGAGCGCCGTCGAGTGCCGCAGCCAGGCCGGCCGCACCACGCAGTTGGCGCAGGCCGGCAGCCAGGCGGTGCAGGAAGCGATCGAGTCGATGCGGACGATCAGCCGCTCATCCGAGCAGATCAACGACATCATCCAGGTCATCAGTGAGATCGCCGCGCAGACCAACCTGCTCGCCCTCAATGCGGCGATCGAGGCGGCGCGGGCCGGCCAGCACGGCCTCGGATTCGCCGTCGTCGCCGACGAGGTCCGCAAGCTCGCCGAGCGCTCGAGCGAGGCCGCCAAGGAGATCACGCTGTTGATCAACGAGTCGACCATCCGGGTGCAAGAGGGCTCGGAACTGTCGGAAAAGGTCGGGCGTTCGCTCGCGTCGATCGTGTCGGCCGTCGAAGCGACGGCGGCCGGCATCGGCAACATCGCCGCCTCGACGGCCTCGCAGTCCGCGAATGCCGGCGAGGTGAAGATGGCGATTCGGTCGGTGTCGCAGACGACGGAGTCCAACGCCGCCGCCGCGGAGCAGATGGCGGCCAGCGCCGAGGAGCTCGGCGCCCAGGCCCAGGGACTCCAGGAACTCGTCAAGCGTTTCAAGCTGTGATTCGGTGCAGCTGGCGGTCGTCCGCCGCAGGCGACGTCGGGAGTGGCCATCGTGAACGGTCTGATCACGCTAACAGCGGAGCAGTTCCTGCTGTTTCGCTCGTTCATCCATCGACAGACCGGCATCTGGACGAAGGACGGCAAGATCGCGCTGCTGAGCAACCGGATCCGCTCCCGCCTGCGGGCGCGCACCATGACGTCGTTCGACGACTACTACAAGCTGCTCAACGCCGGCACCGACCCGGACGAACTGGCCCGATTCATCGACGCCATCACGACCAACGAGACGCATTTCTTCCGCACTCCCGCCCATTTCGACTGGTTCGCCGGCCCCTTTCTCGACGAGATGATCGCACGGGCGGCCGCCGGGCTGCGGGAGCCGGCCCTGCGGGTCTGGTCGGCGGCCTGCAGCAGCGGAGAGGAGGCCTATTCGCTGGCGATCTGCCTGGCCGAGAACGCCGCGCGACTGCCACAGTGGCGTCTGGAGGTCGTCGGCACCGACCTCTGCGAGCCGGCGCTCGCCCGGGCGCGGCTGGCCGCCTACGGAGCCAAATCGATGGAGCTCGTCTCGTCGGAGCGGCGTGCCCGCCACTTTTCAGCCGCCGCGAACGGCGCGTCATGGACGCTCGATCCGCGGGTGGCCGGCATGTGCACCTTCCAGCGGCACAACCTGCTCGACCCGATGCCGGGGCCGAAATTCGACTGCATCCTCATCCGCAACGTGCTGATCTATTTCGATGAAACGTCGAAGCCGGTGGCCCTGCGACACATCATCGACGCTCTCGCTCCGCGCGGCGTCCTGATCGCCGGGACGACCGACGGCGCCCACGATTATCTCGGCGACCTCGAACGCTGCTCGACCTTCCTCTACCGCAAGCCCTGACGTGCCGCTGCCATGACCACACCAGGCCCACATTCCAATGATTCGCCCGGCGACGACATGGCGGAGTTCGTCGGAATGTTCATCGACGAGACCGGTGAACAGTGCGACCAGCTCGTCGAGGCCCTGCTGGCGCTGGAATCGGACCCACACGACGGCCGGCGGCTGGCAGAGTCGTTCCGCCTCATCCATTCCATCAAGGGATCGGCGGCGCTGCTCGGCTTCGACAAGATCACGAGCGTGGCGCACCACCTCGAGAGCCACTTCGAGCGGCTTCGGTCGGGGTCCCTGACGCTCGACCGACCGATGATCGAGCTGGCACTGCGCTGCGTCGACTACTTCCGGGACTGCAACGAGCGGCTGCGGACAGGCAGTCCGCTTGCGGCGGCCAGCGACCTGCTCGAGCTCGTGAAGCAGATGGAGCACTCCTCCCAGGCGGCCGCCAAGCGGCCCCCTGCGTCGGCTCCCGCAGCTCCGCCGCCCCCTGCCCCTCCGGCCGCGGCCCCTGCCCCTCCGGCCACGCCCGCAGCCGCACCGCCATCCGTGCCACGACCAGCCCTTCCAGCAGCGGCCCCGCCTGCGGCTTCATCAACACCCGCGCCGCCGCCTGCTGCGGCGTCGCAGCCTGCGGCCACCGCAGCGGATCCGCCCCGCGACGCCGACACCGCCAGACCGCCGGCGGAGGCGGCCCCGGATGCACGGTCACGGCGGATCCGTCTGCACTTCGCCCCTGGGCTGGCGATGGCCGACATCAAGGCCGAACTGGTGCTCGCGCGGCTCGCCACGCTCGGCACGGTGATCGAGACGATCCCGCCCGCCTCCGAGTTCGCGGCGCAGGCCGAGCTGCGCTCGCTCGAAGTCGTGCTGCGAACCGCGGCCGCCGGAGGCGCGATCGCGATCGCCGCCGACGTCGACGGCGTGGCGCGGGTTGAGCTCGACGTCCCGCCCCCGGAACGGCCCGCTGCCGCCGTTGCGGCCGCGTCGTCGGAGACCACCGCGGCCATCGAGACCATGCGTGTCGATGTCGAACGGCTCGACGTGCTCATGAATCTGGTCGGCGAGCTCGTCGTCACCAGGGCCCGCTTCGTGCAGCTCGCGACGGACCTGGCGCCGCTCTTCCGCAAGACGGCCGTCGCCGCCCGCTCCGGCGGCGTGCACCAGCCCTTTCGCGAGGCGCTCGACGCGATCGTCAAGGCGTCGCCCGCCGTCGACGAGCGGGCCGTGGCCGCCTGCGAGTTTCATATGGAGCGCATCGAGAATCAGGGGCGCGCGTGGGACGAGGGGCAGCGCCGCTACGCGGAACTCGTCGAGTCGGTCGACCACCTCACCCGCGTGGCCGACAACCTGCAGCGGGGCGTGCTGGGCACCCGCATGGTGCCCGTCGGCCCCCTGCTGAACCGCTTCAAGCGCTCGGTCCGCGACATCGCCGGCGAGCTGGGCAAGAGCGTCGTGCTGGAACTGGCCGGCGAGAAGACGGAGCTCGACAAGCGGATGATCGACGAGCTCGGCGACCCGCTCGTCCACCTGGTGCGCAACGCCATCGATCACGGCATCGAGCCCGCCGATGTCCGGCTGCGCAAGGGCAAGCCGGAAACGGCCACGCTCCGGCTGGCGGCCGCCCATCGCGGCAACAACGTGCTGATCTCGATCAGCGACGACGGCGGCGGCATCGACGTCGACCGCATCCGTGATCGCGCGGTCTCCCGCGGCCTGGTCTCGGCCGAGCAGGCGGCGAAGCTCAGCTCACAGGAGCTGATCGATTTCATCTGGCAGCCCGGCTTCAGCACCGCCCGGGAGGTGTCGAACATCTCCGGCCGCGGCGTGGGGATGGACATCGTGCGGACGCGAATCGAATCGCTGAGCGGGTCGGTCGACGTGGAATCGACGCCGGGCCAGGGAACGACGTTCCTGATCCGACTGCCGCTGACGCTGGCGATCGCGCGATGTATGCTCTTCCGCATGCGGCAGGCCGTGTTTGCCGTCCCGGTGGAGAACGTGCGCGAGATCATCACCGTGGCCGAGGGCCGCATCCTCTCGGTCGGCGGCCGGCGGGTGTGCGACATCCGCGGCGAGTTTCTGCCGCTGTTCGACATGGATCAGATCTTTAGATGGAACGGGGAGTCCGCCGCGGAAACCGAGCATGGCGCGGTGCTGGTGCTGCAGGCCGGCCTCCGGTCGGTGGCGGTCTCCGTGGGAAGCCTCCTCGGCACGCAGGACCTGGTCGTGAAATCGCTCGACGACAACTTCATGCGGATCCGCGGCATCGGCGGCGCGAGCATCTTGGGCGACGGGGAAGTCTGCCTGTTGCTCGACGTGTCGGCGGCGATCGACCTCGTGATGCGGCCGCGGGGAGGCCGGAGGGCGACCGATGACGAGTGACGAACTCCCCGGCATGGCGGCGGCCTTCCGCCGCGGGGCCGACGAGGCCTCGGCGGCACTCGCCAAGTGGCTGGGGAGGCCCGTCACGCTCGCGGTGCAACGATTGGAGGCGGTGCCGCTGACCACGGCCGCAGCAGCCTTGGGGTCCGGCGCGGAGCCGGTCTGCGGCTGCGCGATGGGGATCAGCGGAGCGATCGGCGGCGTCCTGCTGTTGGCCGCGGCCGATCAGGACGCCCTGGCGCTGGCCGACACCCTCATCGAGCGTCCTCCCGGCACGTCCACGTCGTGGAACGAGATCGAGCGGTCGGCCCTGATCGAGACGGCGAACATCGTCGGCTGCTCCTACCTCAACGTCGTCTGCAACATGCTCGTGCCAGAGCGGGCCGAGGGCATCCTCCCCTCGCCCCCCCTGTTTCTCCGCGATTTCCCCGCCGCGCTGATGGAGGCGATGCTGCTGGAGCTTCCCTCCCCGGCGGAGACCGTGCTGCTGGCGAGGACGGCGTTCGCCGTCGACGCGACCGCCGTCCGCTGCGGGCTCCTCTTCCTGCCCGACGCCGAGAGCCTCGCGCGGCTCAGGGACGCCGCGGACGGACCGCGGAGCCGGCCATGACGTCCCCTTCCGACCTGTCGACCGGGGATTCGATCGCCATCGGCCAGATCGGCGTGGCCATCGGCCGCATGACGCTCAAGACGTTCGTGGGCTCGTGTGTCGCCGTGGTGCTGCACTCCTCGCGGCACGCGGCGGCCGGAGTCGCCCACGTGATGCTGCCGGCATCCCAGGGCCGGGAGGCGCCACCGGGAAAGTACGCCGACACCGCCGTGCCCGAGACGCTCCGCCTGCTGCGCGAGGCGACAGGCGATCCCGTCCTCGAGTGCTCCGCCAAGCTCGTCGGCGGCGCGAAGATGTTCGGCTTCACCCAGGGAATCCCGATCGGGGACCAGAACGTGGCCGCGGTCGAGAAGGTTCTCCGGGAACTGGGCATCGAGGTCGTCGGCCGATCCTGTGGCGGGCAACACGGCCGCCGGGTCACGGTGGACGTCGAAACCGGGATCGTGACCGTCCAAACCGCCGAGCAGGGCACCCAAACCCTCTAAGCACTCTCATGGAGACGATGATGGAAACCACGGCTGAGACCAGGCGGCCGCGCCTGCTGGTTGTCGACGACGCCGCGATCATGCGGATGCGGATCACCGGGATCGCCCGCGAGGCGGGCTGGGAGATCGTCGCCGAGGCGACCAACGGTCTCGAAGCCGTCGCCCTCTACCACCAGCACCACCCCGATCTCGTCACCCTCGACATCGTGATGCCCGAACTCGACGGCGTCGAGGCGCTGCGACGCCTCCGCACGGACGATCCTGCGGCGCGGGTGGTGATGGTCAGCGCCGTCGACCAGCGGGCGAAGCTCCGCGAATGCATCGGACTCGGCGCGATCGACTTCGTCGTCAAGCCTTTCGACAAGGAACGGCTGATGTCCCTGTTCGCGAAGTATGCCACGGTGGCCAAGGCGGAAGGGCCGGTGGCGTGAATCAGCCGTCGACGTGCTGGCCGCCGGTGAGCGGCGACGACGCCATGAGGTTTCGGGCGACCATCACCAGCGAAGACCATCCGGTGGCATAGGTCTCGAATCCGGGCGACATCGCGAACCCGGCCACGAACTCCCGGCCGCCGAAGTGATGCACGCCGTAGCCCTTCTGCCCGGGCCGCAGGCCCTGAAAGAGGGCGGTGTCGAACCTGTCCCGCAGCCCGCCTGCGGGATAATCGGCCAGGACGTTGCCTTCGGCGTCGACGAAGCAGGCGATGGCCCGCTGCTTTTCGCGGGCGACGAGCGGAATGCGATCCAGGATGGTCTGCCCCAGGGCATCCCAGTTGAAGAGGATGCCGAGGACCCCGAGGGGCTTGCCGGTCGATTCGCCGCCCGCACGGACCGCACAGGAATAGACCAGCACCCGCTCCTGGTTGACCAGCGGCGACCGATGGACCGACTGGAACCCGAATTCGTCGCCGCTGGAGGTCTTCATGGCCGACTGGAACCAGGGCGCCTGATCCTGGCGGAGGCCCACCACCGTGTGCTTCGTCGGACGCCCGTTGGCCACGATCTTCCCGTCCAGATCGCACAAGACGAGGTCGAAGTAGACGGTGTAGGCGTTGAGAATGACGCCGAGCCGCTGGCTGGCGAACCGGCGATTCTCCTCGGTCGGCGTCGACAGCGCGGCGACCACGCTGCCGTCCGTCGCCCACCAGCGGACGTCACACGAGCGCTCGTAGAGATTGCGGTCGACGAGGTCGATGTTCGTGAGCGCCATGTCGGAAAGCCGCTCGCCGCGCATCTTCGTCTGGAGCACCTCGGTGACCTGCTGCATTTCCCGGATCAGGCCCCGCGAGCCCCGCGCCAATTCCTTGGCCGAATCGCCGGTCTTCTCCGACAGCTGCGACATCGCCTTGGCGACCACGCCGAACGCCACACCGGCGTCACCGGCCCGGGCCGACTCGATCTCCGCATTCAGGGCGAGAATGCGGGCCTCGCGGTTGAGCCCGGCGATGTGCTCGACGGTATCCGTGAGCAGGGTCGACAGCTGCTGCGTGAGCAGCGCGATGTGCTCCGGCGTCGCCATGTCGATGGCCTGCTCGCGGCCGGGGGCACTGGCGGGGGCGGCGTCGTGCGGTTCGGTGGCTGAGGCAGAGGAACTCATGGGACCAGAGGTCTCTCGGAGGGTGCGGAACTCGTGCGCCGCCGCTCGTCCCCGCCGCCTTTCCTCCGGGGCCGCCTCACCCCGGTCACGCGGCGGCGTGGCACGAACGTCGCGTCATGGCGTCGAGTCGAGACGGCCACACGCTGACGGAGAGATCGTAATTCCGCCGCCGTGCAATTGCAAAAGAGCCGGCCGCGACCGCCGGAGCGGGCTCGTCTCGCTCACGCCCGGCCGTCGAGGAACGCCGTTCGCATCATCCCCTTCCCCTTCACCGGCAGCTCGCCACGGTCGGTGAATCGATAGCGGCCCTCGAGCAGATCGCGGGTGGCCTGCGACACGTGGATCAGCGACGGCTCCCCGTGCGATTCCATGCGGCTGGCGATGTTCACGGTGTCTCCCCAGAGGTCGTAGATGAACTTGTGCCGGCCGATCACGCCGGCCACCACCGGGCCCGAGTGGATGCCGATCCGCACCTTCATGTCGAGCCCGCGGTCGTCCATGAGCCGGCGGAACGCCGCCTGCAGCCCCAGCGCCATGTCGGCCACGGCCTCGGCATGGTCGCTCCGGGGCACCGGCAGCCCGGCGACGGCCATGTAGGCGTCGCCGATCGTCTTGATCTTTTCGATGCCGTGCGCGGAGGCCAGAGTGTCGAAGAGCGAGAAGATGTCGTCGAGGAGGCCCACCAGGTCGTGCGCGCTGACGTGCTGGGAAAAGGTCGTGAAGCCGCAGAGGTCGGTGAACAGGACGGTGACCGCCGGGTAGCTCTCGGCGATCGTGCGCTCTCCGTTCTTCAGCCGCTCGGCGATCGCAGTCGGCAGGATGTTGAGCAGGAGCCGTTCGGATTTCGTCCGCTCCTTCTCCAGCGCCGCGAAGGCCGTGTTTCGCTCCAGCAGCCGCAGATAGGCGTCGGAGTGGACCCGCAGCCGCGCCAGCAGCTCGACCTCGTTGGGAGGCTTCACGAGATAATCGTTGGCCCCCGATTCGAGCAGCTCCGCCTTGATCGCGGCCTCGGCCGTGGCCGACAGCATGATCACGGGCACGTCGGCGGAGGCCGGCTGCGACCGGTAGCGCCGCACCATCTCCAATCCGTCGGCGTCCTCCATGACGAGGTCCTGCAGGATCACCGTCGGGCGGAAGTCCGCGGCGGCGGCCGGGGCTGCCGCGGCATCCTGGCAATACTCGAAGACGATGTCGGCGTGGCGGGCCAGCATCCGCCTGACGACCTCGGCCACCAGCCTCTGGTCGTCGACCAGCAGCACACGGTGAACAGGCTTGGACGCGTCGGCTGCGGTCATGGAGTGCACCTTCGGGGGCTATCTGGGGAAACGTCGGAGGAGTTCGGGCAGCGCGTGCCGCCCGCGTCAGGCCACACGGTGCTTCGCGAGCACGGCGTCGGTGAGCCTGCCCCCCACGCCCGGGGCCTCCGGCAGAGTGTAATGGCCGTCGACCACCCGGATCGGATTTTCCCAGATGTCGAAGAGCGATTCGTAGCAGCACTCGACGAGCGGGGAGTTTTCCGTCGCCGCGGCGAGCTGCGCGTGCACGTTGTGCTGCACGTTGGTGTGCGGGATCACGGAGAGGCCGTAGGCCCGGCCCAGCGCCGCCACGTCGAGCCACTCCTCGATGCCGGAGAGCTTCGTGACGTCGGCCTGGATGATGTCGACAGCCTTCTGGTCGACGTACTCCCGAAAGTCGTGGAGCGTGTAGATCGTCTCCCCCACAGCGATCGGCACGTCGAGGGCCTTGGCCAGCTCGGCGTGGGCCCGCACGTCGAAGGGGTGCATCGGCTCCTCGAGCCAGGCGATGTCGAACTGCTCGAGCCGGCGGCCCCACACGATCGCCGTCTTCAGGTCCCAGACGGTGTTGACGTCGACCATCAGCTTGATCGAGTCGCCGATCGCCTTCCGCACCGCCTTCACGCGCTCGAAGTCTTCCCGCGGATCGGACCGGCCGAGCTTCATCTTCACCGCGTCGAAGCCGCGGTCGATGATCCGCTTCATGTCGGCGATGAGCTCGTCGGTGCTCCAGGTGAGCCAGCCGCCGTCGGTGTTGTAGGCCTTCACCTTCGACTTGCAGGGGCCGAGGTGCCGCCAGAGCGGCTGCCCCTCGAGCTTCAGCTGGATGTCCCAGAGGGCCAGGTTCATCGCCGCGAGGCCGACGCGGGCCACGCCGACCCGGCCGATGAAGTGGGTGGTGGAGTGCATCGCCTTCATGAGAGCATGCCGCTCGAGCGCCGGCTTGCCGACGACCGCCGGGCCGTAGCAGTCGTCGATCATCACCTTCACGGCCCGCATGCCACGGGAGTAGTTCCAGTTGAAGCCGTAGCCGGTCACGCCGGCGTCGGTCTCGATCTTCACCTGCACGAACTCGACAGAGGCCACGCTCGACTGCGAGTCGGTGATCGTCCGCTGCCCGAGCGGCACGTCGACCAGCACGGCCTCGACCCGCGTGATCGTCGGGGAGCCGCCCACGGCCGCCGTCGGGTGCTTCACTGGGTGGCTGGCGGGTGCGGTCATCGTCGTCGGTCCTTTCGTGCGAGAACTGGAGCGCGTGCGAACACGGTCCCGAATTGGACCGGCCCGACGCCCGTCCGCCAAGCCTGCCGTTGCCGAGCCGGTGCTCCACGCGAGCCGGTGCTCCACGGACGTCTGCTGCACTCTAGACTGCGGGCGGCGCGGGACGTCCGGCCGCTGCCCTCTTCCAGACGCGGATGCAACCATGCCCGACGAGCCGCAGCACGAAGCCGCCGATACCAGCCCGCTGCTGGAGCAGCTCGAGCGACAGATCGCCGCACTGGAACGGCGGCACCGGATCGGCCCCGACAAATACTGTGGCCTCACCCCCGCCGAAATGAGCCGCGCGGTGATCGTCTGCCACGGCGGCCCACGCCGACCGGGGGAGCCGGCGGGCTCCTGGCCCGCCACGTCGGAAGCGACCGTGATGGAAAAGCTGCGGGAGGAGTATGGACCGACGGCCGACATCGAGCGGCTGCGGGTCATGGTGCAGTTCTTCGATCATCGGATCGGCACGACGCTGGGCATCGATTGGCGGCTGCCACGCGAGGAGTTCGACCACGCCGTGGCCACCGGGCTGGCGCGGCATTACCCGGAGCTGACCGACGATGCCCGCCGGGTAATCGCCGGGAACTCCAGCTACAGCCACGCCAAGTGAACCTCGGCCCCCACAGAACCGGCAGATCCGGCACCAGGCCTCCACTTCGGGCCCGAAAACCTTGTGCGGCGGCCCTTTTCAAGCTAGCCTAACGTCGTCTGGTCGAAGGGGTTCACCGTCTCGCTCGCCCCGCTCGCGCACCTTCTGAAAGGCCGCCCGATGCGCGCTCCCGCACGCCTGCTCATGTGGCTCCGCCAGGCAGCCCTGCCCCTCCTTCTGCCGGGGGCGATCGTCCTCGGCGGCGGTCGTCTCCTCGCCGCGGAGCCCGAGCAGCCGGTCAGCTACCATAAGCAGATCCGGCCGATCTTCCAGGCCCACTGCCAGGGCTGCCACCAGCCCGCCAAGGCCGAAGGCGGCTTCGTGATGACCGAGGTGCCGCGGATGCTCGCCGCCGGCGACTCCTCGACACCGGGCGTCGTGCCGGGCAAGCCCGAGGCCAGCCACCTGCTCGCCCAGATCACGCCCGACGCCTCCGGCGCCGCCGAGATGCCGAAGGCCGCCAAGCCGCTCGCGGCGGCCGAGATCGCGCTGGTCCGCCGCTGGATCACCGAGGGCGCCCGCGACGACACGCCCGCGAGCGCCGGCCAGCGGGTCGATGCCGAGCATCCCCCTGCCTACACCCGCCAGCCCGTGATCACGTCGCTCGACTTCTCGCCCGACGGCAAACTGCTCGCCGTCTCGGGCTTCCACGAGGTGCTGCTGTTCGACGTCTCTTCCGGCCAGGTGCCGGCGGCCCCGGCGCGGCGGCTCATCGGCCTCTCGGAGCGGATCGAGCGGGTTCGCTTCTCGCCCGACGGCACGAGGCTCGCCGTCACGGGCGGCAGCCCGGCACGGATGGGCGAGGTGCAGATCTGGAACGTCGCCGACGGCGCACTCATCCGTTCGGTGCCGGTGACGTTCGACACCGTGTACGGCGGCTCCTGGTCGCCCGACGGCACGCTCATCGCCTTCGGCTGCGCCGACAACACGCTGCGGGCGATCCGCGCCGACACCGGCGCGCAGGTGCTCCATCAGGGCGCCCACGAGGACTGGGTGCTCGACACGGTCTTCGCGCCGAAGGGCGACCACGTCATCTCGGTCGGCCGCGACATGACGGTGAAGCTCACCGAGCTGGCCACGCAGCGGTTCGTCGACAACATCACGTCGATCACGCCCGGCGCGCTCCGCGGCGGGCTCACCGCCGTCGACCGCCATCCGTCGCTCGACCACGTCGTCGTCGCCGGCGCCGACGGGCTGCCCCGCGTCTACCGGATCCACCGCCACTCCGCCCGCGTCATCGGCGACGACGCCAACCTCATCTTCCCGCTCTTCCCCGTGACCGGCCGCGTGTTCAACGTGCGGTTCTCCCCCGACGGCAAGCGGATCGCTGCGGTCGGCTCCCTCGACGGCAAGGGAGAGCTCGTGGTCGCCAGCTACGGACTCGAGCAGGATGTGCCGAAGAACATCCTCGACATCATGGCGAAGGTGCCGGGCGAAACCCGCCGCAAGGGCACGCAGCGGTCCGAAGCCGAGTGGAAGACGTTCGACGAGTTTCGCGAGGCCTCCACGAAGCTGCTCACGAAAGTGGAGCTGCCCACGGCCGCCGCCTACGCCCTCGCCTTCCATCCCACGACCGGTGCGATCGCCGTGGGTGGCGGTGACGGCGTCGTGCGGTTCTTCGACCCGGCCTCGGGCGCTCCCGGCATCAGCTTCCCGGTGGCGAAGCTCGACGCCGCCGCGGTCGCGAAGGCCGCTCTGCCGCTCCCCTGGCCCACCGAGGCGTCGCTCGAGCCGGAGCCGGCGGTGCCGGCGGCCGTCGCCACGATCACCGTCGAGCCGCAGGCCGTGTCGCTCGAGGGCCCCTTCGCCACGGCGCAGCTCGTCGTGACCGGCCGGCTCGTCGACGGCCGCACCGTCGACCTCACGCGGAGCGTGCGGATCGAGCCCGCGCCTGGTCCCGCTGCGGGCGGCAATGCCGCGCCGCTCGTGACGGTCGGGCCGGGCGGCCTCCTGCGGCCGCGGGCCGACGGCAGCGGCACGCTGCGGGTCGTGCATGGCGAGGCCGCTGCGACGGTCTCGCGCGACCTGCCGATCAGCGTGGCCGGCACCGGCGGCATTCCCGACGTCGACTTCGTCCGCGACGTGAATCCGGTGCTCGCGAAGCTCGGCTGCAACCAGGGCACCTGCCACGGCGCCGCCAAGGGCAAGAACGGCTTCAAGCTCTCGCTCCGCGGCTACGATCCCATCTTCGACGTGCGGGCGCTGACCGACGACCATGGCAGCCGCCGCATCAATCTCGCCAGCCCCGACGACAGCCTCATGCTCTTGAAGGCCTCGGCCACGGCGCCGCACGCCGGCGGCCTGCTCGCCAAGGTCGACGAGCCCGCCTACCAGCTCGTCCGGCGCTGGATCGAGCAGGGCGGCCGGCTCGAAGTGGCGACGCCGCGGGTCACCGGCATCAAGGTCTTCCCGGCCACGGCCGAGATCGACGCCGCCGGCCGCCGGCAGCAGTTTCGTGTCGTCGCCGAATACGCCGACGGCCGCACCCGCGACGTCACCCGCGAGGCGTTTCTCGAGAGTGGAAACAACGAGGTCGCCACCGCCGACAGGAACGGCCTGGTGACGGCCCTCCGCCGGGGCGAGGCGCCGATCCTCGCCCGCTACGAGGGCGCCTACGCAGCGGTCACGCTCACGGTGATGGGCGATCGCACCGGCTTCCAGTGGGTGCAGCCGGAGGCCTGGGGCCCGATCGACGAGCTGGTGGCCGCCAAGTGGAAGTCGCTCAAGACGCTTCCCGCGCCGCTCTG
>Ga0114973_10000299_pt1 | contig 36742 bp, 28 predicted proteins | sample M_140807_MF_Meta_FD_87025 | JGI IMG/M metagenome (GOLD analysis project Ga0114973, IMG submission 87025) | Freshwater microbial communities from Lake Montjoie, Canada to study carbon cycling - M_140807_MF_MetaG | ecosystem: Environmental > Aquatic > Freshwater > Lake | place: Lake Montjoie... | reverse complement strand
TGCGAGTCAACCCTGCCTTTTTCAGACCTGCCGAGGTTGATTTACTTATTGGGGATTCTACCGATATTCGTACTCTGTTGGGTTGGAAGCCCGAGTTTACATTTGAAGCACTAGTGAGTGATATGATGGAAGCAGAAATCTAATATTTTATATTAATATGAGATATACTAATATTACAATTCTTATTTGTATTATCATAGTGCTGTTAGGTACTATAGCAATACGAAGAAATTCTAGGGATAGCTTTCAAGTACAGCATAAAAATGTACTCGGTAATAATCTGGCACCATGTTCTACAGGTAAAGAAAAAACAACAGGATATTATCGCGATGGATATTGTTCTACGGGGCCTACCGATACTGGAACACACGTAGTGTGTGCTCGTGTGGATGACAATTTTTTGGAATTCACGAAATCAAAAGGGAATGATTTGATAACTCCCCAGGGTTCATTTCCAGGACTTGTCGCGGGTGATAAATGGTGTGTATGCGCACTTAGATGGAGAGAGGCATATAAAGCAGGTAAGGCACCTAAAATATTTCCCGAGTCTACCAACGATATTGTTACAAAATATGTTAAAAAGGATACAATACTTGGTTATGCAGTTGGCTAGGCGGTTACCACCTTTTGTGCGGCCTTTATAAAATTGAGTCCGCGGGCACTTAGAAACCCTCTTATACAACATAAGAGAGATGCCCGCAGGAATCCATCGTCCTGATTCGGATATCCAACCTGTGGTGGGTATCCAATTCGGGATTTTCGGGCCCGATGAGATTGAAAAGCGCTCCGTAGTGGAAATTACGAATTCCGGTACATACGATGGGAATGAGCCCCGTATTGGTGGTCTCTTTGACCCGCGAATGGGTGTTCTCGACAATGGGAAGACGTGTCGCAGCTGCGGCCAGACAAATCACGGATGCCCCGGACACTTTGGCCACTTCAAGCTTGCCCGCCCTGTATACTTCATTCAGTTCTTTCCTTATATCCTCAACGTCCTGAACTGTGTGTGTGTTCGCTGCTCCAAGATTCTGGTCGACAAGGACCTTCATGCCAATGTCACAAAGCGTCGTGGACCTTCCCGCTTGAGGGCGGTCCTGACACTCTGTGCCAACATTACTCGGTGTGGCCAGGAGACGGAGGACGGATGTGGTGCAGTCCAGCCCGACCGCTACAATCGTGACGGGATTGCCCGAATTACAGCGGAATGGTCTGATAGTCTGACACGTCCTGGTGAGACAAAGACGGAGAAGGTGACCCAGGTCCTGGAGGTGGAGTATGTTCTCCGTCTCTTTCGCCGTATTACGGATGAGGATGTTGACTTCATGGGTCTCAACCGCTTCTGGTGTCGCCCTGACTGGATGATTTGTACGGTGCTACCCATCCCTCCTCCTCAGGTGCGCCCTTCTGTTATCCAGGACAATAACCAGCGCTCCGAGGATGACTTGACTCACAAGCTGTTTGAGATTATCTCCACGAATCAGCGACTCCAGGACAAGATTAACAACAATGCCGCAAAGAACTTGATTGAGGATGAGCACACGGTGCTTCAGTACCATATTGCCACGCTCGTGGACAACCAGATTCCCGGTGTGGCGCCTTCCGCCCAGCGCTCGGGTCGCCCCCTAAAGTCAGTACAGCAGCGCTTGGGGTCCAAGGAGGGGCGTATCAGGTACAATATCCAGGGAAAGCGTGTAGAGTTCTCTGCCCGTTCAGTGATTACGCCTGACCCCAATCTCTCTATCGCCGAGATTGGGGTGCCCTTGAAGATTGCCCTGAATCTCACGGTGCCTGAGAAGGTGACGCCCTACAATCGTGACCAGATGTACAAGCTGATTCAGAATGGGGCTGACAAGCACCCTGGGGCCAAGACGATTGTCCGCCCTGATGGTCGTATGATATCCCTGAAGCACGTGAATACGAGGGAGATTGTGCTGAAGTTGGGTGATGTCGTGAATCGCCACTTGAATGATGGTGATATCATCCTCTTCAACAGGCAGCCTACACTCCACAGGATGTCTATGATGGGCCACAGGGTCAAGGTGCTTCCTTATAACACTTTCCGTCTGAATGTGTCAGTTACAGCACCTTATAATGCCGATTTCGATGGCGATGAGATGAATGCGCACATTCCCCAGTCGTATGAGGCTTCTACAGAGCTGGCTGAGATTGCCGCTGTTCCTCATCAGATTGTGACTCCTCGTCATGCCAAGCCATTGATTGGTGTGGTCCAGGATTCTCTTGTGGGGTCCTACCGCTTGACGCGCTCGCATGTGGATTTCAACCGCCGTGAGTTTATGAACATGATGATGTGGAATAAGCGATTTGAGGGAGTGGTGCCTGTGGGGCTGAGGGTACAGGAGGGGAAGCCTGCCCGTTGGACGGGGCAGCAGGTTCTCACGCAGCTCATGCCTCCTATTAACTTGGAGATGGGGAATGGTCTCTACAAGGATAATAAGAGCCAGGAGAATTACGTGAAGATTCGTGAGGGTGTGGTGGAGCAGGGCATCTTTGATAAGGACATCTTCTCCAAACCTTCAAAGGGTGTTGTTCATGTGACCTATCGTGATTATGGCCCCACCGACACAGTGAACTTCATAGACGCCATGCAGAATACGGTGGAGCAGTTCCTCGTGTACAATGGCTTCTCAGTGGGCATCTCCGACTTGATTGCCGATGAGGATACGCGCAAGCAGATGGAGGAGGTGGTGAAGAAGCGGAAGGCGGCCATTGAGAATATCCTTCTCCAGATTCACTTGGACTTGTTTGATAACAGTACAGGGAAGACCAACCAGCAGGAGTTTGAGGACAAGGTGTATACCGAGTTGAACAAGGCTACGGATGAGTCAGGTAAGATTGGGTTGGGTGCCTTGTCTGATGAGAATCGTCTGGTGGCGATGGTCCGTGCGGGTTCAAAAGGGAGTACCATCAACATCTCGCAGATGATGGCCTGTGTGGGGCAGCAGGCACCTGAGGGGAAGCGTATTCCTTACGGGTTCTCTGACCGTACGCTGCCCCATTTCAAGAAGTATGATGACGGCGCCGAGGCGAGGGGGTTCGTTGAGAGCAGTTTCATTCAGGGACTGACTCCTCAGGAGTTCTTCTTCCATGCGATGTCAGGTCGTGAGGGTCTGATTGATACGGCTGTGAAGACGGCCGACACAGGCTATATCCAGAGGCAGCTGGTGAAGGCCATGGAGGACTTGACTGTACAGTATGATGGCTCAGTGCGTGACAGCCGCATGAATATTGTCCAATTCAAGTATGGCGAGGATGGAATCAATGCCACGAAGATTGAGTCGGCAAATCTGGGTCTGGCCAAGCTGAGTGATGTGGAAATTCACAGGGATTATGGGATGCAGGGGGCGGAAGTCCCTTTGGCAAATGGCGTGCTTCGTGGCGAGGATGCGGGGGCACTGAAGGCGTTTGCCGACCAGGTCATTCAGGACCGTAAGATGTTGGTGGAGGGTGTACAGAGGTCAAAGCAGGATGTGGCCCTGTTCGCTTCTGTGAATATCGACCGTGTCCTCACGAATGTCATTACAAGTTTCCGCCTGGATAAGAAGGCCCCTACTGATTTGACGCCGCTCTATGTCCTACAGGGCATTGAGAAGCTCATTCAGCGTACGCAGCCCTATCACAAGATGTGGGCGTCCCTTCTTCGCTTCTATCTGGCGCCTCACAAGATGGTTACAAAGGAGCGGCTGACAAGAAAGGCCTTTGATACGGTGTGTGAGATGATTGTAACAAAGAACTGGCAGGGATGGGCGCAGCCTGGTGAGCAGGTGGGAATCATTGCCGCACAGAGTATTGGCGAGCCATCGACACAGATGTCCTGTACACGTGATACATTTGTAAATATTTCATCAGAAAAGGGGAACTATACAGGTCCCATTGGGGAGCTCATTGATGGACTTCTCAAACAGCGCCCTGATAATGCTATACACATTGGAAAAGATAGTGTTGTTCTTGACCTCATAGAAGATATGTATATCACAGGTGTCAGCAATGATGAGAAGACTTCTTGGCGCCGTATCAGTCAAGTGAGTCGTCATCCTGCCAATGGTGGGCTTGTGAAGGTCACGACCAAGTCTGGTCGCAGCACTACTGCCACGCTAACACATTCCTTCTTGAAGAGGACTGAAAAGGGGGTGGAGCCAGTTCTCGGGTCTGATTTACGCACAGGAATGCGTGTGCCTATTGCTACAAAGGTGGAGCAGGTCCCTGAGGCCTTGATTAGGGAGCACAGCGGCTTCATATTGGATAAGGACTTTGGTTGGCTCTGTGGAATCTACTTGGCCGATGGGTCTTTCAATGGGAACATTGTGAAGATTTGCAAGATTCATCCTGCGGTTGAAGCTTCCATACGTGTACTTGGTGCTAAATACGAATGGGTGATTTCTACACACGAATACGAGGGTGAGTATGGCCCTTCGAAGGACACAAGAATTCACAGCAAAGAGCTGAAGGACTTTCTCCTCAAGGAATTTAAGACTGGTTCTTACGAGAAAATCATTGGTCCTATCTCATACTCGGCCCCACGCGAGTTCCAGTATGGGCTCCTTAGTGGCTACTTTGATGGTGATGGAAATGTGAATGCCGCTAGGCACCAGATTCGTGTAGGCAGCCGCAGCAAGGAGCTCATTCGTCATGTGAATCGCCTATTATCCTATTGCGGCTTCTTCAGTGTAATGGGTGAGGAGGCCTCTGTCTCCATTCCAGATAAGACATTCTATACCCTAAATGTGCTGAAGCGCTATGCTGCACAATACAAAGAGCTGATTGGCTTTCGTCTTGAGGAGAAGGCGACGGCCCTGGATGAGATTATCGCATACATGGAGCGCGAGGGAAAGCATGATACGAAGGAGATATATGACAAGATTCCTGCCGTAGGAAACCAGATTGCGGCGGTGGGCAAGGCCCTGGAGCTTCCTGGTCAATCACGGAATTATGGTCGCTGGGCCAAGAAGGAGAGTATTGGTCGTCAGACTCTCCAGTCCTATCTTCCACTCTTTGAGGCAGAGGCGGACAAGCAGGAGAATAGCGATGTTAAGCAAATGATTGCCACTCTCAAATCTGCCGCATATTCTGACGTGGTGTGGGACGAAATCACGAGTCTCGAGTACTTGGAGGACCCAAAGGAGTTCGTGTATGACTTCACGGTGCCTGGCAACGATTCCTTTATGGTTGATGACGCTATTCTAGTCCATAACACATTAAATACTTTCCATCTAGCTGGGGTGGCCGCCAAGTCCAATGTGACGCGAGGTGTGCCCCGTCTCAAGGAATTGCTCAAGGTCACGCACAATCCCAAGGCAATTTCGCTGACTGTGACATTGAAGCCCGAGATTCGTGATTCCAAGGAGAAGGCCAGAAAGGTGGCACAGGACTTGGAGCTGACTCTGTTGAAGGATATCACAGTGAAGGCGGCAATCTACTACGACCCTGATGATTCTCAGTCAGTCTTACAGGAGGACCGTGACTTGATACGCTTCTACAAGGCCTTTGAGGAGGAATCCGAGTCTGAGCCATGGAGTCGTCTTATGCTTCGCCTTGAGCTCGATAGGGAGCGCATGTTTATGAAGAATATCAGTATGGATGATATTGCTTTCGTACTTAGGCAGAAATTCGGAGAGGCAATCAATCTGATTTACAGCGACTACAACTCTCAACGGCTGATTATGCGTGTTCGTATTCCACCTGAGATGAGCTCTGGGATGGATGACTTGTTAGCACTGAAGAAGCTACAGAACCGGTTGCTGACGGGCATTGTGATTCGTGGTGTACCTGGCATCAAGGCTGTGAACTTTCGTCAGGATAAGGATACGATGGAGTTCAATGCCGAGGAGGGTATCTACAAGGCTGTCACACAGTACGTGCTCGATACGGATGGTACGAACTTTCTGGCAGTCATGAATCACCCCTACGTGGACGGGACAAAGCTGACAAGCAGTCACGTACACGATGTGTATGAGACTCTGGGGATTGAGGCTACGCGCTCGACTCTGATTCAGGAGATTACGACGCTCTTTGAGGAGGCGGGTGTGAATTGCCGGCACTTGGGACTTCTGTGCGATGTGATGACGCGTGCGGGCCGTCTGATGTCAGTCGATAGGTATGGCATCAACAAGATGGACATTGGTCCTTTGGCAAAGGCGTCGTTTGAGGAGACGGAGAAAATCCTCTTGTCGGCGGCCCTCTTTGGTGAGATGGACCCTGTCACGGGCATTTCGGCTAATATCATGATGGGTCAGCCTATTCGCGGTGGTACTGGATTCTTTGATATTCTCTTTGACGAGTCGGCCTTCATGCGGCTCCAGGAGGGCATGACACCCTTGGAAGGATTCGAGGAGGAGGGCGAGGGTCCTACACAGGATGAGATTAATGCAGAGTTGTACGAGGAGGATGACATGTGCTCTACTGCGCGCCTGCGCATGAATGTGGCAATGCCACAGAAGGCGGTGTTGATGGATGAGGCGGATGTGGAGATTACAATCATGGACCAGGGCGATGCCTAAGCGGAAGGCGAAGCCTAAGGTCTAAGGCTCCAACAATATATTCAACTATGGACTCTGCGTTAAAACCGCCATGGATTAATGTACAATGGCAAAAACGTATACTAGACCCTGTACCTCAGCTTACGTTTGGTCCCTGGTGTGACAAACAGCCCGAAGAACTACAGACAGCAAAAAACAGGATTTCTGCGTTAGAGCAAACACATAAGTGGGAGCTCGTAAAAAAGATGGTGAATCCCTATGAAATGGTCTATACGCATGATGACCCTCATTTTCATCCTTCTATTGCTGTGATAAAGCCACTGAGTAGGTCCTATTTTAAGCTCATTGAGATTCTGGATGTTCTCCAGTTTTTTGAAGGCCTTCCAAAACAGGCACCAAAAATACGGACAGCGCATATTGCCGAGGGGCCTGGTGGATTCATTCAGGCAATTACAGATTTGTCAGAGCGATACAAGAAGACTGTACAACAAGCCACGGCAATGACCTTGCGACCCACAAATCAGCGTGTTCCTGGGTGGAGACGGGCATCCTCCTTTTTACATCATCATCGTGAAGTACGACTTCACTATGGTGCTGATAATACGGGGGACGTATATGTCAAGGAAAATCAAGACTCGTTTGTAGAGAACGTAACGTGTGGTGCCAATATCTTTACAGCAGACGGGGGCTTCGATTTCAGTATCAATTATGACATTCAGGAGAAGTGTGTGTTCAAGCTTCTGGTTTGCTCGGCCATGACAGGTCTTCGATGTCTTCAAACAGATGGGAGTTTCGTTTTGAAGATTTTCGACATTTTCTCTGAATCCACCATGGTCTTAATTGATTTGATGGGTCGGTGTTTCAAGGAATGGGTCTTGTACAAGCCGGCCATTTCACGACCCTGTAATTCAGAGCGGTATTTCCTTGGTCGTGGATTTACGGGGGTCACACTAAAGGCCTTTGAGGAGATTGAGTCGCGTACTGCGGTAGAGGAATACCCTTCAGGTGTGGACTCAGCTTATATTCGCTCGCACGTTCTATCGCAAATGGAGCAGCAGTGTAAGGCCATTCTTCTAGCGGAAAAGTATGCCCTTCATCCTGAAGTTTGGTATGACACGCAACTTCAGAATGATTTCAAAACCAGTTTAGCCTGGTGCCAGCGATTTCGTATCCCTTTTATCTGGACAAAGCCTATGGCTGTCCATCCGGTCGTATATACTTCTGAGCCAGTCGTTTTCCAACAATTACTGACGCCTGGTGATGATTTAGAGACCCACCTCCCATCCTATCAAGCATTACCAACATCGTCTGCAGAGTACTTGGGTCGAAATCAGGACCTGTTACAGTCTCAAAAAGATGGGGATAATCACGAGCGAATTCGGGAAGTAGAGTCTTAATGTCTTCAACACTTCTACCGGCGTCCAGAAAGTCCCGGGCACGCTCGACCATGGCACGTATGTAAATGGCTCGCTCTTTGGCAGGAAAGTCAAGAGGGCGAGACTCAGCGTCACGAATAGATTCTTGAATCGTGGGACCAGTATCGACAGGACCGCGATTGCCGGATATGGGCATTTCTACGAGGGCGCATTTAATTTATTCATTTTTTACGGCAGGAGTCTTAGAATGGAGCCCCTACATCCAGTTATTACGACTATGCGCAAGTTAATCAATAAGTTTAAGATACCTTACATGAATGAGCATTCGGGTGGCGGAAACAATGACAACAACAATAATGACGAGAGCAGTGATAGTGAGAATGAAAACACCGATAATAACAAGCAAAATGTCAAAAAGGAAATATCGGATGTGAATCATCACTTAAATGATTTATATATGATTCTTGTGGAAGTAATTAAAGCAAATGGAGTGTTGCCTAAGACAGATGATTTAAATAAGAAGGCAGTCTATTCTGTTTTCGAAAAGGCAGGTGTATTTCGGGGTCTTCGAGAGGATCCATCATTAAAAGAGTCAATGTTGTATTATGCTGGGCTCGATTTGCGTACATATCCCTATACAGTTAGTATTGGCCACATCGATATACTAAATAATAAGGGTGTAAAACCTATTCCAGTAGTTGTTGGTAATAATGTTAATGGAGAGAACACATAATGTAGCATAACAATGTAGATGGTAAGGGGTGGCGGAAGCGCAACAACGCGTAGAAAAACCCGGCGAGTGATACAAAAAATTCCTAGCATACGTTCGGCTTCGCGGAAGAATTGCCCCCCGGGTCACGTACTTCGGAGGTCATACACGCGGCATTATTCTACGGCAGTTCGGGCGAAGGGATATACTGTAAAGAGGTTAAATGGAAAGTCGTACCATGTAAATCCTTCTAATAAGAATACACACGTAGAGGCGCGGTGTGTGAAGAATACGGGAGGGCCCAGGTCAAAATCTTCAAAGTTGTTTGGACCTTTGAAGAAGGGGGAGCTTGCCCGTTATGGCTATTCGTTCCGAGCTTCCGAGTCTCAGAGGCACGCTGCTTTGAAGAAGGCAGTTCTTGAATATACTGCCTTGGGAGTTTATAGGAAGTTGGATGCCGTGGCAAAGTTAACTGAGCGTACGGCTCCAAAAGCTTCTAGGGCGTTTACTGCGGATAGAGAATGGGTTCGTAAGAGCTTTGGGCCTCTGAAGGCTGCCGTATAAAAAATAACCCCTGAGAAGAATTAGAAATGAAGACAGCTGTACTCATAAGTGGGCTGCTGGTGCTGTTGGTTGCGAACTTTATTATGGTATATTACAGTCCATATGGTATTTCTCCTAGGGAGCGATTTCAGAATGCCCCTCCTAACAATAGCATGAATGCTAATAATGGCAACAATGGCATGAATGGAAACAATGCTATGACTGGCAATAATGCTGTTGAGGGATTTGACTCTTACTATTTGGAGAACTCGGGAGGGGCAAAGGAGACGTATAGTCCTATTGGTGCTTTTGATGGCGTGAAGCTATCTACCGGCAACAGTGTGTCTGGATGGCGCTACACTGCCCCTAATGAGTCGCTGATGGGTCCTGAGTTTTCTCCCGACTCTGAGAACCTCTTCATGTTTAAGAACAATCAGTGTAAGCCCGAGTGCTGTGGTGCCAGCTTTAGCTGCGGGGGTGGATGCGTCTGTACCACTCCTCAGCAGAGGCAGTACATTGCTGGGCGTGGAGGGAACCGTACTGAGCCTGAGGATTCAGCGTAAACGCGTAATCCAAGGTCCCGAAGGGACCGAGGATTCAGCCTAATCTGCTACGGCAGATTAGGCTTTATCCATAGCGCCGAAGGCGCTGAAGACTCCGCGTAAAAATTCTTTTTAACGTCTAATCTCCGCGCAAAGAAATAATTATAGTAGAATGACATGTATCATAGGTGCAGGAATAACAGGCCTTAGCGCGTTACTCCTTCTCCAGGAATCTGGGGCAGACATGTCACAAGTGACAATCATCGACCCCTATTTCGACGGCGGCGACCTTGCTCGTAAATGGACAGCTGTACTATCAAATACACCCTGGTCCAAAACAATCAATGCCTTAAACACTACATGCCCATCACTAAAGCTTGAGCCTCATTCAAATTTGACCAAACTAGTCGATATTGCCCATCTTCTCAAAAGGCTTACTAGCGGACTCAAATTCAAGAGAGTACAAGGCGTCGTTTCAAAGGCATCCTATTCGTCTGAAACACAGACATGGACGTTAGACGTAGGAATCACAGCAAAACGGCTCATTTTCGCACAGGGGTCCGAGCCCAAAAGAATGGATATCTCTGTTCCATCCATACCTCTTGAAATTGCCCTCGATGCCAGTCGACTCCAGCACTTTATAAAACCAACTGAAAAGGTCCTTGTCTTTGGAACCATGCACAGTGGTACCCTTGTCATAAGGAATCTCGTATCAGTCGGCGCACAAGTAGCGGCATATTACAATAGCCCCGAGCCATTCTATTGGGCACGCGATGGTGTATATGATGGAATTAAGGAAGAAGCAGCAACCATCGCCGACGATATTGTAGCAGGAAATATTCCTGTAGAACTTGTCCCTATAAAAGACACGTCCAAAGTAATCCGCACTTCGCATTCTGCCGACTGGGTTGTTTATGCGATGGGATTCCAGCCTCGTACTATAACTACACTTGTAGATGGTGTCGAAAAGTCCTCTATCCCCTATGATGGCAATACAGGTCGCCTACAAATTCCCGCAGCTTGGGGATTTGGTATAGCGTATCCAAATGCCGCCCCGGATGGTAATTGGGATGTCAGTGTGGCTGCATTTTTACAGCATATGAAACAACAAATTCCCGATATTCTTATTTCATAGGCTTCAAGTCTCCAGGGTACTTAATTTTGGAACAACACTTTAGAGATGAACGCTAATCCACCAGCACAAGCAACTAGCCCAATTGTTGGAGCTGTAAATGCCGCCGTAAATGCAGCCACGGGGGCCTTTAAATCAAATAACTCTAATTCAAAGAATTCATTTTCATTTAACAGTCTTATTCCTTTTGGTATGGCGAATAATAAGCCGGCCAACAATTCTAATTCGAGAAATTCAAAGCAAAATGGAGCTGAAAATGCCCCTATTAATAACATGTTCACTGGAAATAATAAGCCAGCCAACAATGCCGTAGGAGTAGAACAAGCTCCTCCGACATTTGGAAATTTTTCTGTTCCCAGTTACGTAGGAGCGGCAGCAGTCCCTTTTGGAATCTTCCTCGCCCTTATTGTTGTGTTTCTTGTAGTCTTTTCGTACTTTAACACCCAAATCAAGCAGGGATATGAATATATAATTCAGGCATTCAAAAGGTCAGTCGGTATTAATAATGACCCACCGGTGAGGTCAGAAATTGTTCCTATTCATGGAGATGTTACTGGAGATCTTCCACCCTTGCCAACCGATGTGACGGTACCCCCTGTAGCTCCCCAGACAGTTACACCTTCTCAGGAGGCTGCTACCGCACGTCATAGTATTGTAGAAAGGATTCTTCCTTCGGGCTCGAATGAGGTGTATAATGTGGCTCAGAACAAGTTCACGTACTATGATGCCGAGCCGCTGTGTAGGGCACTTGGCGCCGAGTTGGCGACCTATGAGCAGGTAAAGGAGGCATGGGGGAAGGGTGCCGATTGGTGTAATTATGGCTGGGTAAAGGGACAGATGGCAGTGTATCCCACACAGAGAGATACATATGACAAGTTACAGTCAGGCCCTGCCGAGGAGCGGAATGCATGCGGAACAGCAGGAATTAATGGAGGATTCTTTGATAATCCCGAGATACTTTATGGAGTTAACTGCTATGGCAAAAAGCCGGATGCCTCTGCTCACGACGAGCGAATGCTGATGGAGAAAGGAAAGGTCCCACACTCTCCCGAGTTTTTGAAGGTGGACCAAAAGACACGGGAATTCAAGGATGATGTGGCTTCACTCTATGTGAAACCATTCAGTGATGATAAGTGGTCGAGTGCATAAGGCATATATGCCGGCCATGCGTAAGGCATATATGCCGGCCATGTATAAGGCATATAATAGCTTATAACCACGAAGACTTCGATGTCTCTTCAAAGTACGTATCTTTGCTCTCATGCTCAGATACGTCCTCCTCAAAAATCCCTAGTAACTCATTCACCGTCCTTGTATGTACGGAATGGTTCAGAGAGAGCTGTGACCAGACATAACTCTCAATTTCCATCTGTCGCTCTCTACCCCAAGAGGAATCGGCACTGACATCGGACCACGCGCCCCATCGTTTCCAGAATTCCTCCCATGCGTCAATGTCTATGAGCTTTTCGTAGAATTCCTTATGTGGAACTTCATCAAACTCCTCCTTTCGTAGACAATGCGTCCATTCATCATAGAACTCGTTGCGCGTAAAGAGCCCGGAGGCAATTCTTGATGTCAGCTCGGTTGGCCTGGCACTGAACACATATTTATAGGATTCTATGAAGGGTATGAGGCCTTCATACACAAAGTCTTTAATAGCAACTCGTCTTGGAATCTGCTGAGTGTATTTCCACACGACTGGTTCATTTAGCCAGTTGTCCCAGTCTCCCATTACTTAACTATATCACGGATTCTTTAGACTTTTTCGTCTGAACGACGTGACCTAGGTGCCCCCTGTCGTTTTAAGCATGGAGTACTGGTGACTTCCCGATTTTCCTTGATGAATTTGATGATATCGGGGGTTTCGTTGCGGGCACCAGGCTTCTTGGCATAGTACTGATTCAATAGCGTCTCTATATTGGCAAATGTCAGCGGTGTGGAATGTTTGTCTTCGGAAACAATGAGACGTCCTCCTCCAATCTGTATCACCGGATTCGTAACGTGTGTCTCTTTAAGCTTCTGTAGTATCTGTGTCTCATAGTTTGTGCGCATATCACGTGCCGCCTTTACTTGCTTGTTGAGCGCCGCTATATTTGTATCATAATGAACCCAGTACCGAATAAGGTTGCCGATTTGCTCTACACTCTCGTTCATTCTACTCCGGGCATAGTTCTTCGCATTTGAAATACGATGATTCCGAGTGTGAGCAACACAACAATTAAGAGTAATATGAAAAACACACAAGTTAAAATGATGTATGGGAAGACCCGCTTCATAATATGATTTAGGAGCGGGTCAATCACTTCCGACTGGATTCTGTGACTGTTTTCTTCACGCGCAATGTAATCGATTACTTTATTTACGAAGCTTGTCCCGGGCTTCGTCATTTCCTACCATTAGATTCTTATATCCTATAGCAAAGGCAAGCGCATATGAGCTTTCAAGTACTGTCGCCCCAATACGATGCCGTGAAAAAGTGCTATGTATTCACATTTAAGAATGCCCCGAAGATTGAGGAGATTACTAGCGACCCGAGCCGTCTGAATATAACGGAAGAGGAGCTTAGTGAGCTGTTTATCAGGGATTTTTTGGAACAGGCGTCGAAATACTTTTCAAAGGCGCTAGATATATCCGCCTTTTTAAAACGGCTGACGTATGAATGGAACACAGAGGAAGTGGAACAAAAGGAGGGGGAATCCTTCCGAGCAACATGGATTCCGGCACGAGTTGTTTTTTACACGGGGCGGTATGAACTTTCTCTGAATTTGGTTGAACTAGAGAACAATACCAAGGTTCCTCCCGGTTTTCTCAATGACCTGGGAGTTCCAGGGGAGGAATTGAGTCCTGAGCCTGAAAGTGAACTTCCGGAACTGCCTATTGCCGAAATCAAGGAGGACATTATTCCTTTTGGTCGAATGTCTTCAGAGGAAAAGGCGGCTCGTGAGCTGGCTCGTAAGCGGGTACGACAGGCCCGGCTTCGTGTAGCAGTTGCCCAATTAAAGGCTGAGACTCTGGCGGACAGATATTTTAAGCGGTATGGAAATTTTGATATCGAGGGTTCGGAATCTGAACTCAGTTCGGAAGAAGAAAGATGAAACCATAATACAGAAGCAAATATGGCAGGTACCTCTGGAAGTATGAAAGCGGTTGGTGCCCTGGCAGTCTTAGCTGGTGTCGTTATTGTATTGGCTTACGCGAGCCCCAATCTTTTTAGCCGTCGTGAGGGCTTCCAGGCGACTCTTTCTGCCGCATCCAATTACTCTGCCCAGGCGGGTGGAAATGCAATGGCCGGCTCTATTCGTGAGCAGGCTGTGACCAATGCCCCCGAGGTTGTCCCGACACCTAGCTCTGGCCCTGCCAACTTTGGAAATGCCGAGCAGCCTGCTGGGTGCTATCCTCGTGACCAGCTCACTCCCTCCGAGCTGCTCCCCAAGGATGCCAACTCTGTGTGGGCACAGCAGAACCCTATGGGTACTGGCTCCCTGAAGGGAAAGAACTTCCTCTCCGCTGGTGCCCTGATTGGTGTCAACACTGTGGGACAGAGCTTGAGGAATGCCAACTACCAACTCCGGTCTGAGCCCCCCAACCCCCAGGTGCCTGTGACAGTGTTCAACGTGCCTACTATCGAGCCCGACGTGAACCGTCGCTCTTTGGAGATTGCGTAATTTAAATCAGTATAAACGACATAAAAATCACTATTACCATGATATTATATCTTGTGGTAATTTGGATTGTTAAAACGATGCCTAAGAAATAGATGGGAGATCTTACGGGTACTCTCTCGTATGCGATGAATTATTTAGGACTCCGATCCTCTGACTATCCGACAGTCAAAGTAAAGAGTAACGTAGACGGTCAAAGCTATTCCGTCCGCGACCTTCCTGATAAGCAAGAGGCGGCCGACATCATGGCCCGAGTCCGTATTAAGATGAATAAGCTCAAAATTCATCTGGAAGCAACCTTTCCTGATAAGCCACAGGTGAAACAGTTGTCACAGAATTTTGAGGCGAACGCATCGAGGCTGTATGAAGCAACTCCTGAAGCTGAATTCACTAGCTACAGTGTGAACAAGGGAGAGGAAGTCCACTTCTGCCTAAGGGAGCGCGATGGAGAAAATGAGAAACTTGTACATGAAGATATTGTGACCTTCGTGGCGATTCATGAAATGGGTCATGTGATTACGAAGACAATTGGACACGGGCCAGATTTCTGGAATAATTTCGCCTGGTTGTTACAAGAGGCCGAGGGTGTCGGTATCTATAAGCACAGGGATTTCCGCGCACATCCAGTATCCTATTGTGGAATGAAGATTACAGACCAACCCACCTACGACGCTAGCAAGGATGGGACAGATTTCTCCAAAGGTTAGATATGACGACCAATATTTATTCCGTAATTTACGCAATAAACTTTGGCACGCGACGTTAGAGATGGAGGAGATACCAGAATTTTTCAGAAAACTTTTTTATCCCTCTACACTTGGCAGCTTCAAGTCTTCCGGCGAGCTGAAAGTGACATTACATGGTGCCGAGCCAAAGGAGCTCGTGCTAAAAAATATTTTCCCCTTCATGACCCTACAGGATATTAAGTTAGCAATCTATATTGAATTGAAAGAGGAATTTGCTCTTCCTATTTTTCAATATCTCTGCGTACATGGATCTGAAAAGGGGAAGACTTTTCTTGGAAAGAAGGTACTCGGTATTGATTTTACTTGGGCGTCACATGAGGGTATTTTCTTACAGGCAAATCCACTCGAGCTCGCCGCGGGCGGCAAGATTGACCCACGCTTCGTAGAATCGAATGGAGAACGAAAGCTTATTAACCCTATATTTCGCGAACGAGTAACAATAGAGGATGCATTTTTCAAGATGAATATCACAAATGCTAGGGAAACTTTGAAGGAGTTTCCAGAGCTTCATGTTTATTTTTATAAGGACCTCCTGGAGGCGATTCCAGGTGCCAAGCCACCCAGTGAAAAGGATTGGAATGGCCGCCTCTATCCCTTCTTCCCCTATTTATCTGTGAATGCCGCGTTGAAGCCAGAGCAAAAGACGGCTGCCGATAGGTTGGCCACTGTCTTTAGTCGCCGTCAGCAATTTCTTATGCGCCTTCAGGCCCTACTGGATGAATCCATCCCTATGATACCCTTGGAGCTGGCAGGTATAAAATATCTACAGTTGATTTGGACAAAGCATGGACGGCGTGGGATTGAGGCGCAATTCTACGAGGCACCTGTGAATGAGAGGAGACCCTTCTTGCGTTTAATTCCAGTAGAAGGCTCTGGGACTAGTAAGATATATCTGGCAGATGGGAAACACCCAGATATTCAGGACCCGAAGATGCTGATTTCTTGGGCGGAAGAACGGAACCCTACCCCACAGGAAGATTACGCGTTTGCCAAAATTCTTCTGCGAAGAGGATATTTGAATGTTCGTCCTATCTATGGAACCTTGCGTCTTTTGAATGATGGTACAGCAGATTTTATTCTGGAGCCCCCGAAGGAAGATAAAAAGTTGAGGCCAGATGATCTTCCATCCTTTGGAGAAAACTTACTGGAAGGTGTGAAAGACTTTTCTTTTTCAAAGGGTGTACCTGATATTAAAAAGGCGACTATTCTCATGGGATTTCGTCTAGACAAGGATAAGCCTGCAATCACATCCCGTATCTTGCGAGAGCGCCTCCCAGTTTTTACTTCCTTTTTCCAGGAAATTGCTCCCCTCGAAGGTGAAAATCCTCTGATAATGTTGCGCTATAAACTTGTGAGTAACTTTTCATCTGAAGACCGTATTCAGACCTTTCTCACACAGGTGATAAATAGGAAGATTATTCGCTCAGATGATATTATGCCTGGGCTTGTAGAGCTTGTGGCAGATGAATTTCAGATTGATATGGATAGAGCTAGGGAACAGGTAAAGTTGAAGCTGACGGCGCAGGCAGAAGTTACTGTCGTAAATCCTGCGTCAAAGGATTATATGGTACAGAACAATACGGGAATTGATGTGGCCTTTTTCGCAAAACACCCATTTTACACATTTCACATGTACAATGTGGATTCTTTGGAAAATCTTCGTAGAGTTGTAACAGCAATTTCTCTTATGGTGAGTGCCAATATAGAGGATCTTAAAGTTAGTGCAAAGGCGGCCAAGGAGCTTCAAGTGGATGTAGCTCCTGAGCCTGAGCCTGAGCCTGAGCCTATAGCTGATGATAATTTAAACGCAGAAGCAAAAGAGCGTGCCGAATATTTGGACTTTTTTTCATACGAAGATGAGACGTTGGAGGAAGCCCATGCCACCGAGCAGTTTGACGCCCTTCAGGGTACACCATATCCTGAAACACCTAGTGCTGTGGATGTAGCTCCTGCGCCCCCACAAGCAGCTGTACCTATTGAAGAAATTAAGCGCGAACTTGTACCTACAAATCCCAAAGCAGAACTAGAGGATATAGAAACACCTATTACAGAAGGTGGAATCGCCAATTTCCTGATTAATAAGCTGAAACAAGCTGATAGACGCCTCTTTGATTATAAAAGCCCAAAACGCTATGTGAGTCAATGCCAGCGCACGGCAGGACGGCAGCCTGCCGTCCTATCTGAATCACAGTTTCAACGTATGGTGGATGAATACGCAGGGGACCCAGTGTATTTTCAAATATTTCCTCTACAACCTGGTGAGTCTGAAAAGGTGTCAGGCGATATTGATGTCGATTATTTTACAGTACTTCGATATGGAACTTCCCCACAGAATCAGAACTATTATATCTGCTGTCGATATTTCTGTACGAAGGATGAAATTATGGTGCGTGAAGTAGACCTCAAATCAGAAGAAATGCGCCAACCTAGAGGTGCTAAGAAACTTCCTGGAGAATGCCCCTTTTGTAAAGGAAAAGTTATAACCGACTTTACCAGTACAAAACTTGGGGAGACCATTATTGAGCGCGTGATGAATAAGACAAATAAACGCCATTTATATGTTGGATGGCTTAAAAATCCGGACCATCCTGACGGATTTTCATTGCCGTGTTGTTTTGCAGAGGGGAGGCCGATTCTATCAGGCGACCCTGCTTTTGATAAGTATAGACAATGGGGGGTGAAGACAAAGCCTGACACGCTTACGAAAGATTCTGAAGAACTCTCTGAGTCTGAGGACGAAGGTACACGTGAAGCAGCGGGATTTCCTATTTCTGACTATTATGTGATGTTGGCGAGTGTGACAAAGAAATACATTGTGGATGCTGAGAAACTTCCTCTCGGTGTGACGATTATAGCAGGAAAGGCGCGGGGTGAGGCACAGGTGGGCCTTCTTCCTACTGTACTCGATACATATTTCAGCCAGGAGTCTACACAGATTGTGAGTCGTACGTTTAATCAGCAGAAAATCAAGGAGGACGCGACTGGATTTCTACGAATTGGCGTGGAGAATCGAATCCCCTTCAAAGGAGATAGTTTTTTGGCTGCCATTGCTCCCTTCTATCGGCTGAATTCTGCTAAACAAATGAAGGCCTTTCTGTTGGAGAAAATCACACCACGTGTCTTCATGGCTCTGAATTATGGAAACCTTTTACTCGAATTCTATGACCCTAGTGATAAGAGGCCTCCAAGAAATGAACTAAAACACTGGGCATCTGAGGAGCTGGATGTTAGCCTACATGAGGAAAATGAGGCGGCAGTAAATCGCGCCTATTTGAGCTATGCCGCGTTTGAAGAGTGGCTGAAATCTGAAAAAACAAAGAAAGAGTTCAGGCACTTTGCCCTGGCACTTGCACAATCAAATTTAATTCGTCGTGGGATAGGCCCAGGAACTACCTTTATTGTACTCGATGTACTTGAATCAGGGGCGGTCTCGGTGCGTTGCCCTCCTTTTGGATACAATGCCGAAATCATGTCTGGAAATAATATTGGATTCCTTCTACATCACTGGTCTGGGATTTGGGAGCCCATTTTCTACGTGGATAATCGCCCTGTTGAGCAACGTGGGATTGATATCTTCACACTCACTTTTCAAATGACGGATGTTCCGCGCTGGCCTCCTATTATACGACAGCGTCTACAGGAATACATGGCACAATGTAGCTCGAGTGCGCGTGGGGCATATACAACGCAGAGCAAAATGAATCCTCTGGCGATGATTCCAGCAAGTATAGCACATCGCATCCTGCGACAGGATAAGACTCTAAAACTGGAGGGTGTTGTACGAGATTCGTATAATCATATGGTAGCACTCCTGTATCGTGACAAACAGAAATCAGATGGATATATTCCACTCCCAATTTCGGATGATGGGCAACTCTTCATATCGCAAGATGTATTTATGGATTGGGATGACCCAGAATTCAAGCGTGTTCCATTGAATGTGGGTATAGAATTCTATAAGACTCATATTGAGAAACGATTCTCTCTCTATCCTGGATTTAGCCCTCTACGTAAGGTAGAAAGTCGTAGAACAGGTACAGTGGAAGCAATGCAACTGCGAAATGGCCTCTATGTTCCTGTTGCCCCTCCAACCACAGATATTTCTATGGCGACAGTGAAAGTGGATGAAATGGAGTGGAGTCTGAATCATGAAATCTGCCTTGAGGAAAAGTCAATCGAAATCCCAGGTGAGAAGGCACGTATGAAGACGATAGAATTCCAGGAGATTTTTGAGCATTTGCGACTCACATTTTCGAATTGGTTAGCGGCAAAAGAGGACGGGGGTGATTTTCGTAGACTGCTTGAAACAATCATTTTCTCACGTCTACCACTCTTTGAAAAGCGGAAGAGAATGGAAATGGAATTGGGTCCTATCATTCAGAAATGGATTACCACAGATTACACCTCTGAAGATGAAAAGCGTAAACATGAGACCTCACTGCTTCGTGTGGATTGCCGTCTCCGCGAGAAGGAGTCGTGTGGAGGGCGCTGTGTTTGGCGCCAGGACCAGAAGTGCCTTCTCCATGTACCAAAGGTCACGGGATTAGGTGATGAAAAGAGCGTATCTGCCCCGCGTGTGATTTTACTGCGACTTGGAGAAGAGTTGCTACGGTATGGGGAAAGGCGTCGGCAGCTTCTCGAGCAGGATGTAAGTCGTATAAGTAGTTTAGAGAAGGCAGTCACGGTTGAAGGGAATCAGCGCATTTATCCTGAGAAGTCGGCAGAATGGTACGAGCTGTTACGACTTGAATGGGCCACGAAAAAGGATGAGGAGCCTATATTTTATGAGGAAATGTCAAAGGAGGCTGTGGCACCGCCCTTGGAAAAACAGGCAGAAGAACTTCCCGCCACTCTACAACTCCTTCTGAATGGTGGAGCGGAGCCTGACCCTAAGACGGGTGCCCTACGACTCTTCCGCGCCACATTTGATATACTCTTGGTGGCTCTGGGGCTCACACCTGGGCAATTATCCATAGGGGCCGATACGACAGCTCTTACGGATGAAATGATACGAACTATTTTACATGCGAAGGGCGTTCCAGTTATACAAATCGATTTGCGACCTGACCCACCTACGACAATCGCAAAAAGGCCTGTGCGGCCCTCGGCACCAGGTATTCCAGTCTTTGTTATTTTACAAGAGGGTCCAGCCCTTCTTATGCGTACGCAGCCCGACCTCCTAAAACGAGAGGATATGCCGAAAGGACTCTTGGATATTTTGAGCAAGGCAAAGGGGGTTCTTGGGCGGAAAGCCTAGCACTTCAATCCACAAATCCATACGCAGGCCCATCCAAGACGACATTTCCCTTCTTGGCTTTCACTGCCCGCAACCTCGCCTCTACCATCCCCTGTACCTCCGTATCCAGCCTATTGAGCTTGTAACGCTTATACGTGTCATTGTCAGGGTGAAGAATCATAATGTACATATCGCTGATTTTCAGACCATAGAAGGTCTCTAAGAACCAACGATACACATTCAGCTGTAGAGTATAGTGCCAGTAATTACTGTCGGGTAAATGACTGACAGGACCGAATCCAGTCCCGAACTCATTCTCCTTCTTAATCTCCTTGGAGCGCTTCCAATCATAGATGACATAGGAATCATCGGACTTGCGGTAGAATATCATGTCAATCGAGCCGGCGAGTTTGTGCTCCTCACTCCACACCTCCCACTCACTCCTATAGGGAACTAAATCCCCTTTCTCCTCATCCCAGAATTTCATGAAATGGCTCCACTCAGGCGTTTTGAGAACACCCGGTTCAATCAACTCTGGGTGGCCATGGAGAAACTGCTCAATAGCCAGGTGCATTGCCGTACCAGAGCCACTCGCGGCAGCTCCACTATCACTCCACTCCTTCTGAATCTGGTCCGCAGTCTTTCCAAAATACTTGCTCTGAGGCCACTTGGGGGAGGACATCATTTTGGCAATCACGGCCTTGGCATCAAAATGGGGGAAGAACTCGTGTAGAAACTTCGTACAGGAAATAATACCCCTTGAACTCCCATTCACCGTGTAGACGTGGGTAGGCTCGTCAAATTGGATGGCATCATCTCGTGGGTGCTTATTCTTAAAGGAAAGCTCTTGCCAAGGCTGGGGCATCTGTATTGTAATAGGCCCACAGGTTTAGGTGCGTTTAATTTTCAGCCGCAGATTTCTTATACCAAAGAAATGTCCCGCCACCTCTATATGATTGTTATCCAGGATTCCTCTACGGATGTTTACACCTACGGAATTCCCAATATTCCCGATATTCCTGTACAGGCATTTGTCTCTTATACGGATGCCAAGAAGTTCCTTATGGAAATCATAGAGAGTTTTCCCGCATTTACGCCTGTCGCTTACGGTGAGGCATATCCCTATGAAAAAACTACGTTTGACAATGAAATCGATACGAATGATTTCGCCCTTGCGGGTTGGATTACGGCAGAAGACGATGAGGAAACCGACCGCATCCCAATTGGAATGTTGAAGATTCCTATTGAGGGTAGCCAGCAAGCTTCATAATAATTTTTCCAACCTTGTTTTCACCATCAATTTGCCCTGTTCTACTACGAACTCCACCCATATTTGTGGTCGAGCCTGCCGTATAATAGAGTAGATATTTCCCTTGGTTACGCGCTGTCTCAACAATCTTGCGAAAGCGTTTGTCCAATGTCCATCTCTGTTTGAGAGCCTCCTCCAGCACACCGTCCTTTACTGTTGCCCATTTGGCTTCATCCACAATGGCCCGATTTTTCTTCAAAGAGACTCCGCCCATTGCCGACTTTACTGCCGAAAGCTCTGTCTTGAGCAGGTCGTGGTCTTCTTCCTCAGATAGGAGCTTTGTACCGCCATTTGTCATACCCAGACGGTCATTTAGGAAGCGCTGGTGTATAGTACCTTCGCGACTAAAGATAGTTTCGGCAAGCTCAGGCTTGTTAGTCGCCAGCTTTACACGCATACCACCAATATAATGCTCCATAGTGGGATAGATGGTCTCGCCATCCTTTATGGGAAAGGGGGCGGCAGGGGCGAGCCATCGACCGGCGCCCTTGTCCTCGATACCGAGGATATCCTTACTTGTAGCGGCATCGGCGTAGAACTGAAAGACTTCACCGATGGCATATGTCTTGGGTGCCTCAGCGGCAGGCCCAGGGGCCACGGCAACTGTACGAGGAGCTTCAAGAAGACCTATAGGAGTAGCAGGAGCAGGAGCAGCAGGAGTAGGAGCTGCACTAAGAGGCTTCATTTGTATTGCCGTGGCAGCAGTGGCAACAGCATTTGCCTTCTCCCTGGCAGCGGCAGTACGTCCCACAGATTTGAGTGGAGCTAAAGGTGCCATCGGAACAGATGAAACGGGTTTTGCGGCAGGCTCCAGCAATTCGGCAGGCAGACTCTCCTGACGCTTTCGCTTGAATACAAACCACCGATTCATGAAGGAGAATTCCTTCACGGCGGCATTCATCTTGAAGTCTTTTCCATTCTTCTTGGCAAGTTCCCAGCTTATATCAAAGGTCGCCGTGGATTGTATCATGCCCACCTCTTTCAGCTCATCACCTGTTAGAAGGTCGCATCCTATTAGGCGCATCTTCTCCTCCAAAAGATTGAAGGGAACCAAGTACTCACGATGTGGCATTCCAATGGATATGAAATTCACATCAATACCGAGCCCAATTGCCGCATCCCCCTCAGGAATATCATCAATATCGTACTCGCGTGTAATTTCCCACAAGAGCGTCTTGCCCTGACTCCCTGATTTCGACTTTCCACGAGCAGTATTACGCAGCAAATCAAACACCTTTTGTCCATCAAAGCAGCAGCCAATAAAGTAGCCACCCACTTTCAAAGTCTGCGCGAGATTCTCCAAGAATCCATTGAGTTTCTGTGGCGTCTCAAAGAAGTAATGAATGGCGAACATACAGCTGATACAGTCGACCCCATTCTTCAACCTGGAGGCACCCACTTGCTCCACATAGGCAGGGACTGAGCCCACTGGCTTCACCTTTCCAAACACTGAGCGCAGAATATCCTTCTCCTGATCATTGTTCCCCGCATCCCCGTTGACAAGTGGCTTTGTGGCATCGGCAATGGCAAAGACCATGGGGGGGACGGAATCGAGCCCCCCGCGCTCCACGGCAATTCCCATGTACCTCGTATAAGCACTATCCACAGAATCCATGATATTCTTTGCCGCATAGTCAATGCCTAGGACAAACTCGGCACCGGAGCGAATCCAGTTGTGCATATCACCACCCACCCCACATGCCGTGTCGAGGATGGTCTTACCACCTGCGAGGCCCACGCGGTACAGAATCTCCCCACGAATCCAGCGCCCATGAAACTTCTTCATGCCATCCACAAGTGACTCATCGACTACAGGCTCTTCGCGGTCAAAGTACCTCCGTGCGGAATCATTCGCATCTCTTTGGAGATGTGCTAGCTCCTCGGCACTAGGCTGGTCGGCCCCCGTCTTAATCATTGACTCTGTGACAGGGTCATGAATACTATTCCAGGCATCCTCAGCCACTGCCTCTGAATTCAAGGTACGACTCAGGGTTCCACGTTGAAGACGCTCCGTCTTGTCCATGCGCACACGAAGAGGCTTCCACCGCCATCCAGGAGGCTGAGAAGGGTCATAGGCCATCTCCACAATCGTCTTGTCCTGAATGGGCTCGCTGTCATCCGTCATGATATACTCCTCACCTGTATCTGGGTCTGTCTGGATAGGAAGGCGACACACGGCAGCCATAGGGTCAGGGAATTCCTTGGGTGTAAAGATGACTGGCTTGTATTCCTTCTTTTCCCTGTAAGGCGTACGGTCCCTCCTAGGAAGGTCGCGCTGATTCAGAATGATATCACGCGCATTCTCCTTATTGGAACCTACATAGAGGCGCAGAGTCTTGTAATTCACCGTGTCACCAGCAGGACCAGGCTTGATACCGGAAATCACCTTATCCTGTGTCTTTGAGCCCGTCTGCTTTTCTGTTACGACGAGAAAGTCAATCGTATTATCCTCAGCGGGTTTCCATTTGAATTGCTCCCAGAAAGTGGCAGCGGGCTTCTCTGGAAGAGGCAGTGCATTAGGAGTAAAGATAAGACCATCTGTATAATAGGGTCTGGCAGCTGTGAGAACACGTGCCGCCATACGAAAGATACTATCATTCCCCGCCTTGCCGAAGTAAAAGTCCTTGGCGGCCACCATCAGTTTGGTGGCAGGTGTGACGCCAGCCACTGTAATCTTGGGACCCTCTCCCCTATTCCAGGTGTCCGTCCATTCCTTCAGTTGAAAGTACCTACTATCCTCTTTAGGGAGCTGGGGTGCCCCTTCAGAGGCAACGGCACCAGGCTCGAAAGGAAATCGTCTTACATCACGCTTGTCCGTGGCATAGAAGATATCAAAGAGAAGGAATTGCTGCATGGGCTTGGCCTCCTTGGTCTGTGTTACCCACTCACCATCCACAAGAGACAGACGGACAGCTGGATTACGGAGTCCCGTCTTATAGACATTCATACCCATATCAATGAGATAGAGGTCGCCCTTGGAATCTACGAAACCCATCGTGCGCAGCCCATCCGCCTTGTCCGTTACATTGTACCCGTCACGAATATTAGGTGTCTTGACAGTTCGCTCCTTGACGAAATTCTCCTTGCGGAGTGTGCGAAGGGCAGGGCCACGAAAGAGGTCCGTCCCAGCGAGCTCCTTATAGGCAGCAAGCACCTTTTTACGAACATCCTTGCGAATGAGAACGGAATTCTTCTGGATTCCACGAAGTACCTCGCCAACTCCGCGAATGAGACGCTTTACGGCTGATGCAGGCGTATCATCAGGAAGGTGAATGAGCTCCACTTCAATCTCATACATAGGTGTGTTCATCATGATGTCTTGGTCACGAAAGGTACGCTGCCACTTGTAGTCACCGCTGCGCATCTTTTGCGTACTGCGTACAATGGACATGTCAATACGAATTCCCTCGGCGTCAAAGGACCAGCGCCGTAGAATACGAAAGGCCTTCCGCTGTTGTGGCCAGGTGGCGAGAATTTTCTTCACAGTGGCATCGTCATGCGCCATATTACGCTCACGCCGGACCTTGATACGCACATCATAGTCTTCCAGGTCGAGCTGCGAATCTGCTGTGGCACGGTCCTTAATCATGACGGTATAAGGCTTGCCGGCCATTATATCATCCTTACAATAGGCCTGGATGACTCCGAGGCTATTCAGGGTGAACCGCACGTGGTCCGGGGTCATGGCTGTGAGGCGGTCCTCTTGAGGAAGGGATGTGTAGCCCTTTGCCCTGAGTCTTTGCGCCACGGCCAGAAAGGTGGTGGAATCGACTTCTCCCCCGAGACCAAAGGTCGCCTCCAGCTCATAGTCGGGGTGAGTGTGCCACTCCTCCACCTTCTTCTTAATATTTTCGGCTTCTGCGGAATAGAGTTCCATCGGGCCGAGTTCTAATACCTTATATAGCTTTAGCTTTGGGTATCCAAGGGGCAATTTTAGAGGAGCCAGATTGTAAAGTTATACTTATTGGTGTAAATGTGTTCTGTTGCGCAGGCGGTTTAATATAATTAAATGGGTCGCGTAGAGGCATATTACACTTTCCAAATTGATGTGACAACTTCATAGAGCCATCGGGGCAGTACTGCTCCTGTAAATATGTGGATTGCCTGTAGTCCTTGTAGTCCGTTTCATATGAATCACGACGTAGAGAATATCCACGGTCCAACATGAGTTTGTCCAGGTATTCATCAAATCCTTCTTTTGTAGTCATTATGAAAAACAAAGATATGATGATTAGTGCTATGACAATATATGATAGTTTCATTTCTATTTAGGGCTGTTCAAAAGGTTCCGCTTCGCTCAAAACTTCCCGAGCGCGGCAATAGCCTCCGCACGTCCCAAAGCCGCAGCCCAGTCGGCCTTTTTCGGCTTGTCGATACGCGGGCCGAGTCCAGTACCGCGCTGTAGCATCTTGCTCTTAATGTCCTCGAGAGTTCCATCGGCCTCGGGCCAATCAATCTTCCATCCTTCACGCTCCCGCTCACACACCCACGCGGCTAGCCCAACTCCTACGGACGCCTCACCCTTGGCATGAAGAACGGCACGTGAACCAGTCGTGGCACCCCATACGGGCAGCTCGAGAGACCATGTACGAGGGTCGGCAGGAAAGAAACGTACCTTCTTATTTGCCTCATCAACAGACACCTTTTGGTATCCGAAGAGGGCACACATACCAATGTCGAGCTCATGTGTATCCATGGGTGGCGAGACGGCAGATGTCTGCTGTGCCGCTACTTGCTCGAGAATCTTCTTGCGCTGCCATTTGATTCCACGCAACTCGGCGTCAGCGCGCTCAGTGATTTTCAGAATCATTTCACGTAGAATGGTACGCCGTACAGGTGGGGTGGCTCCACGGAATTCTGGATTCGTCTTCCAGAGATAGAGACTTACAGGGCCGGGTGGCTCCAGGGGTGTAGGTGACCAGCCTCCAGGAAGAGTGGCTGGCGCCTCCTCACCCTCTTGTGTGTCTGATACAACAGAAATCTCTATCGGAAACACTTTGCGGTCCCGATGGGGGTTCTCTAAGGCCCATGATTGAATCGTTTGTAAAACTTCCATTCCTACATGATATACGTGTCGACTCTTTAGTCCCTTACCAACGCCTCCTGTGCCTTTCTCTCATCCTCTTCACGCAAGGCAAAGTCATCCCGCGTCTTTCGGCAAAACTCCATGAATTTCTGGATTTCGGCGAATACTTCTGCCGGGAGCTTACATATATCAAAAAAGACTCCATTGCTATTCTCACTATATTCCGCTTTTGAGTTCTTGAGGATTTTATAAATCTCCTCGAGCTCAGGTTTGGAGAGTGTGGGAATTTCTTCCAAGAGTTTTTTGCGTTCATCATATTCAGAATTTGTAAGAGTTGCTGCCGTGGCGCTCATTCTATTCTACTTCCTCCTCTCCTGCCTCTTCATCTTCCGCATCCGCATCCGAATCCTCTGCTGCATTCAGGGCGTCCATGAGGTCATCATCCTTGACGCCGAGCCCCGGCTCTACCTCCTCAGATTTACCAAACTCAGGCTCCTTAGGGGTCTCCTTAGAGGCAGGCTTCTTTCCCTTTGATTCCCGGAAGATGCCAACACTCAAGATATAGGGGTCATTCACCTGGAAACGAGACTTCTTGATTTCAACAAGTACCATATCGCCAATCTCTACACCCTCGAACATATCATCCCCGATATGAAGGTCACGAGGAACAATCACACGAATGGCATCATGATACGAGATGTACATACCCATTTTGTTCTTGCGAATGACCTCCCCCTCAATAATCACACCATCAGGAGGATTCAGTACATTTCCCTCCGCATTCACATGAAAGATGAAACTTCCTGTGAAACGACCCTTCTCCAGAATACCCATGGCACGCGAAAGGACTTTTATGCTACCGGGTATCACATATCCGTGACGAGAGCAGCGACTCTCAAGGCGCGCCTGTAGCTTGTCCCTCACAATGTTATCGATTGACTCAATCTTTCCTCGCATATCTCTTGGACTTAGCTCGACTTGCTCTTTGAATATGACAGTGTGCTCCATTCTATAGTATCCCTTCTATGTTTGTTTCACTCAATTTTAAGCCGACAAAAATCACTTCGTACCCTTATGCCCCGACTTTATAGCCTCAATCGGTCTGTAGAAGTATCGCTTCCCCTCTTTCTCACGCTGTAAGATGTCCATCCACCGTAAGACAATATTCATTAATCCACACGCTCGGATGGTGTTTTCAAAGACTCTCGTCTTGAAGGCATGTTTCCCTTTTTTGCTGTACTCGGTCTTTCGCGTAGGCTGTTCAAGAACCTTCTTTTCATACTTTTTCCCTTCCGCCTTTGCCTGCTCCTTTGCCTCTGTCTCTTGTTGGCGGCGCATGACCTTTTCATCAAGATATTCATCAACAAGTATCAATTTTGGATATCCTTCAGCCTCCATCAACTTTGCTATCTCCTTCAGTGTCTTAATATGATGAGAAATCGTACTAACAATGGCACATTCACCTCCCTTTTCAGGCTTCGTACCAGGAGGCACAGGGCGGGCATTCGATTTGAAGACGAGACGACCGTCTTTTGACTTGGAAATGATGAATCCGTAGATATTTCCCGTGGTAGCATTATTCGCTTTTGAATCACGAAGAGGGTCCTTGGATTCAAAGACTCGAGCAGTAGCTTCTGAGCAAGGTGCCGTACCACAATAGTATTTAACCGTGCCCGTCGACACATCGACCATCTGAAACGCCTTCTTTCCCTCTACTTCAAGAATTTGTCCGGCATCTTTCGCCGTATCAAGCCCCTCACCCTTCAAAAGAAGCTCGAGTTGTTCATTCGGTTTCAAAGTCTCGTCCCACACCATCCCAAGAAGTGCCTTTGACAGGGCATTCAAATAGGCGGCTTTATTCTCGTAGTCTGCCTTTTTGATATGCTCGTATAGCCAATTCACCATAATCAGTTGGTCATTCTCACGCATTTCCATATCACCTGAATACCTTTCTGATATGGCCTTCTGTAGTGTCTCTGGTATGTCATCCAGGGGGGCCTCACCCTTCCCAATGGCTTCTGCCCAGGCCACGATAGAATCCCAGAATGACTGGTTAGCAGGAGCAGGAGCAGGAGCACCCGATTCTTCTACGTCTTTTACACCTGGCAAGACCAAATTTATTCTTGTAGGGTCAAAGGAATCGCGTTTCACAGGGATTTCGGCAACACGGAGTGCCAGAGGAATTCGAACATCTGCCAAATAATCTGGTTGAAACATATAGTACCCATTCCGATATACAAGATAACCTTCAATAGTCCTGCCCGTCTTTCTCACAGGCATTGAAATACGAAACGACTCATTCCCAACAATTTCCGATAATAACCCTGCTATCGCCTTGGGAGGTATGGCAGAGAATTGCTCTAGAATTTCCGCTAGCTGAAAAACAGGTTGCTCTCGCTGCAAAAACAGTTTTCGTATGGCCGTCTTCAACTCGGATTCACGCCACCGTACCGCATAATCATCATATGTAGTTATATCGAGGTCGTCCATATTAATATCGACTTTTACAGCACATTCATAATCACATGTCTCTATCCAGTCACACACATTTGTGAAGGGTGTGTCATTTATATCGACTTCTTCACGGACATTCCCTTGGGAATCCACATGTCTCTGACTTTTCAGGCCAGATACAATAATAGCATCTCGGTTCAAATTACAATCGAGAGCATATCTTTTCAGAACACGTGTCACTTTACCCACCTGTATTGCCTTCTCCATGGCATTCCTATACATATAGAGGTCAGCCGTCTCCGTATCCTCGTCCGTCGTATTTACAAGCAGATGAATCGTACAGTTTCTCTCTTCCTCTGCCATGAGTGCGTGAGAGCATGTACGAATCCCACGACCCAGTACTTGCTCCATCTTATTCAAGTGAAACCAACTGTCAAATACGTAAATTTCTCGCACAAATCGAAAGTCGATACCTTCAGATGCCACCTGCGAGCCAATAATAATCTTGATTTCCCGCCCATCCATATTTGATTTCAGACGCGATGCCTGGATTGCTTTCGTGTTATTGGGAGATATATTCGCACGACCTGTAATGAGTATATATTTGGCAGGAACGAACTTGTGTCCTGTACCCATATGCTTCTTCTCTCTCTTGCTACACAGGGCGCATTGACGCCCAAGTCCGTCTGTCGCGGGATTTGTAAGAAGCTTCGTACCCCACGCTGTATATCCATTCGCCTCCAGGGCAAGGGCCAGAGGAAGTGCGCCAGATTTGATGAAACGACTATAGATAAAGACGAGTCCTTTTGCCGTCTGTATACGGTCAAGCGTCAACTTGGCCTTTGGAGACGCTTTCCCAAGATTTTCCCGCAACAACCATGTAGTGTCTTTAGCGGTAAACTGTGATTGCGCCCCACCTGCATCTTGAAAACAATTATCAAATCCGGTATCACGAATTTGGAAGCCGCTCTCGGCAGGAAAGAGCCAATTTCCTGATTGAACCATTTCATCAATACTTCCTACACTGAGTCCTCCTGATTCAATGGCCTCCTGTGAAATATTCAAATACTCCTTCATCGATTCCGCTTCGAACTTTACAGGAACAAAGGGGAGACGGCTCATCCGCGTACGATGCTGTTCAGGAATTGGCTTGGCATCAGGGCTATTCACAGGCCATGCGATGGGCTTTGCCTCGGGTGGAAGGCGGACTGGGAAGGACAGAGGATTTTCACCGCGCATGAAACTCACATAGGCATTCGCGGCGGACCCGAGAAGTTGCTCTCCCCTCTTTGTAAATGTGCCATTGCGATTGAAGATATCACTCTCAGACAATGTAACCTTCTTATCATTCATAAGCAGTAAATTCATCAAGAAAATAATTTCCCTGTAGGAATTGTACATGGGCGTACCAGACATTAAGAGCAACTTCATTCCCTCGGCGGCATTCAGGACTTTGATGAGAGAAGGAGTCAGCTTCTTTCCTGCCTGTGATTCCGTCATTTCGGCATCGCCCCCTGGATTATCCGCATCATCATCTGGAGATTCACCAGGATTATCACGGAGATTATGCGCCTCGTCGATAATTATCATGCGCCCACTGAATTCACGACGTAGGAGGCGGTCACGTTTTTCTATAAAGACGTCCTCATCCAAATCCTTTGGAACACGTTTCACAATGTCATCAATCATCCTGTGAAATTGTATGTAGCCCATAAAGACATATCGTGAATTAATAGTCTGCGTAATATGGCGACTGACCACTGCCCTATCCCGCTCCAGACCCATGCCAGTCCGATTCAAATAGTTATTCCCCGTACATCCTTTAGCAACATTTAAGACACCCTCCTGTTCTGGGATTTGCAGTGCCTCGTCATCGAAAATAGTGCGCCGAAATCCGGGCTGAATATTTCTAGGGGCCACAATGATAACTTGTTTACGGGGATACGAGCGTAAATAATTCTCGGCAACAGTAATTGCCGCACACGTCTTACCAACACCCACTCCATGATAGAGAAGGGCAGATTGGTAGGGGCATTGGGGGGATAAGAAGCGCCCTATGAAGCGCTGTACAGGAGTGAGCTCAAATTCCTTGTCAGGGTCGCAGGGATTTGCCCCCTCCTTTTGTTGCTCTTCAATACTATCTTGCTTGTTCTCGGCAAATTCAAGTTTTCGCATGAGTTTTTGCGTAAAACGAGGGTCTTCCGTGTCAGGATAGAGCCCCGCTTCTGCCTCCCAATCATCTATGGCTGCAGGAAAGAGGCCGCGTTTGCTGACCTCTGCCATTAATTCATCTCTTTGCTGAATGGGAAGTGTTTCCCATTTTTTAAGAATATCTTCGTCTGACATCTACCCTAGACAGATGTTTTCATCGGCATTGTTAGCGCGAGTGGACAATATGTTTGTAGAACCTTATGAACCCGGAGCAAGAGTTGCCTCTTTTCGGGATTTTCAGGGCGAATATGTTCAATGGCGTCCTCCAGAGAAAACCACTGCGTTTTACCGACTTCACGCTTAATATGCTCATTCGTCCGTGAGGCCATTTCCACCGTTTCTTCACCCACCCCTGCGTTGGCATAGGCTATATAGTACTTGTGACAATAATGAACCCCATTTGTTCCGTAGAAAAGCTCTTGAATAGGGTCCATATTACGGATGGGATAGATGTCCTTTTCGCCGATATTGGTCTCTTCCCATAATTCGCGCATGGCACAGGTGTACTCGGATTCTCCCAAATCACGACGACCTTTTGGAAATCCCCACTCTGGTGTGTCCCAGGGCTCCTTACATTCGGCAATAAGCTCTGGTATCAACTCAATAATTGTCTCAAGCTTCTGTTTGGCCTGCTCCTTCTCATTCTTATAGGCGTGTGAGCCCTCAATAGGAGGGCCCCAGAGCCCTTCCCATAAGGCATCGAATGGCTCCGAGACGAGTTTTTTATGCTCTGTCACAGTCATACAACTGATGAGTTGCGCAATATACTCGCGGTCTGTACTACGATATTTCCCCCGCATCAATTCTATGAAGGCAATCGTATCACGACGCTGTATAAGAAGATATTCCACTTTCGGCATAATAAGTTCAGTTCCCGTGAGAGAGTTCATAAGCAACTCTTCGGCTTGATTCCACTCCCCACGCACACGAAAGACAATGACCCCATAACTTGTTATAGGCTGAGAGCATTGTTTGGACTGGTGTCCTGTCTGTGAGCAATTCGTACATAGTATTGTCGTTGGAGAGAATATTTTGTATTGTTTCATTCGCCGGCACCTAGATGGTCTAGGTCCTTTGCGTTTAGGCATACTATATAGTTTTTCCGAGTCTTGATAGAATGCGCTTCCCTCCTACCGTCTGGGGACCCATGTTTTGGCATACAATACACGTAGTCGCTCTTTCCTATCCTTCGAACCCCAATTACGCCCAGAAGCGGGCTGCCAAGGAATTCTATGAAAGTATGGCAGAGCTAGTTCCCTGCCCCATCTGCCGAGAGCATTATAAAGAGCATCTGAAGCGTCTCCCTCTAGGTCCACACCTCGATAGACGTGAGGACCTTTTTCGCTGGACAGTAGAAGTACATAACGAAGTAAATAAGATGCTGGGAAAGCCAATTGTATCAGAGGCAGAGTCTGTTCAGTTCTATTTACGCCTTGGGGCTAGGGAGCGTTCTCCCTTCATAACCTCTGTCGATTTAGAGGAAATTGATGCACGGTCCATGCTGAAGGGGGCGATTCTAGGGGCAAGTGTCGTGGCAGTGGCAGGCGGGCTTCTATGGTGGTCAACATCAGGCGAAAAGTCTAGCTTATAACTAAGATGGTTTCCAAACGGGGTACAAGCCGAAAAGTAAAAGAATATAAAACCGAAATCTACGAGGGGCTCCAGCTACCGAAACATACGGAAGAGGTGCGAACCAAGGTACGTGAGCTGGTGGTGAAGCCCGAGATGACGGATGACGAAATAAAGGCACGGGAAGGTACCTATTTTGATGAGAAGGATATGAAAATTCTTGACGAGGATGTCGATGTCATTGACTCTACGGGTAAGCTGCTCGCCAGATTTCGTAAGAATGTCATTCCGAATGACCTTATCAAAACTGGATGGGAGGCCTATTATCAGACGGCAGGGGCATCGAGAAATCGCGGGGCTGCCGCGGGTCCTATCAAGGCCGATTCCAATTACTGGAAGAAGAGGAAGCCGGTCATTGTGAATTCGTGGTCTGCTAGGTATAAGCAGGACGGAAAGCTTTCTAAAATGCGAGTAAATAACAATGTGTTTAGCTCTGTGTTGGGTTATTTCGAACAGACGCCATTTATGGGACTACCTTGCCGGCTTACGTCGTACACGCAAAAGTATTTCGAACAATACAAACACGGAATACCCTATATTTCGGCAATTGACTCCGTGTTCAAAAAGTTAATTCCGGATAAGCATGCCAAACAATTGGCAGCGGCATCCGAGAAGCCAAAGTATCGTGTGGCGGAAACAGCCTTCTCTTCGATTACGATTAACAGGAATTTCCGCACGGCCCTTCATATGGACGATGGGGATTTTAAGGAGGGATTCGGGAATTTATCTGTGATTGAGCGTGGCAAGTATTCTGGGGGGGCGACGCTCTTTCCTCGCTACAAGATTGGATTCAATGTGAGAACAGGAGATTTTCTGGCAATGGACGTACATGAATGGCACTGTAATACGGAGATGTATGAGACAGAGGAAGACAAGAAGTTCAATAAGGCGCTCCCGAAGATTCACCACGATTCGATTGAGACTGGGACGATGGGTGGGGAGAAGCCTTTCACACGTATATCGTTTGTGTGTTATTTACGTGAAAAACTACGCGGGTGTAAGGTGAAGGATACGGATGCCTATTATAAACGCATTCAGTTTCACCCAGAGAGGGGGTCCACGAAAAAGAAGCGGTGAAAGTTTTCGCCGCTTGTGATAGCAATGGAGGGATACGCGTCTTATTTGAAGCCGTATATGCCATCGTTTATGGCGCCTCAGGCATCTACTGTACCGCAAGGGTATGGTTCAACTTTCCAGGGAAGGTCGTATTATTACCCACAGTGGGCGCCACAGACAGGAGTAATATCCTATATTTTTGCCTTCTCACTCTTCATGTTTATTGTTTTTTTGGTTCTTGTGTTTATACATTATACCTTGTTCCCTGTGTTTGCACTTTCTCCGAATGATAATGGGTTCATTTCTATTCCAACAGCCTCCGACCGTCAATTGGCATACCCGAATGCACCTGCCGCATCAGACTTGTCAGGCAACTTCAAAGACCTGCCGGCATGTACATATACGCTTGGAATGGATGTCTTTCTGAGTGGGAACTTCCAGGCATCAAGAATTCCACGTGTAATACTTTACAGGTCACCAACACGCGTAGCTTTAAGCAGCCCAGCTAGAGACATAGACGGCCATTTGCGCGACAGCTTTCCCAATACGAATATTTTAGTATGGCTCGACGCGATGAAGAATGATTTGTTTGTTAGCGTAATTACTACAGATTCTTCTGATAGAACTGTGCTTGAGACGACATCAGCTATTGAAAACGTCCCAGTGAAACACGTGTTCCGTGTTACAGTTGTATTCACACGTACATTCTTGGAAGTCTACATTAACGGAAAACTGGAGAAGTCTATGGCATTTAAGGGTACTCTTATTGAAATATCCGATAACGCGGCAATCTTTCCTGTCGTATCTAGTATTGGACCAAGTGTATTGATTTCAAATCTGGCATTCTGGCCACGCGTACTAACAGCGCGTGAAGTGAGGGCATATGGAGAGCCAATTACAAATGATGCTTTCTACGCGAAGAGTGCATTCTAAGTATTATAGCATTCCACGGTAGATGGACTCTTCACGTGTTCCTATAATTTTAGGATTATTCATAGTTGTTGTAATTAGCGTAATGTATTTTTTCAGTTTTGGATATAAACCGATAATTACTGCTACTGCTATTGGACCTTTTTCACTGAATCAGAAAAACACCATTATAACGGACAAGGATTCAAGGTCTTTTTATACGGATTCTTACGGAAGTTTTTCGGCGTTTTTGAATCTCGAATCATTGAATCGTACCGGCTCCTATAGTGCGTGTGGGACCGAGCCAAATCAGGCGTCATGCGAGGATGGCAGTTTCGCCCCATGTGCCTGTGAGAATGCCGATTGCTCTGTCTGTAAGCATTCAGGCTATATGAGCATACTCAGTATTGGAGGGGTTGTTGAATTGGAGGTATTAAGTGCCCCGGATGCTAGTCGTCAAGGAAAGGCAATGGCACAGTTAATAATAAAGACCCAGGGGGCAACTATTACAAATTCTACTGGTATGACTGGTCGTGGAGGTATGAATACGACACCTCAACAATATATGGAAACATTTGTACTTCCACCAGTGTCCCTACAGAAATGGGTCATGGTTACTATCGCACGGGAAGGGCGCCGGTTTGATGTATATTATAATGATACGATTGTTCTCTCGCAGAAAACCATGTATATGCCTGTTTCCAACGCATCCAATACAAATATGCAGGGTATTACTTCCGGTTCAGACGCCATTTTAGGAAAATTGGCGATTGCAAACATGTATAATTATCGCGTGAGTACATTGGATGTGAGTGCCAAGTATAGCGAATATGCCGACACACGTGGGGCACCTCGCATACCCACAGATTTACTATCAAGTCTTTCAGTAAATGTATGCCCACAAGGGGGGTGTTTCGATGGACCTGTTATTAAACCTGCATCGCCGTTATACGATTGGAGTACTTCATACAATTAGTGTAATATAATAGAATGGATACGCCCGCTCAAAATTCACGTACAAGCACATTTGGGTTTTTATCAATTGTGTATGTACTTGTGGGCCTGACTGCCATACACTTTCTTTACAGATACCTGTATACTCCTGTGAATAGCACAGGAGTTGTAATCACAGGAGGTCAAAATCCTGGTAATAGCATTCTCGATAAATTTTCGGCAGTGCCTACTCCGTATGAAGGGGGTGAGTATTCAGTAAATATATGGATTTATGTAAGTAGCTATAATACGAATTTGAATACTAGGAAACACGTGTTCGAGCTCAGGGGGACCTACTTTTCCACTCTCTTAATTGGTTTGGGGGCATTTAAGAATAGTTTGTTTGTGAGGACCCATACGAATTTGGTGGAAGGCTTTCAGAACAGGCCAAGTAGTGTTATGGCAAATGCCCTCTCAAAGCTATTGCCGGCACAACTACAATCTGCTTTAAAGGTGGAAGGATTTCAGGCTGGTAGTGGCTCTGGCTCTAGACCAGCCCCTACATCTACATATGATAGACGTGCCAGCACAGATGAAATTCGAAGGCAACTTGATGCTGGCGTGTATAATAGTGATGAATCTGCTGGTAGTAAGAAATCACCCAAAACAATTGATACTCCATATCCCAAAATCATTGGAAATTTGTCGGCGGATAGAGTGGCAGAGATGTTTGAACCCCTAGCAATGGATGATTGTCTTCTTGATGTACCCCCTA
>Ga0114973_10000298_pt1 | contig 36813 bp, 28 predicted proteins | sample M_140807_MF_Meta_FD_87025 | JGI IMG/M metagenome (GOLD analysis project Ga0114973, IMG submission 87025) | Freshwater microbial communities from Lake Montjoie, Canada to study carbon cycling - M_140807_MF_MetaG | ecosystem: Environmental > Aquatic > Freshwater > Lake | place: Lake Montjoie... | reverse complement strand
GGCGCGAGGCCACGGTGAACTGGGATCCGGTGGACCAGACGGTGCTGGCCAACGAGCAGGTGGATGGGGAGGGCCGCTCCTGGCGATCCGGCGCCCTGGTGGAAAAGCGCCAGCTGCGCCAGTGGTTCCTCAAGATCACCGCCTACGCCGACCAGCTGCTCGACGACCTCCCGAAGCTGGAGGGCTGGCCAGAGCGGGTGCGCACCATGCAGGCCAACTGGATCGGCCGCTCCAGCGGCGCCGAGCTGGATTTCGCCCTCCTCGATAGCGAGGGGAAGCCCTCCGGTGAAACGATCACCGTGTTCACCACCCGCCCCGACACGATGTTCGGGGTGAGCTACGTGGTGCTGGCGCCGGAGCACCCCCTGGTGGCCCGTCTCACAACGGCAGACCAGTCGATCGCGGTGCAGGCCTTCTGCGACCTGGTGAGCCGCCAGAGCGAGCAGGAGCGCACCGCCGAGGATGGACCCAAACGGGGCGTGCCGATCGGGGCGATGGTGCGCAACCCGGCCACCGGTGAACCGGTGCCCCTCTGGATCGCCGACTACGTGCTGGCCGAATACGGCACCGGCGCCGTGATGGGCGTTCCCGCCCACGACCAACGGGACTTTCTCTTCGCCCGCCGCCATGAACTGCCGGTGCGCCAGGTGATCATCCCCGAGGGCAGCGACGAACACGCTTTCGAGGGCGGCGCCTGGACCGAGCCCGGCGTGCTGATCCACTCCGGCCGTTTCGACGGCCTGACCAGCGCCGAGGCGAAGGGGGCGATCACGGCCGCTGCCGAGGCGGAAGGATGGGGCCGGAAGCGGGTGCAATATCGCCTGCGGGACTGGCTGATCTCCCGCCAGCGTTATTGGGGCTGCCCGATCCCGGTGATCCACTGCGACAGCTGCGGCGTGGTGCCGGTGCCGGCCGATCAGTTGCCGGTGGAGCTGCCTCGGCAGGTGGCCTTTAGCGGCAAGGGTGCCTCACCACTGGCTCAACTCGAGAGCTGGGTGGAAGTGCCTTGCCCCTGCTGTGGCGCCCCGGCCCGGCGGGAGACCGACACGATGGACACCTTCATGTGCTCCAGCTGGTACTACCTGCGCTACAGCGATCCCCACAACACCGAACTTCCATTTGCACGCTCGGCTGTGGACCGCTGGCTTCCGGTGAACCAGTACGTGGGGGGCATCGAGCACGCCATTCTTCACCTGCTTTACTCGCGCTTCTTCACCAAGGTGCTGCGGGATCGTGGCCTGCTCGGCTTCGATGAACCCTTCACCCGCCTACTCACCCAGGGAATGGTGCAGGGCATCACCTACAAGAATCCCCACAGCGGTAAATACATCGCACCGGCCGATGTGAGTGATCCCACCGATCCCCGTGATCCGAACACCGGTGAGGTTCTGGAGGTCTTCTTTGAGAAGATGTCGAAGTCGAAATACAACGGCGTTGATCCCGCCGCCGTGATCGACCGCTACGGCGCCGACACAGCCCGCATGTTCATCCTGTTCAAAGCGCCCCCGGAGAAGGATCTCGAATGGGATGACGCCGATGTGGAGGGTCAGTTTCGCTTCCTCCAGCGGATCTGGCGGCTGGTGGAGGGGGCATTGGAGCGGGGATTCAGCCTGGCTGATTGGCCGGGCGCATCGGCCTTGCAGGGATCAGATGGCCTTGGTGCGGGCGCGACCCGGGGCTTGGGATTGTTCACTCCAGAGGCTTGTTCTCCGGCCGAACGCGATCTGCGCAGGGCGGTACACACCGCCATCACCGCCATCAGCGAGGACCTCAGCGGCGACTATCAATTCAATACCGCCGTTTCGGAGCTGATGAAGCTCAGCAATGCCATGGGCGAGCACTTGGAGGCGGCCGGCGATCCGGTAGCCGCCGAAGCCTTGGCCAATCTGCTCATCCTGCTGGCTCCCTTCGCGCCCCATCTGGCGGAGGAGCTGTGGCAGAAGCTCGGAGGCACGGGCAGCATCCACCGGGAGCGGTGGCCGGTGGCCGACCCCAGCGCCTTGGTGCGGGACACGATCCCTCTCGTGATCCAGATCAAGGGCAAGGTTCGGGGCAATCTCGAGGTGCCGGCCGATGCCGATAAGGCCACCCTCGAGAAGCTTGCCCTCGAGAGTGAGGTGGCCGTCCGTTGGCTGGAGGGGAAGGCGCCAAGCCGGGTGATCGTGGTGCCTGGCAAACTGGTCAATCTGGTGCCATGAGACGGCATAGCTCCCATGGCCAAGAACCCGACTCTGAACCCGCAAGCGGAGCCGATCCCAGAAGGGAGGCCCTGATCGCTTCCCTGCGGCAACGCTTCGCCCTCGCCGAGGCCCGGGGCGATGCAGTCGCAAAGCAGGCATTGTTTAAGGAGGCGGTTTATCTCAATATTTCCCCGGAACTCTGGCAAGAGCCTCCGGCCTGAGCGATTCATCTGGTGCCACCTGGCGTCTCACCGGTTGCGATGGACCGAGCTTGGGGCGTGTTCCTGGGCCGTTGAGGAGCCTCAGGGGGGATCGCGATCAAGCTGACGCAACGTGTCCGCCACCTGATGGCGCAGGGTTTGAAAGGAGGCGGAGATCCGCAGGTCACGCAGGTCGCTCTTGTCGAGATCAAGGCTGAGGCTCTCCACGATGCGCCCGGGCCTCGGGGCCAGGACGTGGACCTGCTGCGCCAGTAACAGGGCCTCATCGATGTCATGGGTGATCAGCAGCACCGAGAGGCCGGTGCTGCGCCAGAGATTGTGGAGAAACTCCTGCATCGATTCGCGGATCTGCAGATCGAGGGCCCCGAAGGGTTCATCGAGCAGCAGCAGGCGGGGTTCGGCCGCCAAGGCCCGGGCGATCGCCACCCGCTGCTGCATTCCCCCCGAGAGTTCGCAAGGCAGCCGCCGCGCCGCATCGGCCAGCCCCACCACCTCGAGATAGAAGGCGGTGCGCTCCCGGATCTGGCTTCGGTCGAGGCCCTTGATCTCCAGTCCGAAGGCAACGTTCTGCGCCGCCGTGAGCCAGGGGTAGAGGCTGTACTTCTGGAACACCATGCCCCGATCCGACCCCGGTCCGCGGATCGGCTGGCCATCCAAGCGAAGGCTGCCGCTGGTGGGCTTCTCCAAACCCGCCACCATGCGCATCAGGGTGGACTTGCCCGAGCCCGAACTCCCCAGCAGCGCCAGGAATTGGCCGGTGTGCATCGTGAAGCTGATCTGATCCAGAACCAGCTGGGCGTCCCTGCCATCGCCATAGCGCTTGCAGACGGAGTCAAGAACCAGATTCATCGGGTGCCAGGAGGGGACTGTGCGGCTCTCATGTCGCCCAGGCGCAGCTGCGTCGCATCACCAGGCGGAAGCTCAGATCGATCAGCAGGCCGATCAGGCCGATCACAATCAGACCCAGAAAGATCTGATCAGTGCGCAGGAAACGCTGGGCCAGAGTGATGTGCTTACCCAGACCGCTCTCGGCGGCCACGAGCTCGGCCACGATCACCAGATTCCAAGCGGCGGCCATGTTGATGCGGAATGCATCGAGCACCTGGGGTGCGATGTAGGGCGTGATCACCCGCAGCAGCAGATCTCGCTTCTTGCCGCCGAGGGTGCGGGTGGTTTCGAGCAGTTCCCGCGGCACGAACTTCACGGCATCCATGATCATCAGGGTGTTGAAGAACAGGGTGCCGATGAAGATCAGCAGCACCTTCGGCAACTCACCCACGCCGAAGTAGATGATCAATAGGGGAATGAAGGCCGGCGCTGGCATGTAGCGCAGCAGGGCCAGCAGCGGCTCCAAGAGGCGGCAGAGGCTGGTCTTGGTGCCCATCGCGATCCCGAGCGGCAGGGCCACCAAGGCCGATAGGCCAAATCCCCCCAAGACCCGCAACACGCTGGCACTGATGTCGCGCCAGAGATCGCCGTTGGCCACCTCCTCCACCCCCGCCGCCAGCACGGCCGCGGGGGTGGGCAAGAAGAGCGGATCAAGGATGCCTAGTGAAGACACCAGGGCCCAGAGGCCAAACAGCAACGCAATACCAGCCAGCCCAAGGGACCAGGGATGGAACATCAGCCTGCTGAGGCGCGACCGCCAGATGGTCGGTAGGAAGGGCATCGGGGGGAGTAGTCCTCAGTTCGCAGCATTCACGAACTTCGGCTCGAGCAGGCCCTCGAGCTTTGGTGCCGTCTTGGCAAGCCCCACAGCCTGCAGGAAGGCGCTGATCTGCTCAGCCGCAAAAGGCAGGGAGGTCATGGTGGTGCCGGGTTTGAACACCTGACGGTTCTGCTCAAGGCTGTAGATCGTGGTGCCGGCGTCATAGGCCTTGTAGTCGGCCTCGCTCACGCCGGCGCGCTTGGCCAGGATCGCCAGGGAGGGACCCGGCTCCGCCTTGATCTGGGCCAAGGTGGCGAACCAGCTGTTCACGATCTTCTGCACCTTTTCGGGGTTTTTGGCCACGAAGTCGCGGTTGCACACCAGGTGATCGCTGATGGCACCCGGGAAGTCCTTGGAGCTGTACAGGGTGGTGCTGCCGGGGCGCTTGAGGGCCTGGGTGGTGAAGGGCGCGAAGGCACCCACCGCATCCACCTTGCCCGCCACGAAGGCCGCCGCCGCCGCCCCGGTCTCCAGGGGCACGAAGGTGATGTCCTTCTCGGAGATGCGCGCCTTCTTCAGACCCAGCAACAGCAGGTAGTGGTCCACCGTGCCCTGTTCTGCCGCCACCTTTTTGCCTTTCAGGTCTGCCACGCTGCGGATGCCAGGCGCGGCGATGATCTGGTCGTTACCGCTGGAGATGTCGTTCGTGAGCACCACTTGCAGGTTGGCTCCACCAGCCACCGAGGAGAGCGTGTCACCCAGGGTCTGACTGTTGCAGTCGAGCTGACCGGCATTGAGGGCATTGATCGAATCGAGATAGCCGTCGAACCAGGTGAGCGTGACCGGCACCCCGGCGGCGGTGAACACCCCCTTCTCCTCGCTCACCTTCCAGGGGAACCAGCCGGGCCAGGCGCTGTAGCCGATCCGCACGGGGGCTTCGCTGGCCGTGGGGCCAGGTTTGCTGCAGCCACCCAGGGCTGCGGCCATCATCCCGGCGAGGGTCAGGGCGGACAGGGCACGGAAGCTGGCGCGGGTTTGGCGGGAGCGGGGGGTGGTCATGGCTGGGTGGAGTGGATGGTGAGGGGTCCGAATGGGCAGAACAGTGGTGAGATGGTCAGGCCAGGGCGCTGAGCGCGGCAGCAGGAAGTCGCTGGGGAGCGGGGCTTTGCGCAGCGAGGCTGGAGTGCTGGTCGGCGACCTGCTGGCGCAGCCATTGGTGCCAAGCCTCCAGGCCCTCGCCGCTGCTGGCCGAAACCCGAATCACCCGGCAACGGGGGTTGACCTGGTGGATGTGGGCTTCGATCCGCTCGACCTGAACCGGGAGGTAGGGAAGGAGATCGATCTTGGTGATCAGCACGCAATCGGCCTCGCGGAACATCACCGGATACTTCAAGGGCTTGTCCTCGCCCTCGGTGACGCTCAGAAGCGCCACCTTGCGGTGTTCACCCACCTCGAACTCCGCCGGGCAGACAAGGTTGCCCACGTTTTCCACCCAGAGCAGATCGAGAGCGGCCGGATCAAGGCGTTGCCTCAGCAGGCGCAGACCGCCGCTCACCATGGCGGCATCGAGGTGGCAGGCGCGGCCGGTGGTGATCGGCACGACCGGGACCCCAACGGCTTCCAGCCTTTCGGCATCGAGCTGGGTGGTCATGTCGCCCTCGAGCACGGCCATCGAAAACACATCGGCCAGCAGGGGCAGGCTGCGCTCCAGCAGGGAGGTCTTGCCGGCCCCCGGACTGCTCATCACGTTGATGCAGAGCAGCTGCCAGGCATTGAAATGTTCGCGATTGTGGGCGGCCTGGTGCTGGTTGGCGGCCAGCAGGTTGAGGCCCAGGGTGTCTTCCAGGGGCATGTGCATGGCAATCAACGGGGAGAGGGGGAAAGGGAATCGCTGAGGTGATAACCCACGCTGCGGATCCGCAGCTCGCGGCCTCGCACGATCTCCTCCATGGGGTGATCGCAGCAGGGGGAGCGGTAGCCCTGCTCTGCCTGGGGGGTGTAGGTGGCTGAGCAGCGCAGGCAGCGCCCGAGCAGCGCCACCGGTTCGATCGCCAATGCCGCTCCCTCCAACCAGGTGTTCTGGACGGCGGCCTGCCAGGTGTACACCAGTTGGTCGGGCTCCACGCAGGTGAAGGCACCCACCTGGAGGTTGACGGTGTCCACCCTGGGCAAATCGGGAATGTGGCCCTCTCTCCACTGGTCCATCGCCAGCAGCAGGGCACGGGTCATGTCGACTTCATGCATGGCCCTATCTCCAGCGCTGATCGACCTGCATGTTGCAGACCGGATTGAGCCAGGCCGGAGCCTGGCGACGGGGCAACTGGCCGCTTACCACGAGGTGGCCCATGGTGTCGCAGATCACGCGGGTGGCCATCAGGGAGGTCATGTCGCTGATGTCGTAGGGGGGGGAAACTTCCACCACCTCCAGGCCGCAGACCGGCACATTGCGCACAATCAATTCCAGCAACTTCAGCGCTTCACGCGGCAGCAGACCGCCGGGTTCCGGCCAGCCGGTACCGGGCACAAAGCCGGCGTCGATGCAGTCGATGTCGAAGGAGATATACACGCAATCGGTGCCATCGGTGGCTCGCTCGATCGCATAACGGGCCGCCGCCTCCAGCCCCATGTCGCAGATGTCGGTCACGGTGAGCACGTTGGTGCCCCGCTCCCGGCAGATCTTCACGCCCTCGCGAGGTACCTGCCAACCGCCGATACCGAGCTGAACCAGGTTCTCGGCAGGGGCGTTGGCCATGTTGGTGGCATGAAACCAGGGGGTGGTGTGCATGCGTTCATCCAGGTCAGTTTCCTGGGTGTCGACATGGCGATCGAAGTGGATGATGCCCACCTTCTTGTCGCCCAGGTGACGACACACCCCCCGGAGGGTGGGGAAGCCAATCGAATGGTCACCGCCGAGGATGATTGGGAAGGCGCCGCTCGCGAAGACGTGCGCCACCCCTTTGGAGATCTGATCGAAGCTTTTTTCGTTGTTGGCCGGAATCGTAAAGATGTCGCCGAGATCGCACAGCTTGATCTGCTCGCGCAAATCCACGCCCATCTCGTAGTTGTAAGGGGTGTAGAGGGCTGAGATGCGGCGAATACCCTGGGGGCCGAAGCGGGTTCCGGGGCGGTAGGTGGTGCCGCTGTCGTGGGGCACGCCAAGGATGGCAACGTCAAATTCGCCGACGCGATTGACATCCTCCACATAGGGAGCCTTCATGAAAGTGTTGATGCCGGCGTAGTGCGGCAACTCACCTCGGGAGAAGGTGGAGATGCGCCGGTCAACGATGCTGTCGGCGGCCTCCAGGCCGAGTCGCAAGCCTTGATCGACCTCCTGCTGCCATCCAGTCAGAGGTAAGCGAGCCTCAAGTTCGAGGGCCCTTAGGCCTTCACTGGGATGCAAACGCTCGAAACCTTCCTCGGAGGAAGGTCCAGATCCTGGAGCCATGGGGTGGGGGAGGGTAGTTGATGGCGGCCTCCCGGGCTTTTATCCCTCCGTGTCATGGAGCCTGATGGGCAGGTTCCATGGGATTTCTCTCGGACCTGACACCCCTGAACCTGGCGGCTCTGGGACCGGAACCCTAGAAATCATGTCCGCAGGCTCATGGTGCTGCGGGTGCTCGGCTGGTGTGGTGTTAATGGCTACCGATGCCGCCGTCGTGCTGGAAGCGCAGGCTGGCTGGATCGGCCCAATCGCCCTCCGCCAGGTAGCCACGGTTGTTGTGGCAGAGGTGCCTGAGGCTCCAGAACAGGGGTTCGGGAGAGGAGATCCCAAGGGTGGAGGCCAGCTCCTCAAGCCCCCTGGAGATGCCGTCGCTGAGCAGGGCCTCAAGCTTGGACTGCAGGGCCAGCACCTCGGCGGCGGCCTTCTTGCCAGCCTCCACGCCGGGCTGGTGGTAGGCATTGATGTCGATCAATTCGGCATACAAACCCACGGCCCGCTCGAAGAGGGCGATCAGTGCCCCGAGGGCCACGGCATCGAAGCGCCGCAGCGTGATGGTGAGACTCTGGCGGCCCCCCTCCGCCAAGGCGGAGCGGGTGCCCTGCAGGAAACCCTCCAGAAAATCCTCCGGCCGCTCACCGGCGATGGGCGCGATATCGGCGGGATCGTCGAGGGCCTCGATGAAGGTCACGAAGAAGTTGTCGAGGCCATCACGCAGCTGCTGCACGTAGGCGTGCTGGTCGGTGGATCCCTTGTTGCCGTAAACCGCTAGGCCCTGGTGAACGGTCTGCCCCTGCCGGTTGCGGTCCTTGCCGAGCGACTCCATCACGAGCTGCTGCAGGTAGCGGCTGAACACCTCCAGACGATCGCGGTAGGGCAGCACGACCAGATCGCGGCGGCCCCGCCCATCCCCGGCGGCGTACCAGGCGGCGGCCATTAGGGCGGCGGGATTGTCCCGCACGCTCGGCTGGCGTGTCAGCGCATCCATGGCGGCGGCACCGGCAAGAAAGCCGCGCATGTCGGCCCCGATCAAGGCGGCGGGCAGGAGTCCAACGGCGCCGGTGATGCTGGTGCGTCCACCCACCCAATCAGGCAGGTCAAAGCGGGCCAGCCAGCCCTCCGAGGCGGCAAGACCATCGAGCTGGCTGCCGGCCATCGTGACCGCCACGGCCTGACGGGGCCAAGCACCACCGAGCTCCTCAAGGCGGGCCCGGGCCTGCTCCATGCCGATGCGGGGTTCCGGGGTGCCGCCTGATTTGCTCACCACCACCACCAGGGTGGTGCGAAGCCGTTCACCCAAAGCCGCGAGGGTGCGGCTAAACCCCTGGGGATCGATGTTGTCGAAGAAATGGAAGGGCAGGCCATGCCCTTCCTGCTGCAGGGCGCGGATCATCAGCAGCGGCCCCAGGCCCGAACCGCCGATGCCGATCCAGAGCACATCCGTGAAGGCCGTGCCGGCGGGCGTGGCGATCCTGCCGGCGAGCAGATCGGAGGCGAAGCTCTCGATTCGGTTGGTCTCGCGGGAAATCAGGGCACCCGCCTGGGGATCCGGAGCAAGGGCTGGGTTGCGCAGCCAGTAGTGACCGACCTGTCGATGTTCATCGGCATTGGCGATCGCCCCAGCCTCCAGGGCCTCCATGGCTGTGAAGGCAGCGGTGAACCGGGGTTCGAGGGCCTCCAGATCGGCCTCAGCGAGGGCCATACGGCTCACATCCAACCAGACTCCCAGATCCGGGTCATGCCAGAGGAGCGCGCAGAAACGCTGCCAGAGAACGGCGTTGTCGCGGTCGTTGGTGAAGGAGGGGGACGGCATGGAGGCGGGGGGGCCTGGCTCTCCAAGGAGCTCAGCTGCGGCATCCAAGCCGATCCAAGGCGGGCTTGGGAAGCTCAGCAGACGCTGGGGCGGGCGGCTGTGTGGTCCACCCCACAGACCGAACGGACCGGCCGCAAAAAGCGGAAGAATGTTGGAAGATAATTGCCAATGCCACGAAGATTCCTTTCCCTGGCCATGTCCCCCCGGTTCCGCGTGGATCCACGTAACGGACGGACCGGAATCCAGTCGGCCGCCAGGCCCCTGGGGATGCTGGCGTTGGCCTCGTGCCTCCTGGTGGGCGGTCCCTTGGTGCGCAGCACCGTGAGGGCCTTCTATCAACCCGTTCTCTTCCATGAGGCTCCTGCGGTCGGCAGCACGCCCGTTGGTTCCCCCCAGTTGGCCTCACCCACAGAAGGTCTGCGGCCCGATCCAATCGACTTCAGCACCGAAGAGCTGCGGGCCCTTAACCGGCGCTTCGGCGTTCACGGCCCGCAACCGAAGCTGGCCCAGCTTTTTACCGAGGGGCTCGACAACCTGCAGCCGCTGCGTAGCCACACCCTGGACATCATCGTGGAGCTCCGCCCGGTGATCCTGGCCGCATCCAGCCGCCAGCACATCAATCCGATGCTTGTGGCCGCTGTGCTCTTCGATGAGCTGCAGCATGCCAAGCCCGGCGAGAACACGCCTCTGGCTGCCCAGTCAGGGCTGTTCAGCACCCATGGGGCCGCCCAGCTGAGCCTCGCAGAGATGGTGAAGCAGGGAAAACTCTCCCCGGATGCCACAGAAGCCGAACTGGATCAGGCCCGGCTCAATCTCCTCGATCCCGAGCGAAGCGTCGCCTTGCTGGTAGGAAAATTCGCCCGCCTCAGCAAGGACCTCGGACTTCCGACGAACCGCACCCTGATCGCCAGCGCTTCCCATCGCGATGCCAAGGGACTAGCAACCCTGGCCTACCTGCATAACGGCAAGCTCGACTATCCGGGTCGGATCCTCCGCTACATGCAGGATCCCGAACTGCATGCCCTGATCTACGGCACCCGTAACCGGGAGATTTCTCCCCTCATCTGAGTCCCCCAGAGCACGGGGCGAATGCTGGCCCCCCTGGTCATGGTTCAGCAGATCACCCCCAGAGCCGCAAGACGACGCCGCAGCTGGCTCCAGTCAAAGCTGCGGGGATCGGCCCGCTCCTGGCCCAAGTCGACGTGGCGGTGGGTGGTGATCGCCTCCACGGGGATGGGATAGCGGCGCATCCAGTCGGCCAGCACCACCGCCGCGGCGTCGTACTGGGCCGTGGTGTAGCCACTGTGACTGGGGGCTTCGTTCTCGCCATTCAGGGGGGATTCGAGGCTGAGATGGAGGGCGTAATTGTTGATCGATCCACTCACCCGGCGGCTGGTCACCGCCCAGCGTCCCTGGAAGGCGGAAAAGCCCGCACCGAAGGCGCGCTTGGCGGGATCCACCGTGTCGAGGATCGCTCCGTCCTGACCGATCAGGGTGTGGTAGCTCACCTGGTCGTCATCGTTGGGATGGGCGGTCTTGAAGGTGTTGATCGCCGAATTCAGGCCGTACACCGTTTCATGGAGCACCACGACCCGGGGGGTGGGATCAAGGGGGTGGCCGAAGACATCCCGCCGGTAGCGCTGGCCGAAATTGGAGGGGTCGATCCGGATCCGGCGGCGGCGCTGATCGAGATCGTCCATCAGGGTCTCGAGCCGTTGCTGCAGGGCGGACTCCCGGATCGGACAGGCCTGGCGCAGGGGAGAAACCCAGGCCCCATGGGCCGGAGGGGCTGGGGCCCGTGGTCGGCTTTCCTGCACCGCCGCCCCCTGGCGACGGGTGTCGTTGAGCAGTTCGAGCAGGGAGCTACTCCCCGCCTGATCAGCGGGGATGAGCAGGCCCCGGGCCAACCAGGCCAGCCCGCCCACGCTGAGGACCGAAGCCGCAATGATCGCCAGCAGCAGAGGACGCCGCGTCTCGGCATTCATGGCAACAGACTCAGCCAGCGGGAGCGCGCCTCAGCGGTGCGGTGCGGAGCGGCGGGATCGATCGAGAGCCTCCAGCGCTCGATTCCCGGCGGCTCGCAGGCCATCTGGGTCTGCCTCACCAGGCCATCACGGCAGTAGAGCAGCGGGACCGGGGCCCCAGGGCCAAAGTCCATCAGTCTGCGGCGAACATCCTCGGGGCATCGCAGTCGGTGCTGATCGAGGGCCAGCAGCTCGTCACCCACCTGGAGCCCCGCCCGCTCGGCGGCGCCAGCGCGGGCCACCCGGGCCAGGGTGGTAGCACCGCCTTCAATTTGCCAGCCGGGATTGGGATGGGGGGACGTTTCCGCTGAAAGCACCAGTCCCACGTCCTCCAGGTAGCTGTCTAGGGGTGGATCTTCCTCGCTTTCCAACCAGATCGGCAGCAAAGTGGACAGATCGGCAGCATGGGCCACGAACGCAGCCAGCAGATCCGGCCAGCGGTAGCCGCGCGCCAGCACGCCATGGCTGCGCCACAGGTCCCTGAGCACCAGCGCCAGGGCGGACCCTTGGCGGCGCAGGTGCAGGTCCAGCACCAGGGCGAGCACGGCACCCTTGAGGTAGTAGCTCACCTGGCAATCCCCACTGTGGGGATCGGGGCGGTAGAGCTTCACCCAGGCCTCCTCGCTGCTGAGGCGCAACGATTGGATGGCCCGGCCAGGGGTGAGCCGGTAGCGAGACAGATCGGCGCCGAGATCCTCCAGCAGATCTTTCTCCTCGCTGAGGCCGGCCGCCAGGGGCAGGAGCTGGTCGTAATAACTGGTGACCCCCTCGGCGAACCAGAGCGTGGGAACGACCGCGGCGCGGTCGTAATCGATCGGGGTGAGCTCGGCGGGCCGCAGCCGCCGCACGTTCCATTGGTGGAGATACTCGTGGGCCACCAGCTGCAGCAGCTGGCGCCGCCCCCGGGGTTCGGCCAGCGCCCGTCGGCTGAACTGCAGGACCGTGGCGTCATCGTGCTCCAGCCCTCCATAGCCCTGGTCCAGGAGATGGAGCAAGAAAAGATAGGAAGCCGCCGCGGGCCTCTCCACCCCCATCAAGCGGCAGCAAGCCAGACAGATCCTTTCCACACTGGCCAACCAGGCGGGATCCGAATCCACAAGATCCCCACCCCAGCCGACCCAGCGGTGCGGCACCCCGGCAACCGTGAAGGCATGGCTCGGATGGGGACCAGCCTCCAGGGGTGTGTCGACCAGGTGATCGAAATCGCGGGCCAGCCAGCCCCCCTCGCCATCCGCGGGCAGGGACAGGAACGGATGCCAGCCCGCAGGCAAATCAAGGCTGAGGCGGATCGGGCGCCACCGCTCCCCATCCACCTGGAGCACCACCCCGGCCAGGGCAAGAAAACCATGGTCGGCGTTGAGATGGCAGGTGCGCACCGAAAGATCAGTGGCCAGGATGCGCCAGCGCACCTCGAGGGGCACTCCTGGGGCAGGGCGCACCTGCCAACAGGCCGGCTCAAGCCGTTCTGTAACCAGCTGTTCGCTGTCCTGCCACACCTGGAGGTCTTCCAGGGTCCGCACGTAGTCGCGGATTAGGTAGGAGCCCGGAGTCCAAGCCGGCATTCGCAGGCGAATGACGGGGGTGCTCGGCGAAAAACGAAGGGTGGCCCTCACCAGATGCTGATGGGGCTCCCGGAGATCGAGATGAAGCTGGAGCCGCTCGATGGGATCAGTCTCCGACGCGGACCAGGGCGTCGCTCAGGTGGCGTTGGGCCTGCCGCAGAGCGTCACGGGCCGCGTACTCCCGCGTGATCCTGGCGAGGAGGGGCTCCAGGGAGCGGGCACGGCTCAGCCGCTGCAGATCGCCAACCAGGGCTAGGGAGCCGTCCCCGTCTCGGCACCAGCCGAGGGAGATGGCGCCATCGAGATCGAGCTTCACCAGCACGGCTCGCCACTCACCACCGAAACTCTGCAGGTGAGCATCCCGCTGGGGGTTGAGGCCCATCGAACGCAGGCAGTTCACCAGCAGATCGGCATCACGAAGCACCGTTGGCAGGATGGAGAGATGGGACATCGGCAGCATGACCGCTTCAAACGACGCTAGCGAGCCAAAGCAAGCGATCCAGTGGCCGATGCCACACTCTGCGGGCGAAGCATCGGAATGCTGGCCCCGGCAAGATCGAGTCTTGCGGCTCGGGGTGATGGCCTCCGGCAAAGGCAGCAACTTCGAGGCCCTGGTCCTGGCCTGCCGGGGCGGGGTCCTTCAGGCCGAGGTGGTGCAGCTGGTGGTGAACAACCCCGCCTGTGGAGCCCGCCAGCGGGCGGAACGCCTTGGCATCCCCTGCCGCCTCCATGACCATCGCGACCATCCCCAGCGGCAGGAGCTCGATCAGCAGGTAGCGACCACCTTTGCGGCCAGCGGCGTGGACCTGGTGGTGATGGCGGGCTGGATGCGGATCGTGACCCCCGTGCTGATCGCGGCCTATCCGGGCCGCCTGGTGAACATCCATCCCTCCCTGCTGCCCAGCTTCCGGGGCCTGGATGCGGTGGGTCAGGCCCTAGCCGCCGGGGTGACTCTCAGCGGCTGCACCGCCCATCTGGTGGAGGAGGTGGTCGATGCTGGTCCGATCCTTGTCCAGGCTGCCGTGCCCGTCCTACAGGGGGATGACCATGGCAGCCTGTCGGCCCGAATCCAGGCGCAGGAACACCGGATCCTCCCCTACGCGGTGGCCCTGGCCGCCCTTCGGCTCGATTCCGGGGGGCGGCTTAGGCCGCTCAGGGATAGAAGGGCAGTTGGGGCAGACCGGTGTGGGCCTCCAAGCCCGCCAGCAGATTGAGGCATTGCACGCCCTGGCCTGCCTGGCCCTTGATCAGGTTGTCGATGGCGCTCATCACGATCAGCTGGCCGGTGCGGCGGTCGACCTGCACCGACAGCAGACAACGGTTGGTCTGGCGCACCCATTTGGTGGAGGGATAGGTGCCCACCGGCAGCACGGCCACGCTGGCGCTGTTGCGGTAAGCCGCCGCCAAGAGTGTCGTGCAGTCGTCGGCGGTCAGGCCCGGATCCCGGAGACGGGCATAAACGGTGGCGAGCAGCCCCCGCACCATCGGCATCAGGTGGGGGGTGAACTGGAGCTGGATCGTCTGGCCGGCGGCCTGGCCGGCGATCTGTTCGATCTCGCTGGTGTGCCGGTGCCCCACCACGCCGTAAGGGGCCACCGCTTCGGAGGCCTCGGCCAACAGCAGGTTTTCCTTGGCGGCTCGGCCCCCGCCGGAGGTGCCGGTCTTGGCGTCGATCACGATCCCGGAAGGCTCGATCAAGCCTTGCTGCAGGAAGGGCAACAGAGCCAACAAACTGGCGGTGGGAAAGCAGCCCGGGGCGGCCACCAGGCGGGCGGCGCGGATGCGGGCCTCCTCCCACTCCACCAGCCCATACACCGCCTCCTGGCAGAGGGCCTGGTCATCGCGGGGCACCTCCCGGGCCTCGGCCGCATAGACCTCCTGCCACTGGGCCAGGGCGCGATAGCGGTAGTCGGCCGAAAGATCCACCACCTTCACGCCTCGCTCGAGGAGCTGGGGAACCAAGCCCGCCGCCAGGCCATTGGGGAGGCTGAGCACCGCCAGATCGGCCTCCGCCGCGATCGCTTCGGGATCGGGGGTGCGCACCACTGGATCGCCCGGCAAGGGCAGGAACGGCACCAGGTCGCTCCAGCGGCGGCCGCTGCTGCGCTCCCCTCCCAGGAAGGTCACCGTGAAAGACAGGTGATCCTGGAGCAGGCGCAGGGTCTGTAGACCCCCGTAGCCGCTGGCTCCGATCACCGCGACGCGTGTGCCTGTCATGCCAGAGGGCTGGGAACGGTGGATCGTACCGGGCTCTATAACTGCAGATCAGATTGAACCCCATGGCCCTGGCCCAAGCCGCCTCCAGTCCCCAGGCCCAGAGCCCTGAATCTGCGGTGTCTCTTCCGCTGGAAGGCGCCCCAAAACCCGCCGCACTGCGGTTTGATTCGATCGCCGACGGCCTGGCGGCGATTCGCAACGGCGACTCGATCGTGGTGGTGGACGATGAAAACCGAGAAAACGAAGGCGATCTCATCTGCGCCGCCCAGTTCGCCACACCACAACAGATCAACTTCATGGCCACCGCGGCCCGTGGTTTGATCTGCCTGGCGATGGAGGGGGAGCGGCTCGATGTTCTGGATCTGCCGCTGATGGTGGATCGCAACACGGACAGCAACCAGACCGCCTTCACCGTGAGCGTGGATGCCGGTCCTGAGAACGGCGTGAGCACGGGGATTTCGGCAGAGGACCGGGCCCGCACGATCCAGGTGGCCATCCACCCTGAAAGCCGCCCCTCCGATCTGCGGCGGCCGGGTCACATTTTTCCCTTGAGGGCGCGCGATGGCGGCGTGCTCAAACGGGCCGGCCACACGGAAGCCGCCGTGGACTTGGCGCGCCTGGCGGGGCTGTATCCGGCGGGGGTGATTTGCGAGATCCAGAACCCCGATGGCTCCATGGCGCGCCTCCCCGAGCTGGTGGAGTACGCCCGCCAGCACGGCCTGCGGCTGATCTCCATCGCCGACCTGATCCGCTACCGCCTCGACACCGAACGGTTTGTGCGACGCCAGGCGGAAGCCACGATGCCCAGCGCCTTTGGCAACTTCCGGGCGATCGGCTACCGCAATGAGCTCGATGGCAGCGAACACGTGGCGATCGTCAAAGGCCATCCCGAGCTGGCCAGCGGGCCCGTGCTGGTGCGGGTGCATTCGGAATGTCTCACCGGTGATGCCTTCGGATCACTCCGCTGCGACTGCCGGCCCCAGCTCGAGGCGGCCCTGCGCATGATCGAGGCCGACGGTGAAGGGGTGGTGGTCTATTTGCGCCAGGAAGGAAGGGGAATCGGTCTGATCAACAAGCTCAAGGCCTATTCGCTCCAGGATGGTGGCCTCGACACCGTGGAAGCCAACGAACGGCTCGGCTTTGCCGCCGACCTTCGCAATTACGGCGTGGGCGCCCAGATCCTCAGCGACCTGGGGGTGCACCGGTTGCGGTTGATCACCAACAATCCGCGCAAGATCGCCGGACTCGGGGGCTATGGCCTCACGGTCGAAGACCGGGTGCCGCTGGTCATGGATGCTGGAGCCCACAATGCCGCCTACCTCCAGACCAAACAGGACAAGCTGGGCCATCTGATGGGGCCGAAGCCAGGAACAGAGGGGGATGGGGGCCCCCATGGTCTGACGGCGGTGCTCGCCTGGAGCGGCGAAGCCAACGCAAGGGCCGTGGCCGAGCGCATCGAGGTCCTGCGGGCCTGGGCCCACCAGCGGGAGTTGCTGCTGGAGCAGGAGAGCCATCCCCGGCTGCTAGCCCTGCTCGATCAACCCCGCATCGCCTTGTTGCTGAGCGCCACAGTCGGAACGGAGGAGCTCAGCGCACCCGTTCTTGCCGAGGCCCTTCAGACGATGGTGAGCTGGCCTGGATGCGTGGCGATCAGCTTGCTGCTGGCTCCCGACAGCCACCGGGTGGAACATCCGCGTGAAGATCTTGCCGCTGAGCACAGGCCGCTGCTCGATCTCAAAACCGCCGGTGGTGCCCATTGCCCGCGTCTGACGCTGCGCCCAGGGGCCTTCATCAGCTGGCAGCGCACCTAATCGCACCTCAGCCCTAGCCGGTGCCAAAGCCGCTGGATGGACCACTAGGGAACCGGCTCTTCGTCTGATTAAGACCTCAGTTCACCTGGCGGCGTGGATGCACATCAGCGCAAAAGCAGCAGATCCGCCTCCAATGGGCTGACGGGTGGGAGCATGGAAGGCTGCCTGGCGGATCGACATCAGCACCCTTTCGGAACTTACGGATGCCGTTTCCCTGAAAAAGGACGGGAGCCGGGTTTCGCTTGACTGGCCAAGAGGGGGGCGATGACTGAATTAAAAGTGGAGGTACTTTGCTCCATTGTTATGCAAGCCCCATTCCGGTCAAACCAGCCAACCATGCAGAAATTGACTCCAAATGACACCAAAAAGCTTTCGGTGATTCTGGATGCAAAACTGCATAACAGAGCCAAGCGTTATGCCCTGATCAACGATATGACGCTCACCGAACTGGTGATTTCACTCCTACTGGAGCGACTCGACCAGGACAACACGGCAGAAGAGGCCGTCAGGCCGTAATCGTGACGCTCTTGATCAGGCTGCCATTGCGCAGCTTGAGCACCACATCCAGATCGTTGGTTTGGCCAAACACCGTGTGCTGGCCATCGAGATGGGGCTGGGGGCCATGGCACAGGAAAAACTGGCTGCCACCGGTGTTGCGACCCGCATGGGCCATCGAGAGACTGCCGGCCTTGTGTTTGTTGCTGTTGATCTCGCAGGGGATCGTGTAACCCGGCCCGCCGGTACCGGCCTGGCCGCGTGTCCCCTCACGGCTGTTCGGGCAGCCGCCCTGGGCCATGAAGCCATCGATCACCCGGTGGAAGGAGAGGCCGTCGTAGAAGCCATCGTTGGCCAGCTTCACGAAATTGGCCACGGTGCCCGGTGCATCCGCATCGAAGAGCTCCAGGGTGATGGTGCCCGCTTCGGTGTCCATCGTGGCGGTGGTCATGGCGCTGGGTGGCAAACGCTCCAATCTTGCCAGCCGATGCGGCTGGGCTGCCCCTGCACCGGAGCTGGCGCGGCGAGGCAGAACGGTTGACCTCCACAGGTGCGGCCAAACCACAGCGACGATGCTTCAGAACCGCTTAGGGCAGGCCAAAGCGGTTGAACAATGGAGGTTCGCTGGTTTCAGGGAAAGGAGTTGAGCCAAGCGAAACAACGCTTCAGCAGGTTGATGAGCCTTCGCGACGATTCTGGGCGCCTCTCCCTGGAGAGCGTTCTGAGCGGAACGGCCCTGGGGCTTGCGCTGCTCTACCTCATCAACGACATGGCGGCAGCCGCCAGCCCGGCAGGGCGTGGTCAGCCTGCTGCCAGCGGCGTCCCCTTGGGCGGTGGCGGGCTGGCGAGCGGCGCCGGTGGATCCAATGCCTCCGGTGCTGGGAAAAAAGGCGCTGGCGAGGAGATCCAGGGGGCCGTGCCAACCCCCAGCCAGGCAAGCCCAGTTGCCGATCCCAACGGTCGGCTCGTCCCGGCGAGCGGGCTGGGGAACTCGGTACCGCCCAACAGGATTGCCGAGCTCATTGCCCCACGCCCTGCTGGCCCTTGGCCTGCAGTCCAGGGGCCTGACTTCTGGCCCGGAGTGGTTTCTCTGGTGGCAAGCTCCTCGGCCCTGCCCTCGGCGTTACCCACGGTGCTGCCATCGACCGACGGCAGCACCAACACAAGCGGCTCGATCCGTGCATCCCCACCGCCTGGTGGATCGGGACCAGCGACCCAGGGCCTGGCCACCGATGGCCTCAGCGAGTTGGAAACACCACCTCGGGCAGAACAACCGGCGACACCCGAGCTGGTCGGCCAGAAGCCCCTGGCCCCAGATCCCGAAATCCCGAGCTTTCGGGTGGTGCTCCGCAGCAATGAGGCCATCGTTAGTCGTTCCGTGGAGGGGGATGCCAACACGGAGTACCACCATTCCCTGGGCACCATCACCGATACGGCGATCGATCTCCGCAACCAGGAAACCCCGCAGGTGCTGGTCAGCTCAGCCAGCCAGCTCCATCTGTTGGCCCTGTCGCAGCTGGGTGATGCCACTCTCACCTTGGTGAGTGACCACACCGGCTTGAACAGGACGAATCTGCTCGTCGGTCCCGAGGTCAATGCGATTCGCATCACGGTCTCCGAAACCATCGACGCGGGGCTGATGGCAGGGATGGCTGCCCAGAGCCAGATCCGCCAGTCGTTGATCGCCATGCGCGACAGCCAGCTCCAGGACAGTGGCGATGGCGGCTCCCTCGACATCAGCAGCCTGGCCCGATTCCTATTGAAGGCCCCTGGCGATGAATTCAATCGCCAGATCGGCATTGACTTGCTCGCCGGTGCGATGCAGAACAGCACCATCCTTCTGGGTGACGGCAATGACCGGGTGACGCTGAGCAGTGGCTTCAGGCACCTTGAAGGAACAAGCCCCGGGTTGCTGATCGACATCCCCTCCACCGCCGGGCCAGGAAACGATCCATCTCTACAGCTGCGGGCTCGCTCCGTCGGACTGTCAGACAGCAGGCTGGCAACCGGGGCTGGCAACGATCTGGTGAGCATCAAGACCTGGCTCGATCCGGTTGATGGCGGCCTTCCCAGCGGCCGTGCCGACCTGAGGCGGATCGCCCTGATCCATTCGAGCCTGCTACTCGGCGCTGGCAACGATCAGCTCGATGTCGATGGCGCCGTGCTGGATTCGAATCTGGATCTGGGGAGCGGCGACAACCGCCTAAGCATCGAAGGCCAGGTGCTGCAGTCTTCCGTGCTCCTGGGCCCGGACTCCAGCAACGAGATCAGCCTTTTGGGCAACACTGACAACAGCTTCCGCTTGGACGTCTCGCCGGGCGATCTCGCCAGGGTGACCGTTCTGGCCGGCGGTGGAGATGATCGGATTCAGGCGCCCCTCGAGAGGTTGGCGGGCAGCATCCATGGAGGAGGAGGCTTCAACACGCTGGAAGCCTCCGCGTCTCCATCTGTTTTTGACTCCCCAGTTGAGGCCGCAGGGCTTGCCGCGCTCCAGCCCAGCGCGATTGATCAACAGACCGCAGCCGCGGCAGAGGCGAGTGGAGAACCCGGCGATCCCCTCAAGGTCAGCCTCCAGGCGCCGGGGACTGGCAGCGTGGGCTCGCTGGATTTCACCCGCATCGATAGCCTCCGCATCGCGGCCCACGATGTGACGGTTTCAATCGGAGCCCAGGCCCAGCTAGCCGGAGCCCTGCAAACAGCCCTCGGCAACACGGAACGTGGCCATGCGGCCCTCGACTACAGCACCTGGCAGGCACCGGTCCAAGTCGACCTAAGCCTGGGAACGGCCAGCGGCATCCTTGGGGGCATCGGGGGCTTTCAGGCGGTGCTCGGCGGCTCGGGGGATGATCAACTCACCGCCGGAGCCCACACATCGCGTCTCGACGGCGGCCCCGGCAATGACACGATCCAGCTCAACCTGGCTGCCAACATTTCAGGGGGCCAGATCCTTGGCGGCAATGGCCGCGACACCTTTGTGCTTTCGGGGTTGGAGGCGATCCAGGCAGGCAGCGCTGCGCTCAAGCGGGCCCTGCCCCCTTTAGCGGCACTTGCCGATCTGAGGCTGGAGACCACAGCCAGCGGTGGCATCGGCCTCACCGACATCCTTCAATGGCGCCAACAAGGAATCCAGACCGCTCCTGGGGGTGCGGCCCCGACCATCACCCTCACCAGCTCCGGCCTGGAGGGACTGGGCCAACCGCAGCTGCTGCCCATCGCCCCCCTGGCCCAGCTGTTGGCGGGCATGGCTGCCCTGGAGGTGAATCGTCAGCAATTGGCGATCGCTACCGGCCCCAACAACAGCAGCCTGATCCTGCTGGGCGCCGACCGGAGCTACAGCACCGTGGCCGAACTCCCCTCGCTGCGACTCGCCAGCAACCTGCCAGCAACCGCCACCACCGCTTCAACCCCTACGGGACTGGCCGGCTGAGGATGCGCCACCCTGCCGATCAACGCAGGGTATGGGCGGAGTCGAAGAACTCCGTGAAACGATCGTTCAGCAGGGCCAGCACCGGTCTGGATCCCAGCGTGACCAGCCCGGTGACGGCCATGCCGGCCCGCAGGTCGTAGGACTCTTTCCTTCGCCCCAGGGAACTGCGATCAACGCTCACGATCACGGGGAAGGATTCCTGGCCTGTGCGGGTATCGGCGGGCAGGGCGTCCGCCCCGACCCGGACCACGGTTCCCTTCAGGGAGCCGTAATCGGTGAAGGGAAGGGAGGTCACGCGCACATCCACCGGCATGCCATGGCGCAGGAAGGCGATGTCGCGGTTGGAGATCGCCAGTTCTGCCTCCAGCCCCCGTTGACCCACCAGCTTGAGGAGGGGACGGGCCGGAGTCGCAATCTGGCCGCTGCTGGCCTGGAGATCGAATACCCGACCGGGGCGCGGCGCCACAACCCGACCGAGGCGGAGCCGTTCATCGACCTGGCTCAGGCGGGTGGTGGTGTCCAGGAGACGTTGGCGGGTTTCGTTGTAGCGATCCCAAAGCCTGCGGGCATTCTCCGTGGTCACCTGGTCCTGGTTGGTCCGGCTCTCCACCACACCGCTGCCGGCGGCGACCAGCTGCTGCTCCGTGCGGCGGATCGTGCTGAGCAGATCCATCTGGCGTTCATCCTGGCGCTCCAGTTCAAGGTGGGATATCGCGCCCTGCCGGGAGAGGTGTGCTAATCGCTGCCGGATGTTGGCATTAAGCGCATAGCGGGCCCGCAGGGTTTTGAGCACATCGATCTGTTCCTGCTCAGCGGCCTCGCTGCGCCGCAACCGTTGCTGCGCCGCCCGCTGGCGCAGCCGGAGATCTTTCATCTCCAGGGCCAGGACTTGGCGCTCCGCCTTGCTGGTACCGGGGAGGGGAGCTAGGCCAAGCTGTTGGGCCGCCTGGTTCACCTCTTTGCGCCAAATCTCCACTTGAACGAGTAGATCCTGCCGTTCTCTGCGGGCCTCCTGGGCATCGAATTCCACGAGCACCTGGCCGGCCCGCACCAGTTCCCCATCGCGGACACGCACCTGCTGAATCGGTGCCGCAAACGGTGCAATCACATCAAGCGTGCCACCGATGGGGCGAAGCTTGCCCGGGGCGCTGATCGAGGCATCCATTTTGGCCACGGAGCCATAGATCACGCCGAATCCGGTGAGTCCGATCAGGCTCCAGACGATGGCGCGGCTCCAGCCACGGGCGGAGGCGGGCAGGTGGGTCCGGCGGCGGCGGCCCGGCGAGGGACGAACCCCAGGGGGCGGTGCCTCCACGGCGTCCGGAGCGAGGAGGGCCTTTAGGCCAGGTTTTAGCTGTTCCGGGGCTGGGGAATGCCCCTGACCATGACTCTGACCATGGCCGTTGCCCTGTGCATCGCCATAGCTGGTGGTGCTCATGGTGCGATGGCTCCCGTGGATTGGAGCGGATCCGCTTGCGGCGGTGTCGTGACGGAATCGGAGCGCGAAAGGGGCACGACGGCACCGCTGGAGGATGAGCGTCCCTGCTGGCGGAAGAGGGCGTAATAGGGACCACGGGCCTGCATCAATTCCTCGTGGCTGCCCACCTCGAGCACGGCACCTTTGCCCATGCAGATGATCTTGTCGGCCTTAACGATGGAGGACAGCCGATGGGTGATGAACAGCACCGTGCAGCCCTGCAGCGCCTGCATCAGGTTTTCGCTCACCACCCGCTCGGTCTGGTAGTCGAGGGCGGAGGTGGCCTCATCCATGATCAGCAACCTCGGTTTCTGCAGAATCGTGCGGGCAATGGCGATGCGCTGCCGCTGGCCCCCGGAAATACTGCTGCCCCGCTCGCCCACCTCGGTGGAATAACCGGCCGGGAGTTCCATGATGAAGTCATGGGCGGCGGCGATGCGGGCGGCCTCAATCACCTCCTCGCTGCTGGCATCGGGATTGGTGAGGGTGATGTTGTCCTCCACCGAACCATCGAAGAGCACCGTGTCCTGGGGAACGATGCCGAGCTGGCGGCGAAGGGAATAGAGCTCCACCTTGGCCACGTCAATGCCATCGACCATCACCACCCCTTCCTCTGGGCTGTAAAGCCTGGCCAGAAGTTTGGTGAGGGTGCTCTTGCCGGAGCCGCTGGTGCCCACAATCGCCACGAAATTGCCCTGGGCGATGGTGAGATTCAGCCCCTTCAGGAGTAGCGGTGAGGAGGGCTTGTAGCGGAATGAGATGTTGCGGAAGCAGATCTCACCCTGGATCGGCGGCATGATCAGCCGGTTGGCGTTGTCCTCTGGAGCCTCCTGGGGGTGATCGATCACATCACTAAGCCGCTCCAGCGAAAGGGCCGTTTCCTGCACGGATTGCCAGATGGAGGTCATGCGCAGCAACGGTCCTGTGACGTAGCCCGCGATGATGCGAAAGGCAATCAGCTCACCAAGGCTGAGGGAGCCCGAAAGCACCATGCCTGCCCCAGCCCAAATCACGATCAGACCCGAGAGCTTATTGAGAAAACCACTAATCGAACTGGCCGTTGTCCCCACCAGGGTGTTATCAAATCCATCGGCCACATAATCGCTGTAGAGATCTTGCCAGCGCCAACGACTACGCAGCTCAATATTTTGTGCTTTGACCGTCATCATGCTGCTGAGCACCTCAACCAAATGGCTCTGGGTACGAGCATTGGCCACGGCCCTGTTCTGCAGCTGAAAGCGAACGATTGGTGACACGATCAGCACCAAGACCACCAGAAAGGGCACCACCGCCAGGGTGAGCAGGGTGAGCTGCCAGCTGTAGAGCAGCATGACTCCGATATAGAGAACCGAGAAGATCGCATCCAGGATGGTGGTGAGGGCCGTTCCGGTGAGGAAGCCGCGCACCTTCTCCAGTTCGCCGATGCGGCTGCTCACTTCACCAACCGAACGACGGTCGAAGTAGCTCAGGGGTAGGCGCAGCAGGTGATCAATGATCTGGGTTCCCAGGCTCAGATCAATCCGGTTGGTGGTGTCCACGAAAAGAAAGGTCCGTAGACACAGCAGCAACCCCTCAAACAGGGCAAACACCACCAGCAAGACCCCCAGCACGCCGAGGGCACTGGGGCTGTTGTTGATGATCACCTTGTCGATCACCTGCTGGATCAACAGGGGATTGACAAGGCCGAAGAGTTGCACGAAGAAGCTGGCCACCAGCACCTCCAGCAGCACGGTGCGGTGCTGACGCAGGGCTGGCAGGAACCAGCTGAAACCAAACTTGCGGCGCGGTGTCAGCTCATTCACCCGGAGCGTCAACACATCACCTTCCGCTCCCCACTGGTCGCGAAAGTCGGCCATGGTCATCTCCTGGTTGCCGATGGCCGGGATGCCCAGCACCAGCGACCTTGACGTTGCGCGATAGATCAAGGCCAAGCCGTTGCCCCAGCGGACCATGAAGGGAGCCGTGAGCCTGGGCAGGGCCTCCGCCTGGATCTCCAGCAGTTGGGTCTGCAGGCCCATCGATTCCGCCACCGCACCAGCCAGAGCGAGGGAGGCCTCGCCGTGACGCTTCACCTGGTCGCTGAACACGCGCCGCAGCAATTCGCGCCGGAAGGGAAGGTCGAGGTGCTGGCTCAGCATCAGAAAGGCCGACACCGGCGATTCCAAGGGGCCCACCCCCTTCACCCACGGGAAGTCCTCAGGCCCCTGCCCCCGCTGATCCTTGGGTTCGATTGCCAGGCTCAGGTCAATGGGCGCGGCGGCCCCGATCGCGCTGGGCGGCAGGGTTGCTCGCTGTTGCTGCCAGCTGGCCAGCAGCCTGTCGTGCCAACCATTGCCACTGTTCTCGACCTCCTGCGCGATCGGTGGCTCCAGGATCGCGGCCAGACGCTGCCGATCGATCCCGAGCACCCGAATCGGTTGCTGCTCCTGGTGGGGAACCGTGCTCCCGAGGCTGGTGCCAAGGGGCAAGGGACCACCTGCCACCAGCCAGAGCCGCTCGTCGTTGGGCTCGATGGCGGCCGGCTCCGGCGGCAACCAGGTTTGGGCCACACAGCCGTCGGCTAGCTGGGTGGATGCCTCCAGCATCTCCTGGGCGATATCCCGCGGGTAGTCCTGCAGGTGCGCATCGAGCACCGCAAACAACTCCGATGGGCTGACGCTGTGGCGGACCCGCTCGGCAAGAGCAGGGTGCAGGTCCATCTCCCGCTGCAGGGCCTCATGGGGTACGGCGACCACCACCAGGTCGGTGGAGGCGATCAGGGTCTCCCAGCAACGCCCGCAACTCACCAGGGTCCACCCCAACACGTTGCCGGCCTCGAGCCGCTGCAGCGTGGAAACGCCGCGGGGCAGGCGACGGCAGAACACCACCGAGCGGGCCTGTCCCTCCAACAGGAAGTAGATCCGAGCTGGCGGCTGGTCGACCCGGCAGATCGGCTGCCCCTGCTGGAAGCTCTCCAGCGTGGCCTGAGACGAAAGCCGCTGCAGCAGATCCTCCGGTTGGTCAGCCAGGAAGGGGAAGCAGCGCAGCAATTCGTCGATGCGGGTCGTGGTGGTCATCAATCAACCTCCCGCCAGGACCAGCTCTGGGCTCAGCGCCCTGTTGGCCATCGCCAGGGATCGGCCCAGATTGGCCAGGCCGGCATCGATGGCCTCCTGCAGATCCGGTTGCAGCAGTTCCTGCAGCAGCCTGAAGCGCGTGGCTTCGTTGAGCGTGGCGGCTCGGCGGTGCTCAAGTCGCACCAGCAGGATCGACTGCTCCAGCAGAAAAGGAGGATGGAGTTGCCCCTGAGCCAACGAGCGAAGGACGCCGCGAAGGGTGGGGTGCAACTGGGCTATCTCAATCGGGCCGACAATGCCGCGTGTGAGGCTCTCGTCGCCCACGGAATAGCGGCTGGCCAGGGCACCGAAGCTGGCGTTGTCGTCAACCAGTCGCAGATACAACTCCTCGGCCAGCCCCTGCTGGGGCAAGCGCATTAGCCGGAACACCACATGCTCGAGATCCTCGCGTCGCTCGAGGAAATGGGCTTCCACCCGCTCGCCGTAGTGATTGTCCAGCGCCTTCTGGAGCCGTAAATGATCCCAGCGCTGCTTCGCCGTGGCACGGAGGTACTCCGGCAAGGTGGCGATCCAATCGCCCTCCAGGCTGGCGGGCGGAGCGCAATCCATGCCAGCACAAACCTGGCTCAGCACCTGCTGCTCCTCCTCGGGCCCAAAACGAACCTCCTGCTGCAGCGCCTTGAGAGCGAGATCGCGGGCCAGGGCCGGCAGGATGCCCTGCTCGATGAGCAGCTCGTGCAAGGGCTGGTGGGCCATCGCCTCCACAGCGCTGCGGAGTTCGTCTTGAAATTGGGGAAGGAAAAGCATCGCTCAGGCCATCAGGAAGGAATCGAAACGGGGCGCCATTGCCCTTCGCTCAGACGCCACTGCCGAATTGGATGTTGGCCTTGGTGAGCGCGCCAGGATCGGCCAAGTTCACGGTGCCCAGGCTCTGGCTACCGCCAGCCTTCCAGTCACCGTCGGCATCGAACATCAGCTGGCGGGTGTCGGTGGCATAGGCGATGGATGGAGCCCCGATTCCGAGTTGGCGGATATCCGAGAGGGTTCCAACCACCACGCCGATCTGGCTGTTCTGGGGACCGTCGCGCACCACCAATTGGCCGCCCTGCACCCCGAAGAGGGCCCCCTGGCTCTCCCAGAGATTCTGGGTCAGCGAACCCAGTGAGCTGCTCAGCGCCAGGATGTCGCCCCGGGCGGCGCTGAGGTTGCTGAAGGTGTCTTCGCTGAAGGTCTGCCCCCCCTCGACCAGGGTGCCTGTGTCCCAGAGCTGTTGTTTCTGCGGGGCTCCCAGGCCCGCCCAGAAGGCCGGTTCCGTCAGCCGTTCCGCAAAGCTGCTGCCCGGAAGGCCATTCCGGCTGGCCGCATCCAGCGCCGCACCGGCATTGGACTGCAGGAAGGTCTGCTTGCCAATTCCAGCGGTTGGCCCGCTCACCAGGTCCTGGCCGAAGCCTCCATCGAGGCGGTTGCGGTCACCGTTGGCCAGCTGCACCATGTCGTTGCCGAAGCCACCCCGGACGTTGGTGTCCAACGCCAGGTCGCTCACCTTGACGGTGTCGTCGCCGAAGCCTCCATCGAGGCTGGAGGTGCGCACCCGATCCAGCTGGATCAGGTCGTTGCCGCTGCCGACGTCGATCGCGCTGCCGCTGGAGGTTCCGTACACCCCGTCGTTGCCGGAGCCGGTGTTGATGATGCTGTTGCGGATCCCATCGAAGCCACCCTGGCCACCCGTCAGAGCCGAGGCATCGAGGAAGACGTTGGGTGCGAACACCCCGTCACCATTGGCATCCACACCGGCCTGTTGCTCGGTGGTGATGCGGCCCATCACCGCGTCGTTGCCTGAGCCGGTGAGGATCGTGGAGCGATCGATGCCCGCCGCATCCATGGTCGGCAGGAATCCACCGCTCCTGGGCGACGCGAAGCCCCCAATGCCGACCACGGTGGCTCCTTCGTTGGTGATGGGAGCACCGCCATTGCTCTGGATGTCGCCGGCGAGGATGCCGATGCCCTGAAGCATTTGCAGGTTCAGGGACCCTTGGGGCGGCACGGCTGGCGTGTTGAGCAGGGCCAGGCCCGAGCCCTGAAACACCACGGGGCCACGGCCGGGGCCCCGGAGTTCAGCGTGATCAATACCGATCGCCGTCGCGCTCAGGTTTGCGGGCTGGGCAGGGGTGGGTAGTGCACCCGCCAAGGAGAGATTGGCGGTGGCGATGCCGCCCACCAGAGCGGGGGTTCCAGGCGCTGCGGAGGGACCAGGCGACAGGGCGAAAATCCGATAACCCTCGATCCCCTTCGCATCGGCTGCCGCTCGGGCATCGCTGCCGCTGGGTCCCGGATCCAGATTGAGGGCGGCGGCGGCCAGCACCGCAGCGTTGGGTTGGCCATAGAAGGTGGGCAGGATCCCCATCGCCTGGGGGGCTGCTGTGCCCGCCAGGAGGGAGGCCTTTGCCGTGAAGGGGGCCAGATCGTGCGGGGCACTGCCCTCCAGTCCCCGCACGGTGGCAAGGGCCGAGAGTTCGGCCGTCAGCAGCGGTGTGGTCTGGGGTGGCAGCAGCGAACGGCTCGCCGCCGTGGCGCTAGCCGAGAACGGGGCCGCCATGGTGCCGATCTGCAGCACGCCGCCACCACGGCTCACCACATCCAGATTGGCCAGGCCGATGTTGACTGCCGTGGCATCGGCGGTGTTGTTGTTATTGCCACTGGTGCTGGCCGTGGCGGCGGCCGTGCCGGCGATGGATCCCCCACCGGTGACCACCGAAAGACCAGGACTGCTGAAGAAGGCGGCGTTGCCTGGATCGGCAAGAAAGCGGCTGTTGCCGAGGCCCAGGCCCAGGGCGGTGGCGATGGAGCCGATCAGCTGGGGTGCAGGCTCAATGACCCGGTTGCTGGCCTGGGCGCTGGGGGAAATGGTGAGCTGGAGACCACTACCGAGATAGGTGGTGCCCGGGTCGAGTTGCAGGGCCACCGCCCGCGACAGGGCGGTGGTGATGGGCTGGAACTCCATGGTGAGCAGCTAGGGGAGGGATTAGAGCAAGGGCAGGGAAAGGGGCCGGATCAAACGATCTGGCCCCCGTGTGAAGACATCGCTTCAGAGCGGTCAGACCGTCACCGTCGAGGCGGTGGCGATGGTGTTGCTCACAGCCGAGGCCGTGATGTTGCCGCTCTGGAGAATGTTGATGTTGTACCCACTAATCCCCACCGCATCGCTATTGGCGATCGCGCTGGCTGCCCCGGTGGTGGTGGAAGCCAACACGGTGTTGCTCAAGAAGGCCGTGGCGGTGAGATTGCCTTCCAACTTGGCTGTGTTGGTGCCGCTACTCGACAGCAGACCGGCCACCGACACAGTGGAATTGCCGGTGGCAGGACCGGTGACGGAGGTTGCCGTTGTGGAGAACGTGCCTTGGCCGTTAGCCGTGAGGCTGCTGCCCTTCAGGTCAACGTCGGTGATGCCGGCGACGAAGGCCTTGGTGATGCCTTCGGCGAAACCGGTGATCGCGTTGGCCGCGCCGGTGGCGCTGCCGTTACCCGTGCCACTGATGGCGCCCGACACCCCGGTGCTGCTCGAACTGTTTCCACCAACGCCGCCCTGGATCCCCACGGCGTGCTGCTCCACGTCGAAGCTGGCATCGCCGGTGGTGGTGGTCGCTAGCACCTTGGGGGCTGTAGCGATTGCGCTGCCGGTGGTGTTGCCGGACGTGCCGACCTTGAGCGGGTCTAAGCCACCCAGGTCGATGCCGATGGCCGTGAGATCGGAGCTGCCGGTGGCAGTCCCTGTCACGGCGGAGGCCAGGGTGCCGAGGTCGGCCGCCGTGGCCGTGCCGGTCACGTTGCCGGTCTGACCGATGCTGATCAACGAATTGTTGTTGATCCCCTTAGCCACCAGCTCGGTGTCGGCATTGGCGTCACCGGTGGTGGTGGTCGCCGTTGCCGTGCCGGTCAGGCCGGCGGTGCCAGCCACGTTGCCGTTGGTGCCGATGGCGATCTCGCTGTTATTGATACCCAGAGCTTTTTGCAGGGCACTCGCCGAGGCATCCCCCGTCGTGGAGCCCGCCGAGGCTGCCACGCTGCCAATGGCGGTGGCGGCCACGTTGCCGGCTACCCCAACCGTGACCGGAGCCTCATTCAGGCCAATCACTTCGGAAGATCCGCCAGCCTGAGCGGTCGAGTTACCGGTGGTTGCCACCGCTCCAGCAGCCAGATTGGAGGTGCCTTTGGCCTCGAACGTGCCCGTGCCGCCCCCATTGAGGATGCTCTGGCCGATCGAAAGGCTTCCCTGATTGAAGCCCACCACGGTGGAGCCGACGCCTGACTGGGCGGTGCTTCCCGACAGGGTGGTCACCCCGGTAGCGGTGGCGGTGGCGTTGAGAACGGCTTCGGCCAGAGGGCTGGTGGCGTTCTTACCCACCGTCACTTTGGTGTCGTGGACGCCAATCACGCTGTCGCCATTCGCCGCTAAGGCGCTGGGGTCTCCACCAGACGTTGTGCTCTGGGCCGTGGCCGACTGGGTGCTGCCAGCTCCCGCATAGAAGCGGGTTGCGTTTTCGCCAATGGCGATCTTGTTAATGGCGATGCCCACCACGTTGCTGTTGTTGGTGGTGGCCTTCACGTCGTCACCCACAGGCGAGGTCACCGCGGTGGCCTTGGCTACAGCGGTGCCAACACCGGCAGCCTGGATGTCAGCGTCCTTGCCGGTGGTGAGGGTCGTGGGGGAGCCGGCGGTATTGCCCGTGAGCTTGTTGACGTCGACGATGCCTCCAATCGTCTGGTTCGCCACCGTGGCGTGGGCAGGGCCCGTGGTGGTGTTGGAGGTGGCGCTCGCATCAGCCGTGCCCTGGGCGGCCACCGTGCCGGTCTCGCCGAAGCTGATCGCCAGGCCGCCTGGCGTCAAAAGGCCCGAAGATTGGACATTCGAGCCTGTGGCGATGCCGGCCACCAGATTGGCCAGGCTGTTGGTATCGGCCGAGCCGGTTACGCTGGTGGCCGTGGAATTGAATCCGCCGGTGCCGAAGCCCTGAAGCGTGGCGCTGTTGCCGAAGGAGATCTGCGGCCCGCTGGTGGGGGCCGTCGTGGTGGATTGCGGTTGGGTGCCACTGGCGTAGATGCCCACGACCTTGGCATCGCTACGACCAGCCGTGGCCCCCGAACCGTCGCCGCTGGTCGGCAGGCCGATCGACTGGGCGGTCGCCGTGTTGTTACCGGTGGCGGTGGCCGACAGACTCGTGCCGTTACCAGCGTTCAGGCCCACATCCTTGATGCCAAACACCTGCCCGGTGTTGGCCGAAGCGGTGGAGAAGCCATCCACGCTGGTGGCGCCAGCCGTCGCGGTGTTGGTGGCCGTGGTCGTCACCACCGCATTGGTGCCGATCTTGATCTGGTTGGGAAGGCTTGTGTTGTTGATGATGCCGCCGGTGGGACCATCGTTGCTAGCGCTGGCATTGGCATTACCGGTGGTGGTGGTGGCCGTGGCCCCAACCGTTCCGGTTTCGGTGGCACTGAGGGTGGCGAACGTCCCGATGGTGATCGGGCTGTTCAAGATGGCGGCCTGGGCCATGGTGTTCGCCTTGGCACCTGCAGGACCGGACACCGCAGTGTCGCTGGCGGGCGTGGTGGAATTCGCACTCGCGGTGAGCGTTGTGCTGGTGCCGACATTGATATTAGAGCTGTCGATCCCGACCGTACGGGTCGTGTTGTTAGCGGTCATGGCAACAGGAGATTGAGGATGGAGAAGGGATGTGGGCAGGGATGATGCTTCATTCCCCCAGCACTTCCAGTCGAAACCTATTGCCGTAATCGCCACATACTCCGAACAAAGCATGGCAAACTCGATCCATAAAAGTGCTGCATCCGCTGCAATCTGCCCTCCTATTCCCAACGATTTTGCCTTCGTCTTGCCTATTTGTTGGTCCCTAGACTCGCTCTGCAGCGGATCTGTAGCCCCAAACCGCTGGATCGTTATCGACCGTTCTCGGCGGCCCTGGACCGGGTAGCGATCGATCCACGGCCAGACGCCCCAGTTGGCGGCTAGCAACGATCCACCTGGATCCCCACCCCGCCCCACCGGGATCCTGTTGTAGACAGGGCCAACCCCCCCACCAACTCCATGAGCAGCAGCATCGCTTCCGATCTCAGCCAGGCCCGCCTCGGAGTGCTGGGGGGAAGCGGCCTCTACGCGATGGAAGGGCTGGAAGATCTGCGCGAGATCAGCGTCGACACGCCCTACGGGGCCCCATCCGACCAGCTGCGGCTTGGCCGTATCGGCGATCTGGAGGTGGTGTTCCTAGCCCGCCATGGGCGCCACCACTCCTTCACCCCCACCGAGGTTCCCTACCGGGCCAACCTCTGGGCCCTGCGTTCCCTAGGGGTGCGCTGGATCCTGTCCGTTTCCGCCGTGGGCTCGCTGCAGGAGCAGCACCAACCCCTCGACATGCTGGTGCCAGATCAGTTCATCGACCGCACCCACCAGCGCCCGCTTAGCTTCTTCGGCGATGGGCTGGTGGCCCACGTAGGCGTCGCCGATCCCTTCTGTCCGGTGCTCAGCCGCATCCTCGCCGATGTGGGCGAGAGCCTGATGCCCGCTGGCCGCACCCTTCACCGCGGCGGCACCTACCTCTGCATGGAGGGCCCCGCCTTCTCCACCCGCGCCGAATCGGAGCTCTACCGCTCCTGGGGCTGCTCGGTGATCGGCATGACCAACCACACCGAGGCCCGGCTGGCCCGGGAGGCGGAAATGGCCTACAGCACACTGGCGATGGTCACCGACTACGACTGCTGGCACCAGGACCATGACGCCGTGAGCGTGGAGATGGTGATCGACAACCTCCGCAGCAATGCCGATCTGGCCCAGAAGATTGTGGCCATGGCGGCCGAGCGGGTGGGGGCCCAACGGCCACCCAGCGATGCCCACCACGCCCTCCGCCATGCCTTGATGACCCCCCAGGCGGCGGTCCCGCCCGAGACCCGCCAGCGCACCGAACTGTTCACCACCCCCTACTGGGGGCCTTACAACGGCTGACAATCTGGAGGGAGTTTGCGTGGAGTCGCCGATGGACGGCTGGGAGTACCAGGTGATCCACATCAATGTGGAACCGCAGAAACCTGCCATTTCCCCCGCCACTGAGGCCCAGGGCGGCCAGCCCGGTGCCCCCGAGGCCCTAACGGTGAAGCCCGTCTTCTCGGAAACCTTTCTGAAGAAGGAGTTTCCCCAGTTTTACGAAAGGCCCAATGAGGCCAACGGCAGCCAAAGCCAGCACCCTGCCCAGCAACTGCAGACCTTCCTCAACGCCCACGGCAGCAAGGGCTGGGAACTGGTGGGTGTCTTCCCGGTGGGCAACCTCACGATGATGTTCTTCCGCCGCCCGAAACCGGCCAGTCAGGCCCCGGCCCCACAACCGGCCTCGGATCCGGCGGCAGCAACAAGCGAAGACAGCGCGGCCGGCACGGATGGTTCGCTCTAGGAGGTGCTGCGGAAGCTCGTTGCCCTCAGCAAGGCGATAGGGCCGCCAGTGCCGCCCGCAGGGAAGAACCGCTCCGGGCCAGATGGGTGGTGGCGCGCTCAGCAGCCAGGCCGCTGAGGGCCATCAATAGAGCCAGTTTGACGGATCCACCGGCCTCGCTAAGCAGTTCTCCCCCCCGAGCCCGCTCCACCCCGGCCAGGTCGCTGAGGATCCGCAGGGCACGGTCCTCAAGCTTGCTATTGGTCACGGCCACATCCACCATCCGGTTGCCATGCACCTTGCCCAGACGCACCATCACCCCGGTGGAGAGGATGTTGAGGGCCATCTTGGTGGCGGTTCCCGCCTTCAGTCGTGTTGAGCCGGTGAGCAGTTCGGGCCCCGTCAGCAGGCGGATGTCGATGTCGCAGGGCATCGGCGCCTGCTCGGCGGGAACGCAGGCCATGGCGATGGCAAGGGCTCCGATGCTGCAGGCATGGCTGAGCCCCCCGAGCACGTAGGGGGTAGTCCCACCCGCCGCAATCCCCACCAAGGCATCGGCGGCACCGAAGCCGCGCTCCGTGAGGTCAGCAGGGCCGGCATCGAAGAGATCCTCCAGGCCCTCGGAGCTCCTCAGCAGCGCCGGCGCCCCGCCGGCCAGCACCCCTTGCACCAGCTCGGGTGGGGTGCAGAAGGTGGGTGGACATTCGGCCGCATCCAGCACCCCGAGGCGGCCAGAAGTGCCAGCACCGAGATAAAACAGGCGGCCGCCTGCTCGCAAACGCTGGGCGATCGCATCCACAGCAGCGGCAAGGGAAGGGGCCGCCCCGGCCACGGCCCGCTGGGTCGCGCGTTCGTTCTCACAGAACAGGGCCACCAGCTCGGCGGTATCCAGTTCGTCGAGTCCCTCACTGGCGGGATTGGGCTGTTCCGTGAGCAGATGGCCGCGGTCGAGGGCCTGGGGGCTAGGGGCGCTCACAGCAGACGCTCCAGGCTGCGCCGGAAGGCCTCCAGTGCGGGATCGGCGATCTCAGGGGCGTTCTGCTCTGCATCGCTGGCGCCCCCATCGCTGGATCCTCCATCGCCATCGGGCTGGTCCTTCCACTGGCTCACGTCCATGTTGCGCTCGGGCGGGGCGATCAGGAGGCGATCCTCATCGCTGCGGGGCAGGAAGCCGGCCGGCACGAAACGGGCCTCATAACCAGCCTCGCGGCAGAAGATCTCAATCTCCTGGCGATCGAGCACCTCAACGGTGGGAACGGGAAAATCCTGGGCCTCCAGCAGCCCGGCATAGCGCTCGGCGTCATCGGGGTCCTCGAAGAGCAGCACCACAGTGCGCCCCCCCAGCTCGATCGAGTGGATCCCCTCCTGGTCACCGCCAGCGTCAAAGAGCAGCACATGCACCCTCACGGGCGAAGGGGTCTCAGGCACGGTGAGGGGCGGAGGCTAGGCCCAGTGTCTCATCACCGGTCCGCCGCAACACTGCCATCGTCGCGCTCCTCAGCCAGTTGCTGAAGCCTCCGGTAGAGGGCCTGCTCGGCCTCATCGAGGTTGGTGGGCACCACGATGCGCACCTCCACGAGCTGATCACCACGGCGCTCCCCATCCCGCAGACCCCTTCCCCGCAGCCGCAGCAGGCGGCCGCTGGAGGAGCCCGCCGGCACCCGCAGCCGCACCGCACCCTCCAGGGTGGGCACCACCACCTGACACCCGAGCACCGCATCCGCCGGCGCCAGCTCCAGGGGATAGAGCACCCGCAGGCCATCGATCCGCAGCCCCTCCTCGGTGCGCACCCGCAGCTGCAGGAAATGGTCGCCGCCGCCTGCGGTCACACCAGCCAGGCGCAGCCGCCAGCCATCACCGGCCAGCGCCGGCGTGTTCACCTCCACCACCAGGCCATCGGCCAACTCCAGCTCAACCCGGGTTCCCTCCAGGGCCTGCTCGGGGGTGAGGTTCAACAGGGTCTCCTCGTCACTGGCCGCCACGACCGGGGGCGGTGGTGGTGGGGCTGTGGTGGCGACATCACCCCGACCAACCGCAGGAGACGAATCCCTCCAACGACCCTCGCCGGCATCCGTGGGGGCGGCGGCGGGCGCACGGTCGGCGTGGTCGGAGCGGAAATCGAGAGGTTCGCCGTAGTCCCCGCCTGCGGGAACCCGGCCGAACAGACGATCGAGATAGGCCTCGAAATCGGGAAATCCGCTGGCGAAGGGATCGTCGGCGCCGATATCACCCCCCGAAGCCAGGCCCTCCTCCCAGGCCCGGCGCTTGCGGGGATCGGAGAGCACGGCATAGGCCTCGTTCACCTTCTTGAAGCGTTCCTCCGCCACCGGATCGCTGCCGTTGAGATCGGGATGCCAGCGGCGGGCCTGCTCCCGGAAGGCCCGCTTCAGGGCAACGGCGTCGGCACCGGGCTCCAGGCCTAGAACGCTCCAGTATTCAAGGCCCGTCGGGTTCTCAACCATCGGACCAGGGATCGTCCGGCTCCGGCTGGAATGGGGGCGACGGCCGCCGGAGCGCTGCATCGCTGCCGCGGTTCCAGGCCCCATCGGATTCCCCCTCACTTGCGCGGTCGGGGCCGTAACGACGCCGCGGCACCGCGTCGCCCTCGCCCGTCCGCCAGCCGCGGGCCGCCCCCTCCAGACGATCACCCCCGCTCGAGCTCCCAGCCCCACCGAGCCCATAGGACGGGGAGGCCGGTGCATCCCAACGGGAGTCGTAGCGGGTTTCATAGCGATAGCCCTCACCACGCTCGGCGGGGGGGCGCCGCGGCGAGCTGCCCCAGGGATCGGAGCGGCCGTCCCGATCCCACTCGTCATAGTCGTCGTCGGCGAAGAGCTCATCCCGCAGGGAGCCGAGCGTGTTCTTGATGCCCTGCAGGGGACCCGCTTCGGCGCGTCGCTCGCTCATCAGACGGCGGTTCAACCCGAACAGGGCTTCTTGAAGCTGGCTCACGGCCAGTTCCAGTTCGGCGGTGTCCTCGGAGCGGAGCAGATCCTGCACATCCCGCAGGGCCAGTTCCACCGAGCGCTGCTGCCGTTCGGCCCCATAGGGACCCAGTTCCAGGGCCGCATCCCGCAGCCGCCGTTCCGCCTGCGACACCAGCGTCTGGGCCCGGTTGCGACGGTCGATCTCGGAGCGCTTGCGGCGATCCTCCACCGCCTTCTGCTCGGCTTCCTCGAGCAGTCGGTTGATCTCCTCCTCGCTGAGGTTGGTGCCCCCCTGGATCGAAACGCTCTGCTGACGGCCCGTGGTGCGGTCGGTGGCGGCCACCTGCAGGAGGCCGTTGGCGTCGATGTCGAAGGACACCTGCACCTGGGGCACCCCCCGGGGCGCCGGCGGGATGCCGGAGAGGCGGAAGCGGCCGAGCGACTTGTTGCCCTCCGCCATCTGCCGCTCACCCTGGAGCACGTGGATGTCCACCGAGTTCTGGTTGGGTTCGGAGGTGCTGAACACATCGCTCTTGCGCACCGGGATGGAGGTGTTGCGCGGGATCAGCACCTTCATCACCCCCCCGATCGTCTCCAGCCCCAGCGAGAGGGGGGTCACGTCGTTGAGCATCAGATCCCGCAGCTCGCCGGTGAGGATGCCGGCCTGCACCGCGGCACCGATCGCCACCACCTCATCGGGATTCACCGACTGGCAGGGTTCCCGCGGAATCAGGGTTCGCACCATTTCCTGAACCATCGGCATGCGGCTGCTGCCGCCCACCAGCACCACGTCGTCGATCGCATCGGCGGCCAACCCCGAATCCCGCAGCGCCCCCTGCACGGGCCGCAGCAGCCGATCGAGCAGATCGGGGCAGAGGGATTCGAAACGCGACCGCTCCAGGGTGGTCTCGATGTGCAGGGGGCCCGCCTCCGCCGAGGCGATGAAGGGCAGGGAGATCGGGGTGCTGCGCACACCGGACAGTTCGATCTTGGCTTTCTCGGCCGCCTCGGTGAGGCGCTGCAGCGCTTGACGGTCGCGGCGCAGGTCGATGCCGTGCTCCTTCTGGAAGGTATCGGCCAGCAAGT
>Ga0114973_10000297_pt1 | contig 36945 bp, 35 predicted proteins | sample M_140807_MF_Meta_FD_87025 | JGI IMG/M metagenome (GOLD analysis project Ga0114973, IMG submission 87025) | Freshwater microbial communities from Lake Montjoie, Canada to study carbon cycling - M_140807_MF_MetaG | ecosystem: Environmental > Aquatic > Freshwater > Lake | place: Lake Montjoie... | reverse complement strand
GGACGACGATCTGGCGGCAAACTATGTTGGTGCGTTTGATGGTCGCTTGTCTTTTGGCAAGCGCCCTGCACTACTGATCGTCGATTTTGTCATGGCGTATTTAGATCAAGCGTCGCCTCTTTACGCCCATGTTGAGGATGCTTTGGAGAGCAACATACGCCTCTTGGCTGCGGCTCGGGCAGCCGGCATTCTGGTGATTTTCACAAATGTCGTCTATGAAAAGGACGGCGCGGATGGGGGTTTATTCTACAAGAAAATTCCGTCGCTCCGTGTTTTTGTGAGAGGTTCGCCCTACGGCGCATTTCCGCCGTCGCTTCAACCCTTCGATGGCGAACGCGTCATCTCGAAGCAATTTGCCTCGGCCTTTTTTGGAACTACGCTTTCGGACATCCTCACGACCGCAGCCATCGATACGTTGCTTATCACTGGCCTGTCGACGTCCGGATGTGTGCGCGCAACCGCACTGGATGCGCTCCAGTCTGGCTTTGCACCCTTTGTTGTCCGTGATGCCTGTGGGGACCGCCATTCGGCGCCGCATGACGCAAATTTATTCGATCTTCAGGCCAAATATGCAGAGGTCGTCTCGGAAGGCGAAGCAATTGAGTTTTTGCGCAGCAGCGGGGTGTCACCACCGGAAACTTAATATTAAAGTCTGCTGTGCTATTTTCTTCTACCGCTGCCAATCAATGATCTAGCGATTGCAAATTCCCCTTACCGCTTGACGCCGCACAGGGTTTCCCGCCATGCGATTTTCCATGCGTTTCTTCTCTGACAATGCCGCCCCGGTGCACCCTGCCGTCATGCAAGCCATGGCCGATGCCAACCAGATCGACACCGCCTATGACGGCGATCAATATAGCGCGCGATTGGATGGGGCGTTCTCCGAACTGTTTGGTCGCGATGTTACCGTGTTGTGGGTGGCGACCGGCACCAGCGCCAATTGCCTGGCGCTTGCCTCACTCGTGCAACCGCATCAGGGCGTCATTTGCCACCGTGAGGCGCATATTGAGGTCGATGAATGCGGCGCGCCGGGTTTCTACACCGCTGGCGCAAAATTAATGTTGATTGGGGGAGATGGCGCAAAAGTGTCTCCCGCGACCGTCACTGCCACCCTCGACGCCATTCGCAACGATGTGCATCAGGTGCAGGCCGCTGCCCTATCGATTACCAACGCCACCGAATATGGCATGGTCTACGCGCCTGCAGAGGTCGCGGCGCTTGGGGCAGTTTGCCGCGAACGCAAGCTTGGATTGCACATGGACGGCGCGCGTTTTGCCAATGCAGTTGCGTATTTGGGCTGCACGCCCGCCGACGTGACCATCAACGCCGGAGTTGATATCTTAAGCTTCGGCTTTGTCAAAAATGGCGGCATGGGCGCTGAGGCCTTGGTCTATTTTGACCCCGCGCTGGCGGATGCCGCGCGCTTTCGCCGCAAGCGCGCCGGGCATTTGCAATCCAAGGGACGGTTTCTTGCGGCACAATTGCTGGCGATGCTTGAACGCGATCTGTGGCTGCACAATGCGCGTTCCGCCAATACCTCGGCGCAGATCATTGCGCAGGCCGCGGGCGAACGCTTGCTATACCCCGTGCAAGCCAATGAGCTTTTCCTACGACTGACACCAGCCGAAGCTGCCGCATTGCGTGCGCAGGGTTTTGATTTTTACGATTGGGGCGCAGTTGACGAAAATTACGGCGCGGCGCGACTGGTAACCAGTTGGCAGCACACCGAAACTGACGTGGCCCCGTTGGCGCGCGCTATTGCTGCGCTATGAGCATGATTGACGCAAAGACGGGCGAAGAGCCAGGGTTTCTAACACCACGAGTGTGGATACCCTTTATGGTAACATCCCTCATCTGGGGATCAACCTGGTTCGTCATCCGCGATCAATTGGGCACGGTGCCCGCAACCTGGTCTGTGGCCTATCGTCTGATAGTGGCCGCCATTGGCATGATCCTACTTGCCATCGTTATGCGTCAACCCTTGAAGATCGATCGGCCAATGGTCGGTTGGACAATGCTGCTGGGCATGTTGCAATTCGGGATGAACTACAATTTTGTCTACACGGCTGAACATTATATAACGTCGGGGTTGGTCGCGGTGGTATTCGCGCTGTTGATTGTGCCCAATGCGGTGCTCGCCAAATATTGGCTTAGACGGCCCATCGGCGGAGCGTTCATTTTAGGCTCAGCGATTGCCTGCGTCGGGGTAGGGTTGTTGATGCTGCAGGAATATCGCGCTGCACCCATGAGCGGGTCCGAAATATTGCTGGGACTATTATTGGTCATGTGTGCCGTGGCTACGGCATCGGTGGCCAATGTGCTTCAGGTAACGCCAAAAATCGCGCGTTATCCAACGATCACGATTTTGGCGTGGTCCATGTTCTGGGGCAGTGTGGCCAATGCGACATTTGCGTTTGTCATGGACGGCCCGCCAGTCATTGACATGCGGCCCGGCTATATTGGCGGTTTGCTGTATCTGAGCATCATCGGTTCGGTCGTCACTTTTCCGCTATATTTCCGCCTTATCCATGACATCGGTCCTGGCAAGGCGGCTTATACCGGCGTGATTATTCCCGTCTTAGCAATGCTCCTGTCGACGATATTCGAAGGCTATGTCTGGTCAACGCTGGCGCTGGCGGGCAGCGCGTTGGCGATGCTTGGTCTAATCGTCGCGATGCAGGCGCCTAAACCCGACCGGTAATGGGGATATCGCGGCTGCCAATTAAGCAACCGTTTGGCTTTACCATTCGCGACCCGGCGGTTCTCGGCGTAAAATCCGCGTGCCATCGGCGACAGGCCTGCCGCCTCGATCGACAACAAAGGCGGCCATTCTAGCTGCAGCAAGTCGCACGCATATTCGATAACTGCATTCTGCGAGGCAGGTGCATCGTCAGCTATATTGTAGACACCAGCAGGACCATCGAAGCTGGCGCGGACGGCGTCGACAATGTCGTCAACATACACGCGGCTGAAAATCTGTCCCGGCATATCGATACGGTGCGCCTTGCCATCGGTGACCCGCTCCAACGCAGAGCGGCCGGGGCCATAAATGCCGGGCAAGCGAAAAACGCGGACATCATGGCGCAATGCCTGCCATGCAAGATCTGCTTGCGCGCGTGCGGTGCGGCGCCCTTCGCCCACTGGTGCGCTTTCATCAACCCACGCGCCGCCGGTGTCACCATAAACACCCGTTGACGACAAATAACCGGTCCATGAAACGGCGCTGGCAGCAATAGCCGCGCCATATTTTTGCAGCACAGGATCGTCGCCGTCCCCCATTGGCGGCACGCTCGACAAGATGTGTGTCGCGTTTTCGAGCGCGGTCAGGACCGCCGTTTCATCGTCAAAGGCAACGGCATCGCCAGCGCTCATCCGCCTTGTGCCTGTCACAAGCCAGCCATCGGCCCGCAACCTATCGGCAAGGCGGGTGGCAGTGTAGCCCATTCCAAATATTAATATATGTCGCTGCATGGACACCGGTTCGCAATCTAATGGCTTGCCGTCAAGCGCGGCAGTTGCAATTAAGCGCACTGGGAGGAACCAAGCGACGTGACCGTTGAATTTATCAAGTCAAAGGCGTTGAGTGATGTTGCGCACGGTTTCCTTGGCCGTATTGGCGGTGTTTCCACCGGCATTTATGCAGGCTTGAACTGCAGCCTTGGTTCCGATGATGTCCGAGATAACGTCATTGAAAACCGTCGGCGCGCGGTCGCGGCAATCATGCTCGGTGCTGGCCTTGCGCGTGCATATCAAATACATTCACCCGATGTTGTCACCGTGACCGACGCAATTGGCCAAGACAACCCGCCCAAGGCGGATGCGCTGGTGACAGATCGTCCACATATCTTGTTGGCCATCCAAACGGCGGATTGCGTGCCTGTATTGTTTGCAGACACCCGCGCAGGTGTTGTCGGCGCAGCGCATTCCGGATGGAAAGGCGCGTTTACGGGCGTTAATGAAAGCACGATTGCCGCCATGGAGAAATTAGGGGCAACGCGCGACCGAATGGTGTGCGCCATCGGTCCTTGTATCGCGCAAAAAAGCTATGAAGTGGATGCAGGTTTCTTTGAACGCTTCGCTGATGCTAATCCGGAAAATACCCGCTTTTTCCGGGATGGAAAAGCAGGGCATTATCAGTTTGATATCGAAGGTTATGTTGCCGCGCGGCTTGCCGCAGCCGGCGTCAAGTATATCGAATGTTTGGGGCAGGACACCTATAGCCAACCCGAACGGTTTTTCAGTTACCGGCGCAGTTGCCACCTGAACGAACCGGGATATGGAGGGCAAATGTCACTTATCGGGATCGGAAATACCTAATGGGCGTTGGCGTTGGTATGACAAGGCAACGGCTGAAGTCGATTATCGGCGGCTCGGCCGGCAATCTCGTCGAATGGTATGACTGGTTCGCTTACGCCACATTCAGCATCTATTTTGCGCCCTTGTTCTTTCCTGAAGGCGATTTGACAGCGCAGTTGCTTAATACCGCGGCAATCTTTGCCGCCGGCTTTCTGATGCGCCCAATTGGGGCATGGGTTATGGGGATTTATGGTGACAAGCATGGACGGAAAGCCGGGCTCACATTATCCGTTTTATTGATGGCGGGTGGGTCACTCGCCATCGCTTGCGCACCCACTTATGCGCAGGCTGGTGTCGTCGCGCCAACTATTCTGGTGATTGCCCGCATGGTTCAGGGTCTGTCGGTCGGCGGCGAATATGGCTCCAGCGCCACCTATTTGTCTGAAATGGCGCCAGCCGAACGCCGCGGCTTTTGGTCCAGTTTTCAATATGCCACCTTAAGTGGAGGGCAATTGCTTGCCATTCTGGTCGCGTTATTCTTGCAAGCCGTTTTAAGCGAAACCCAGTTGGGCGATTGGGGCTGGCGCATTCCTTTTGTCATTGGCGCGTTTTTGGCGTTGTGCGTGTATCTATTGCGCAGGACGATGACTGAAACAAAGTCCTTCAGCAATATTGACCAAAAGCACGCGCATTCTTCGCTCAAGTTACTTTGGCGTGACCACAAACGATCTTGCATTCTTGTCGCGATCATGTCTGGCGGAGGCGGCTTGGCCTCTTATGCTTTCACCACATACATGTTAAAATACCTCATCAATACAGCGGGTTTTGACAAGCAGACTGCCACGCTAATTATTGCTGGCGTGTTAATCTGGTCCTTCTGTTTGCAGCCACTTGCTGGCCTGTTAGCGGACCGTTTCGGACGCAAGCCGTTGCTATACATTGCAGGCGCTGGCGTAGCGTTGGCTGCGGTGCCGGTTTATATGCTTGTCGGGCAGACAACATCACCCGCCGTGGCGTTAGCGTTGATCTTGATCCCGATCACACTTCACGGCGGGTATACCGCCAACAATGCAATGGTGAAGGCAGAGCTATTTCCTGCGCATATTAGGGCCTTGGGTGTAGCCTTTCCCTATGCTGTCGGAAATACGATATTTGCCGGAACACTTGAATATGTCGCTTTGTGGTTCAAAAGTTCGGGCAATGAGACAGGCTTTTTCTGGTACGTGGCGCTGTGTGTTGGTGCGACGGTAATAGCATATCTGATGTTGCCCGAAACGCGCCAGACGAGCTTGATCAAAGAAGACTAAACATGCGGCCATGACGCATTTGTAAGTACCTCAGCAACTAAGGATGCGCGGGTTCAGCTTTTAGCAACGCGCCAATCAAGGATTGGCCAGCCCTTGGTCTCCGCCAGCCGCGCCAGCGGACCATGGGGGTTGGTGGCAAAGGGTTCGTCGGCAAAACTGAGCAAAGGCGCGTCGGAAACATGGTCTGAATAGGCACGAATATGGCACGTTGCACGGTCGAGGCCGTTGCTGTCCATCCAGTCTTTGACGCGCGCAAGCTTTGCCGCATCATAGCAGTTATGCCCATCAATGCGCGCCAGAACATGCCCGCTGCTGTCGGTTGACAGGTCGGTTGCGATCACATCGTCAAAGCCAAGCCGCTTGGCAATTGCCTCAACATATAAACGATAAGAGGCTGTCGCCATCACATGACGATAGCCAGCGGCCTTTTCCTCGGCCACGCGCGCCAGCAGCTGTGGGTAAACGTTTTTGCCAACCACCAGATCAGCATGGCTTTCAAGATATTTGGCAAATCGGGCCTTGGGCACGCGCCGACCAATCAACAGTATTTGCGCAAATTGTTTAAGCCGCGCGCGGTCCCAGACCCTCAACGCATAGAGCGCCAAGCCAAGCGGCAAGAGCAGTGAGAGGAACAATCTCCACGGTGACTTGTTAAACGCCATATGCAAGAGGAACCCATTATAGGTCGCGCGCCGCGTGACGGTTTTGTCCATATCATATATGGCGAGCAGGGTTACTTTGGATTCAGTCATCATATAGCTACAGGGATTTTCTTAAGCAAAACGTCTACAGGCTTGTGATAGTTCTCATTATACGCCAGTTATATGGTCATGGCTAACCCTGCAAATTTTGTTGTAGAAGACAGCCCCGAAGGCGGACGCATTGTCCGGTTGTCGGGTAGCTTTGTCATCGCTTCAATCAGTGGCGTAGATGGCCAATTGCGCAATGTAACGGGCCCAGTGTCTCAAATCGACCTTTCAGCCGTCGACCAGATGGATACCGTGGGTGCATGGCTTGTACATCGGACGGCCAAATTTTATGCCGCTGACATCACCGGATGCGCCAAAGATGCAGGTCGCTTAATTGACGCCGTGAGAGGCGTTGATGCGGCAGAGGCAGTTCCAAGACCGCATGTGTCATCACTCAATCGCTTTTTGGCTGAAGTTGGCGGCGGCGTGGTGGTTGGTATTACCACGCTTTTGCAATTCCTTGGTTTTGTCGGACAAGTGGTGAAGGCATTCTTCATCTTGATGATGAATCCAGGCCGCTTTCGCTGGCATGCCGTCGTGCAGCATTTCGACATGGTGGGCGTGCGTGCGCTGGGCATTGTTGGCCTGATGAGTTTCCTTATCGGAATCGTTATCGCACAGCAGGGCGCAGTCCAACTGCGGCAATTTGGTGCCGAGATATTTACCATCAACCTCATCGGCCGACTGACGCTGCGAGAATTGGGTATTCTGATGACAGCAATCATGGTCGCTGGGCGCTCAGGTTCTGCCTTTGCCGCCCAGATTGGTACGATGAAAATTACCGAAGAAATCGACGCCATGCGCACAATTGGCGTTGTTCCGGCCGAGGCACTTGTTGTGCCCCGCGTGATAGCCGCCGTGATTATGATGCCCTTGCTGGGCATTTACGCATCCTTGATGTCGATTATTGGCGGCGGCATATTGTGCTGGATCGTCTTGGATATACCGCCCGCCACTTTTGTTCAGCGATTGCGCGAAGTGACGCCCCTAACCGACTTCTGGGTTGGAATGATCAAGGCGCCCATATTTGGCGCGATCATCGCAATGGCCGGTTGTTTTCAAGGCATGCAGGTCAAAGGCAATGCCGAGCAAGTCGGGCTAAAAACCACTGCAGCGGTCGTCCAGGCCATTTTCCTTGTGATCGTACTCGACGCATTTTTCGCCGTATTTTTCAGCGAAATTGGCTGGGGTTAGGCCGTGGACCAACCCAACATCATTTCTGTGACTGGCCTATGCAACAGCTTTGGCGATCAAGTCATTCACCAGGACCTCAACATCGAAGTCCGCCGCGGCGAGATACTGGGCGTGGTGGGCGGGTCGGGTACAGGCAAGTCTGTGCTCATGCGATCGATAATCGGCCTGCAAGAACCTATCGCTGGACAAATCCGTGTCTTTAATCAGGGCATGATCGGCAAAGAGGAAGACGAGGCAACCGACGTCAGGCGGCGCTGGGGCGTATTGTTTCAAGGCGGCGCATTGTTTTCGACTTTAACCGTCGCGGAAAACATTCAGGTACCGTTGCGCGAATTCTATCCAGATTTCAGCAAAGACCTGCTCGACGAGATCGCGCGGTACAAAATCTTTTTGAGCGGTCTTCCTCCAGAAGCAGCGCATAAATATCCGTCAGAACTATCCGGTGGTATGCGCAAGCGTGCCAGTCTGGCGCGTGCCTTGGCAATGGATCCTGAATTGTTGTTTCTGGATGAACCAACTTCTGGCCTTGACCCCATTGGCGCTGCCAATTTCGATAATTTAACGCGCGATTTAAAGGAAACATTGGGCCTAACAGTTTTTCTGATAACGCATGATCTTGATACGCTATATGCGATATGTGGCCGTGTGGCCGTTTTGGCAGACCAAAAAGTTATTGCCATTGGCGCCATTGAAGAATTGCTGGCTATCGATCATCCTTGGATCAACGCATATTTCAGCGGCCCACGCGGACGCGCGGCACGCCGCGGCCATAGCGACCAAAATGGCAAAGTACGTGCGGAAATGCAGCAACGAGGAAGGTCATAAGGCAGGACGATGGAAACCAAATCCAACTATGTGATGGTGGGTGCCGTCACCCTTCTACTTCTGGTGTTGCTTGCGGCATTCACGGTGTGGCTTTCGCGCCTAGGCGATGGCGACAACAAAGAGTATGACATATTCTTTCAGCAATCGGTCAATGGCCTTGCAAAAGGTTCTAGCGTCTCATTCTCTGGCGTCCCTGTGGGCCAAATTGAAAGCATAGAATTGTGGGAGCCTGATCCCAATTTTGTACGTGTGCGCATTAGCATCAAGCAGACAGTACCTGTGCTGCAGGGAACCACAGCGACGATTAACGGCGTTGGCTTTACTGGCGTGTCTGAAATACAGCTTGATGGTGCGGTAAAGGGAGCGCCTGCCCTGATCTGCCCTGATGCCAATCCGAAGGCTGCCTGCCCCACCGGTGTTCCGGTAATCCCCACAACGCCTGGCGCGTTGGGCGAACTGTTGAACAATGCGCCTTTGCTTTTGGAACGGCTCTCAACACTGACTGAGCGGCTGACCAATATTCTGTCCGATAAAAACCAACAGTCCATCGAACAAATTCTCGATAATGTTGAAAGCCTGTCGGGCACATTAGCGACACAAGGCCCTTACTTGCGCGCAGCAATTCAAGAATCTCGTATTGCCTTGCAAAAGGCGGGTCTGGCCGCAGACGAAATCACCAAAATGGCGGGTACCACAAACAGGCTGCTCGATAGCGATGGCCGCCCGATGTTGGACGAATTGCGCAAAACGCTTCGGTCCGCAAATGGAAGCTTGGCCGCATTGGAAACCACGTTGAACAATGCAAATCCCGCGATCGAAACACTTAACACGCAGACTTTGCCTGAGGTCACAAAACTGGCACGTGATCTTAGAGAGCTATCTGGATCATTAAAATCCGTGACTGAGAAAGTGGATCAAGGCGGTCTTGGCAGCGTCGTTGGCAGCCCCGCCTTACCAGATTATAAACCCGGCAGCAGGAACCAGAAATGATGTTCAGCATAAAATTCGGCCCACGCATCGTTGCGCTACCCCTCATCCTAGCACTTGGCGGGTGCGTAAGCTTCGGCGGCAAGGCGCCAGCGTCCATGCTTGTGCTCACCGCTGACAATGTTGTAACCGCAGGCGTTGCACGAACAGCCTCGGCAACAGAAGCCTTGGTCATTCAGATGCCAGATGTACCACGCAAATTGGATACCAACCGGATCCCTGTCCAGATCAATGCCAGCAGCATCGCCTATCTGAAGGGTGCATTTTGGGCGGATAAGCCAGCCCGATTGATGCAATCCCTGTTGGTGGAAACCGTGTCTGCAAAGAGCGGCAACCTCGTGCTCAATGAGATTGATGCAGGCGGCAAAGCGCCGCGGTCCTTGTCGGGTAGTTTAATTGAGTTTGGCATTGACGCATCTTCCAACGAGGCGGTTGTGGTTTATGATGCGTTAAAAATCATGCGTGGCACCGCAACAGAAAAGCGCAGATTTGAGGCACGCAAACGCATAGCCGCAATCGAAGCTGCGACAGCTGGCGCTGCGCTGAATTCCGCCGCCAACGATGTTGCCGCCCAAATCGCCGATTGGGCAAACTAACCGTTTAAGGGCCAAAGCCCTCAGGCTTTGGCCAATCTTTTGCGTATGTTGCCATGACCTTGAACAAGGCGCCCATGGATTCCCGATGCACCAGCCGTTTGCGTGCGGCATTGATATCAGCGGCCCTGTCGGGGTGCGCCCTTATTAAGCTTTGGGCGCGCTGGTCAATACCAAGACCGGAGAGCCAGGTCCCTTGCCCCATTGGTCCCGCCACTGCCAAGCCACTATTTTCGGCACGTCGTGCGAGATCAAGAAAGTTAACATGGGCCGTGAGATCGCAACAGCCGGGGTCGGCAAAAGGATCCGCATATTGGTGGTTTCGTACCGCCTGTAACGTGCTGCCAAGGCCTGGCTGGGTATAGCCATAATCAATCGTCAACATTGCCCCACCCCGTTGCGCCAACCGGTGCGATAGCTTGTGCATGATGGCAGCGGCGTCAGGGCAGGTTTCGTAAATACTGCCAACGGCGGCAACGCGAAAAGGCTCGGGAATTACAGTATCGGCAATAGGCGCGCCCGGCATTGCGGCAAAGCGCGATCCTCGATCACGCACGACCATGCGCTCCTGCCAACCGGCATGCGATAGTATCATCTGCCGAACAGGCAGTGCGTCAAAAAACTCGTTTGCCACAATGAACATAGGTGCATCGGACGGCAGGCTGTCCAGATTGTCGTGGAAGGTTGCATGCGGCACGGCTTGGGATTGCTTGGCGCGCAACGCCGGGCTGTTTTCCAAAAAGTGGACAGAAGGCTCCCATCCAAAACGCTTCATGGTCCGAAGCGCATCCGCCGCCAGCGTCCCCCGACCCGGACCAAGCTCCACATAATAGCAGCCAAATGGGCTCCCTTGGCGCAGCCATATGTCACTCAGCCATATGCCTACCATTTCGCCGAACATCTGCGAAATTTCGGGGGCAGTGATAAAGTCGCCAGCCGCGCCAAGCGGATCAGCGCCGCCATAATAAGCAGTATTGGCTACACACATATATTCAGCAATGCTAATGGGGCCGGCCGCCTCTATCTGCTGCGCAAGGCGGACTGCAACTTGCTCTGTGTCAGGCGCCACTGTTACTGCCGGCTATGGCCTGGGCGCGCTGCTTGCGGGCACCTGCTGTGAGCAACAGCAACAGGCCTACCAATATCATCGGAATGGTCAACCACTGTCCCATACTCAGGCCGCTTGCTTCCACCAGCCACTGTAGCTGCTGGTCGGGCTCCCTGAAAAACTCGATGGAAAACCGGGCTGTGCCATAAATGATTGCGGCCATACCCGTCAGGAACCCGGGCCTATACCGCGCATTGGTTTTCCAGAATAATGGCCACAATATCGCCGCCATCAAAAGCCCTTCAAGCACAGCTTCATAAAGCTGGCTTGGGTGGCGCGGCAAATCGCCGCCATTGGGAAAGACAACGGCCCACGGTACGTCGGTGACGCGGCCCCAAAGCTCATCATTCACAAAGTTCGCAAGGCGCACGAGGAATATCCCAAAAGGTACGACGCAGGCGACATAATCACAGACCCGCAAGAAAGAGAGCTTATGCTTGCGCGCCAAAAGCCAGATCGAAAATATGATCCCAATCGCGCCGCCATGAAACGACATCCCGCCTTCCCAAAGTTTGAAAACATCCATCGGATTTTGTAAAATGGATGGTTGGTAGAATAAAATATAGCCAATCCGACCACCCAAAATGATTCCCAAGGTGGCGTACAGGATTATATCATCGGCTTGCTCACGTGACATTGGCGCGCCGGAACGTGCGAGCAATTTCAGCAGCATCCAATAACCAAGCACAATGCCAACCAGATACCCAAGCGAGTACCAACGGATCTGGAAGAAGCCCAAATCAAGCGCAACAGGACCTACGCCAAGGTCGGTAAACTGAACAAAACCAGCGGCAGTTGAAATAATCTCGAATGACACAACATTTCCTTAGGATCTTTTGACATTCCTATAGAGCCAAATAGAAGGTGCACAAAGCGTTTAGGAGAGAATCATATGCCGACCCAATTGGACCTTGCGATCGACGCCACCATCGCGCGCCTGATGGATAATGATGGGCCATTGTCGATCACCTACGCGGAGAAATATGGCGTGCAAATGCCGGCTTTCGCCAAAGCACCCGGAAATATGGCGGACTATCTGGCATTTTTCTGCGCTACCCATGCGGACAAAGAATTTCTGGTCGACGGAGATATCCGGTCAAGTTTCGCAGAAACTTATGGTGCGGCACGCGCATTGGCGGGTGGATTGGTTGAGGGTTACGGGCTCCAAAAAGGGGAACGCGTTGGGATTGCCGCGCGCAACTCGGCCAACTGGATTGTCGCTTATATGGCTATTGTCATGGCAGGCGGTGTTGCAACTTTGCTCAATGGCTGGTGGCAAGGCGGCGAACTTGCCGAAGGCATTCGCATGGTCGGTTGCCGCTTTGTCCTTGCCGATACACAGCGCGCCGCGCGGATGGCGGAACAGGATCTTGGCGGATGTGAATTGCTGATCATAAAGCATGATTCACGTCCATTGGATGGCTTATCCGTTTTGACCGCAAAGGGCGGTGGCGCGGATACCCCACTGCCCGCAATCGACCCGCTGGATAATGCCACAATTTTGTATACGTCCGGTTCTACAGGACAGTCCAAGGGGGCCGTGTCGGACCACCGGGCCGTCGTCCAAGGCGCAATGAGCTATGTCGGGCAAACGCTCGTGTTTTTCGAGCTTTTGTCTTCGACTGGGCAGGCCATGCCCGCGCAACCTTCAGCTCTCGTCAACGTGCCCTTGTTCCACGTCACCGCATCGATACCTTTGGTGCTGCAAAGCTTCGCCATTGGCCGCAAGCTTGTGTTGATGCCCAAATGGGACGCCGAAGAGGCCATGCGCATCATTGAAAAGGAACGGATCAGCTATTTCGTTGGCGTTCCGTTGATGAGCATTGAGCTTGCAACGCATCCGGCAAGGCATAAATATGACTTAACAAGCTGCACTGCCTTTGCAGCGGGCGGCGCACCTCGCCCTGTCGAGCATGTCAAAAAAATTCGTAAGGAAATGAGCTGGGGCTATCCGTTATTGGGCTATGGCCTCACCGAAACCAATGGCGTTGGCTGCGGTAACTTCACGGACAATTACCTTGAAAAGCCTACCAGCACCGGTCCAGCGACAAAACCAATCGTCGAAGTCCAAATGCTTGATGATGATGGTAACATTTTGCCACAGGGTGAGCGCGGTGAAGTCGCCATTCGGACGATTGCCAACTTCAATGGCTATTGGAACAACGAAAGCGCAACGCGTGATGCCTTTACCGCCGATGGATTTTTCCGGACGGGCGACATCGGGTATCTGGACGAGGACGGCTATCTGTTCATCGTGGACCGCAAGAAAGACATCATCATCCGTGGTGGCGAAAATGTCAGCTGCCCCGAAGTTGAAGCTGCGGCTTATGAACATGATTCCATCGTCGAGCTGTCCGTGTTCGGCATTGCTGATGACAGATATGGCGAGGTTCCGGGCATTGTCTACCAGACAAAGGACGGTGTGACGCTGACAGAAGAAGAGCTGAAGGCCTTTTTGGCACCGCGCCTTGCGCCGTTCAAAATTCCTGCGCATTTCTGGCAAGTAGATGAACCATTGCCACGATTGGGCACGCAGAAGATTGACCGGGTAACGCTGCGGCGGGAATATAATGCCAAGATCTCTGCTTGATGCTGACATGGTGCCATTTGGCGACTAAGGTCGCCTGATGGCATCAACAGTGGAACGTATTAGCAAACAGCGCGATATCATCGACCGGAGCGCGCTTGCTGAAAAAATTGAGAGCGTGATGCGTGAAACCGGCCCGCAAGCGCGGCGTTCGCACGTGCTCGAAATTCTGCAATCCGCGCTTGCCGAAGGTCGCGCCGAAATTAAGCGACGCTTGGGCGAACACCCGTCGCAGGGCTATCACGCTTCGGCTGAACAGGCATTCTTGATAGATCAGATTGTTCGGCTCATTTATGATTATGTGACCGTTCACGCATACCCCGCCGCGAACCGTACTGCATCAGAACGGATCGCGGTACTTGCGGTCGGCGGGTACGGCCGCGGCGAAATGGCGCCGCACAGCGACATCGATATCGCCTTTGTTACCCCCTACAAGCGCAGCTCGTGGACGGAGCAAGTAGTGGAGGCGACCCTCTATTTGTTGTGGGATCTCGGCCTGAAAGTTGGCCAGTCGAGCAGATCCTTAGATGAAACCGTGAAAATGGCGCAGGAGGATTGACCATTCGCACAGCCTTGCTGGAAAGCAGGTTCGTGTGGGGCGACCGCGGGGTGTATGAAGAAGCATCGCTGCGCTTCTGGAAAGAAGTGGTGGGCAATACGGCACCCGATTTTGTCCGGTTAAAAATGGCAGAACGCGATGACCGGCACAAGCGCATGGGTGACAGCCGATATGTCGTGGAACCAAATATCAAAGATGGCAAAGGCGGCCTGCGCGATCTGCATACGCTGTATTGGATCGGAAAATACGTCCACAAAGTGCCTACGGCGTCCGAACTTGTGCACGTCGGCCTGCTGAGTGCCGACGAATACAATCGCTTCAGAAAAGCCGAAAATTTCCTGTGGGCCGTAAGATGCCACATGCACAATATAACAGGCCGCGCAGAAGAACGCCTGACGTTTGATTTGCAGCGCGATGTGGCTGAAATAATGCAGTTTGCCGATCGCCCCGGCCGTTCAGCGGTAGAGCGGTTCATGCATTATTATTTCCTGAACGCAAAAACGGTCGGCGACGTCACAGGGTTGTTTCTTGCGCATTTGGACGAGGCCATGGCGCAAAAAGGTCGCCGTTTCATTCCAAGTTTCGTCCGCAAACCACGCAAGCTCAATGGCTTTCAACTGGACAGAGGCCGGCTCGCCTTGCCCGATGACGGATTTTTCATGCGCGACCCGGTGCGCCTCCTCGAAATCTTCCATTTGTCCGACTTGCATGAATTGGAAATCCACCCTTTGGCGATGCGCGCGGCACAAAGGGATGCACGATTGGTAGACAAGGTTGTTCGCCGTGATCCCAGAGCCAACGCCCTGTTCCTGGATGTCCTAACATCGCCGCGCGACCCGGAAACAGTTCTGCGTTGGATGAATGAATCCACTATCTTTGGAAGATTTATTCCCGAATTTCGTAGGGTAGTCGCGCAGATGCAGTTCGACATGTATCACCATTATACAGTCGACGAACATTCCATCCGCGCCATTGGTTTGCTGGCTGATATCAGCCGCGGAAAGTTGAAGCAGGACCATCCATTATCAACAGCCATCGTTCAGCAAATCGTTGGCAAGCGGGTATTGTTTATGGCAACTTTGCTGCACGACATCGCCAAGGGACGTGGCGGCGACCATAGCGTGCTGGGGGCTGAAGTGGCCGACACCTTATGCCCGCGTCTGGGACTTTCGCCAGCCGAAACCGAAACCGTGGCCTGGCTGGTTCGTTTCCATCTATTGATGTCTGCCACTGCGTTTAAACGTGACTTGGCTGACTTTAAGACAATTTTAGACTTTGCCCAAGCCGTTCAATCCCCAGAACGCCTAAAACTTCTGCTCGTGCTCACCGTTGTCGATATCCGCGCGGTTGGGCCAGGTGTATGGAACAGTTGGAAACGGCAATTGCTGTCAGACTTGTATGAAGCCACTGAAGAAGTGCTTCGTTTGGGTCACAAGCAAAGGGGCCGTGGCGAGCGGATCGCATCGAAAAAGGCGCAGCTGGAAGTCTTATTAAAATTGCCCTCGAAAAAATTTGCGGCGTTCGCGAAAAATCTGCCCGACGCCTATTGGATAGCGGAGCCCGATGACATTATCGCGCGGAACGCCTGGCATATACTGAAGAACGCCGGGACAGAGCTTGCGATTGACGCATGTTTCTACCCCGACCGTGGGGCAACGCTGGTCACTGTTTTTGCGGCAGACCATCCGGGTCTTTTCTACCGGATTGCCGGCGCCATACATTTGGCTGGCGGCAACATCATCGATGCCCGTATTCATACCAGTAGCGATGGGATGGCGGTCGATAACTTCCTCATTCAAGACCCGCTGGGGCGTCCCTTTCAAGAGCAAGGGCAGCTAAACCGACTTAAGCGGAGCATTGAGGAAGCTTTGACAAATCGCGCCAAATTGATGATCCAGCTCGAGGCTAAGCCAAAGGCGTTGCGCCGGGCGGACGCCTTTAAAATTGCACCATCGGTGTTGATCGACAATCAGGCCTCAAACCGGTTTACCGTGATTGAAGTAAACGCACTCGATCGCCCTGCATTGTTGAATAATCTGGCGCTAGCGCTTTTTGAATCCAAGGTCACATTGCACAGCGCGCATATTGCGACCTATGGCGAACGGGCGGTCGACACATTTTATGTCACCGATTTGTTTGGCGGAAAAATCGAAAACAAGAATAAACTAAAAGCTCTTGAAACGCGCCTTTTGGAAGCTGCGACTGTGAACGCCCGACCCAAAGCAAAGGCCGCGCGTAAAACCCAGCCTGCTTGTCTGGCATAGCGTCCACATCGCGCAAAAAAAGGCCAGTCTTTCGACCGGCCTTTCTTCTAACATTACGTCAGTTTGGAAATTACATTCCCGAACCTGGACCATAAGTCACTTCAACGCGACGGTTTTGCGGTTCACGCTCACCATCAGCAGTCTGTACCAGAGGTGCAGTTTCACCGAATGCTTCAGCGCTCATTGCGCCGTCTGTAACGCCCTTCGAAGCAAGGTAGCCACGAACGGTATCGTTACGACGCTGCGATAGGCCGACATTATACTTTGCGGTACCCGACTTATCGGCGTGACCAGCAAGCATAACCTTTGCCATGCCGCAGTTCGCATATTGCGCAACAGCATTATCCAAAACCGAAGCCGCATCTGGACGCAGGTTCGATTTATCCCAATCGAAAAATACGATATATGGGCCCAAGTTACAAACCGGCGGTGGTGGTGGCGGTGGCGGTGGCGCCACATAGACTGGTGGTGGCGGTGGAGGAGCCACTTCGACTGGCGCAGGTGCACCACCGAAGTTATAAACCAGGCTGGCCATGATGCTGTGCGAACGCAAGCGTGTATTAGCCGCGCGACCAAGACGATCAACCAGGTTAACGTTGCTCGCATTGAAGAAACGATACTTCAAGCCGGCATCCCAGTTTTTGCTCAATGGCGTGCGAACACCAGCAAGTGCCTGCCATGCGAAACCAGTGTCGGAATCGTCAAGAAATGCTGGAGCTGCCAATACAGTTTGCATGTCAACGCGTGCCACACCGACGCCGCCGCCAACGAAACCCTGAATGCCGTCATCGTCACCGAAATCTAACAATCCATTGGCCATGAAGCTTAATGCACTTGCGTTACCAGTAACGCTGTAGGAACCAGCGGGCTGAAGCGCAGTGGCACTACCGCTTGTGATCTGAGATGTTTGGCTATTGAAGCCTTTTGCATCGGCTTGACGATAGGAGACTTCTGATTCCAGACGGAAACCACCAAAATCATAACCTACAACGCCGCCAACATCAAAACCCTTATTCGTGTCAATCGACGCCGCGTTCTGAAGCGTGCTAATTTCCAAGCTAGGGTCGTCTACAATCATCGCCCCACCATCAACTCCAACATACCACTGATCGTCGCGGGCCAAAGCCGGTGATGCCAGAGCCGCAGAAGCGAGCGCCAAACTTATGGCTAACTTACGCATTAACTTTCCCCTTTTCTATTTTAGGAATGTAAATTTAAGAACTTCAGTCTAAGGTTTTTGTTCCACTTATGCAAGTCGCCATGCATCTATACTGTTGCTAAAATGTCGCCATTATTGTCGATATTTGATATTTTTATCCACTTTCTCCAGCTTGCAAGTTTAGCTTGCGCACATGCCAATAGACCGCAAAAATTTTATAATTGTATCAAGCGTTTCGCGCGCTTCCACGTCAATGAAGGTGCCGCCGGCCGGCGAAGATATGGGGCGGCCACTGATCCATTGACCCACATTATAATGGCTTTGGCGTCCGATAGACCTGTCCCACAATCGCATGCCAGTTTGGTGGGCTGAAAATCTCCAACTGCCCCCGTCCAGATTGCAATCTCCTACACCCTATCAAGAGCCTTCTTATACGCGAAGTTCCCACAGACAAAATGAGTTGGCACAAGATGATATCGCCGCGCGCCCGCTTTGGCTAAGGCGCAATCATGTCCCGCATCATCCTGTTCAACAAACCTTATGGCGTCTTGCCGCAATTCACCGACAAGGGGACCGAAGGGTCGCCGCGCCCGACACTGTCGCAATTTGTCGACGTCCCCGGTGTCTACCCTGCTGGGCGGTTGGATATGGACAGTGAGGGGCTGATGCTGCTGACCGATGATGGCCGGTTGCAGGCGCAGATATCGGACCCGAAGTATAAGATGGCCAAAAGCTATCTGGTTCAGGTCGAAGGCGATGTGGCCGACGATGCGCTGGTGCGGTTGCGGCGCGGGGTTTCGTTGAAGGACGGCCTGACCCTGCCCTGCGAGGCCGAGCGGTTTGCCGACCCGATGCTCTGGCCGCGCGACCCGCCCATCCGTGTGCGGCAATCCATCCCCGATAGCTGGATCGAACTGACCATCCGCGAAGGCCGCAACCGGCAGGTGCGGCGCATGACCGCTGCGGTCGGGCATCCGACGCTTCGGTTGGTGCGGCGCGCGATTGGGGAATGGACGCTCGATGGCCTCGCGCCGGGAACATGGCGAGAGGTTGAAGGCTAAATAGTCACCGGCCGCGCGATGCGCTTGCCCTTGGTCCGGCTCGTTAAATGAAATTGGCCGCAACGGTCGCACGTATAATGGCGCAACGTGATGGTCGCCGCTGCAATCGCCGCAACAGCCTCCGCCTCCGTCGCATAACGCGCTTTCTTCGCGCAGATGCTTAAACGCGTGCGCAGATCATTCCTCGCTTTCGAACGCGACGCAGCCCATGTTGCATAGCTGTGTCAGGAGATCGACGACGGCCGCGTTGGCCGCAAGGTCAACGTCAAGGACAAGGCTATCCTGCGCGCAGAGAATTTTTGCCACAGCCGACGTTTCGCCCACACAGTCAAAACATGCACCATCGGCAAACAGCATCACCGCGTCATCCCCATTGGCGATAAAGACCAAGCGGCTCGCCGGATTGCGCAACAACGGCACCGCGTCGTTTATGCTTGCGCGAACATCTTCCGGTTCAACCGGTGTTTCGGGTTGCCAGTCCATATCGGCATATTTGGGCGTGCTGTTGAAGGTTCCGAACCAGCGGGCAAAGCGGGCAGGGTCCGACAGCGACTCGAGCATCATCTGCTGCAACCGCACAAGCGCGTCGGGTAAAATTTCACCGGGGTTGGCTTGGCGTGCCAAATCCGGGTCGCGGTATAATTCATCGTCCGGAATGCCGTCGAGAACGTCATCGACAAAATGCCCCAATAGGTCGCTGCGCGATGGCGCGCGGAAACCGACCGAATAGGTCATGCAATCCGAACCAACGGCAACGCCATTATGCGCAAATCCGGGTGGAACATACAGGATATCACCGGGTTCCAGCACCCATTCGTCGGTCGCCGTAAATTCCGCGAGGAGTTTCAAATCCTCATGCGGCAACAATGGCGTATCGCCATCACATAAAGGCCCGATTTGCCAGCGCCGACGGCCGAGCCCTTGGATCAGGAAAACATCATATTGGTCAAAATGCGGTCCGACCCCGCCTTGGTCAGCGGCGAGGCTCACCATCACATCGTCAATGCGCCAGTTGGGGATGAAGCGGAACGGCGCGATGAGGTCAGCGACGGCGGGTACATGTTGGTCAACCGCTTGCACCAGCAAAGTCCAATGGCTTTCGCCAAGTTCGGACAAGCGCTCTTCGCCCTGTGGCCCCTGCTCCATTTCCCATCCGCCAGCTGGCTGACAAATCAGGCGCGATTCCACCTCTTCCGCACACGCCAATCCAGCCAGCTCGTCAGGCTCAAGCGGGTTTTGCCAATTGGACCACGGGTTACGGATCAGCAGCGGCTTTTTTTGCCAATGCGTGTGCAGGAAATGATCGATATCGAAGTTTTGAAAATCCATAGACCCTCGCTGTGCATAAGCGCGGCAAAATGCAAGCCTTGGTGATGCCCCGCACGGAACATAAGCCGAGGCAGTGGGTTTTTCTGGTCAAGGAGTATCCGATGGCCATCATTCTCGACATTGCTGGAAAACCACTGCATCCGCGCAATAACTCCAAAAAACGGCTGCGTGCGCAGGATTTACGCGACCTGTTGAAGATCCTAATCATTTTATCGCTGATCATTTTGGGGTATTTTGTGTTCGTGCCCGGCCATGACTCAAACCAAAGCCCGCAAGCCCTATCTCAACAAGATCCGCGCGCGGGTTAAAAGCTTGGACAAGCCGGTCCACGCGTCTTATCGCCGGATGCGATGTTGAAGAAATTATATGATTGGATGATGGAAAAGGCAGGGCATGCCCATGCCGAGCGCTGGCTATTCCTTTTCTCTTTCGTCGAAAGTTCCTTCTTTCCCATTCCGCCGCATCCTCTGCTTGGGCTGATGTGCCTTGCGCGTCCGGACAAAGCGTTGCGGTTCGGGGTAGTGTGCACATTGGCATCGGTGATGGGTGGCCTGTTTGGCTATGCCATCGGCTATTTCGCCTATGAGACCATTGGCATTGCGCTGTTAAAGGCGCTTGGCCTGTGGGACAGTTTTCCGGCTGCCGCCTGTTACTTGCGGGAATTTGGTGCCGAGATAATCCTGATAAAGGGCGCGACCCCAATCCCGTTCAAGCTCATCACGCTGACGGCCGGGTTTATCAAGATGGGCCTGTTTACCTTCATCTGGGCCAGCGTCCTCAGCCGTGCGTTTCAATTCATGCTGGTTGGTTTCCTGTTCTGGAAATTCGGACGGCCGATTAAAGCGTTCATCGACAAATATCTGGCATGGGTGACGGCTGCGTTTCTTCTCATTGTGGTCGGCGGATTTATCGCATTTACGATGCTTGCAGGCGGCGGCGCTGAAAAAGGTGACGGCTGTTCTCAGGCCTCCAGCATTCAACGTTAGGCCGCGTTAGCGCGCGAACAAAAGCGCGTCGTCGGCAAAGGCCTTAAACTCCAACGCATTGCCGCTTGGGTCATAGAAGAACATCGTTGCTTGCTCGCCCACTTGGCCTTTGAACCGGACATGCGGTGCAATGCCGAATTGGATACCAGCCGCCTGAACGCGCTCTGCCAAGGCCTGCCATTGCGCCATAGTCAGGACGACGCCAAAATGGGGTACGGGTACATCATGGCCATCGACGGGGTTGTGCGTGGCAACGCTGCGCGCGCCAGCATCAAGATGCGCCACAATCTGGTGGCCAAAAAAGTCGAAATCAATCCATTGGTCGGATGACCGGCCTTCGGCACAGCCCATGACCTCGCCATAAAAATGACGGGCTTCGGAAAGATTATGGACGGGAAAGGCCAAATGGAATGGACGAAGGCTCATTTTGATTTCACCGGCTTGGGTAAGGGTTTGTCGATAGTGTCAGTAGCAGCAAGTTCTGCCGACATTTGCAAGGCGCATAAATTGATCCGGGCGGAGTCGCTTGGCCGTTGGAATTCAGCCGCTGCCGCCTCGCCCATCGCCACCGCGACCAACTCACGCGACTGCCCGCTTTGCGCCGTAATCCGACTGCCCAATATGCCAGCCCATATTTTACCCGATTGGCGAACGTCCGGCGCATCGGATGGGGCAGAGCCAATCCGTTGTTTTTCCGCCAAGGTGGCCAACGCCGCAACACATGCAAGGTCGCTTTATTGCGTCGCGGTCAGGGTGGAAGGGGGCGTTGCGGCAAGCGCCATTGCAAGAAATATCATTTTCCCAAATTAGCAGGCTGTGGCTGAACCGCAAGCTGCGACACTATGTGACTGATTGCATTTGTCACATTGCACAGGCAAAGGCGGGCGGTGCAGAAGATCTCGGACTTGCTTCAAAAATTCCCGCGCTGGGCCGCATTGGGCGCTGGCGCATTGTCCGCTTATGGCTTTGCGCCATGGGGGCTTTGGCCGCTCACGCTGGTGTGTTTTGCCTTGCTCATGCACCTTATTACGAAAGCGCAAAATGCAAAGCGCGCCTTCATGCTTGGATGGCTATTTGGCGTTGGGCATTTCGCCTTTGGCAATCAATGGATTGCCGTAGCCTTCACCTTTCAGGCGGCAATGCCAATTTGGCTTGGCTATATCGCAGTGTTGGGGCTGGCGCTGTATCTTGCGGTCTACCCAGCTTTGGCGACATGTGGGGCGTATTGGATAGGTCGCACCATAACGAACAACTTCCGTAATTCCCGTGAAGGCGGGGGTGACGAGATCAAGGGTACTGCGGACACACTTCCCCTCATCTTCGCCTTCGCCGGATTGTGGATTATCACCGAATGGCTGCGCAGTTGGGTTTTCACAGGCTATGTCTGGAACCCGCTCAGCGTCATTACGGTTTCGATGCCATATGTGGCGCAGACAGCCAGCGTGATTGGTACTTACGGCCTGTCAGCTATCGTCATTTTGACTGTAGGTGGTGTCTACCAATTTGCGGCGCTGCGGACACAAGCCGTATCTGGCGAGCGCACCAAAGGCCGGTGGGCAAGCTATACCGTTGGTGGCGTTCTGCTCTGTATACTGGTCGCGACCGCAGTCATCGGGCGCTTTTCCCTTTGGGGCGAAGATGACCGCAGCGCCGCCGCACATGCGCAAGCCGTCACGGTCACGGTGGTCCAGCCCAATATCTCGCAATCTGACAAATATGCTTTGGGCTATGACGCAGTGAACTTTGCCAAGCTGGCGATGAACAGCCGCCCCTTGCCCGACCAAGGCCCGCGCTTAATCCTGTGGCCTGAGGCCGCAATTCCGGACTATCTGGAGGAAGGCTATCCCTATCGTTATTATCAAGGGCAACCCGGCGACAGCGCGGCCGGCAGCCGAGCGCGTCTGACCACACTCATGGGAGATGGCGATGTGCTGGTAACAGGCGCCAACCGCCTTGTAATTGAAAAGGGGCGGCTCGTTGCCGCGCGCAATAGTGCGTCGGCAATGGATGCTTATGGCCAGTTGCTTGGCCATTATGACAAAGCGCATCTTGTCCCTTATGGAGAATATCTGCCGATGCCTTGGCTGCTGCAACGGCTGGGGCTGGCGCGGCTGGTTCCGGGAAGTCTGGATTTCTGGCCTGGCCCGGGTCCACAGACGATGACCGTGTCCGTCAATGATAAGCCAGTCAAAATTGGCCTGCAGATTTGTTATGAAATGGTCTTTTCCGGCGAAGTCGTTGATCGCAAGAACCGGCCGGACTTCATCTTCAACCCATCCAATGACGCTTGGTTCGGAGATGTCGGTCCGCCGCAGCATTTGGCGCAAGCACGGCTGCGCGCGATGGAGGAAGGCTTGCCCGTCGTGCGGGCCACGCCAACGGGAATAAGTGCAATCATCGACGCAGATGGCCAAATCGTGAAAAGCCTGCCTTTGGGTATTGATGGTCGCATCGACGCACGATTGCCGGGGGCGAAAGCGCCGACATTGTTCGCGCAATTTGGCAATATCATTCCGCTTGCTCTAGCCGGGATGTTGGTTCTGTTGGCGTTGTTACCGCTTGCCCGCCGTCGCGGTAAAGGCTAAGGGGCAACACGATATAAAGAATTCTTTATACGCAGATACAGCCAATAGACTGGAAAAACCATGCGATCAAACTACCTCTTCACCTCCGAATCCGTGTCCGAAGGACATCCGGACAAGGTTGCGGACCAAATCTCCGACGCTATCGTCGACCTGTTTTTGTCAAAAGACCCCGAAGCGCGCATCGCATGCGAAACACTGACCACCACACAGTTGGTTGTGCTCGCTGGCGAAATCCGCTGCAAAGGCGTCTATGAAAATGGCGCATGGGCCGAAGGTGCCAAAGAAGAAATCGAAGCCACCGTCCGCCGCACCGTCAAAGAAATCGGCTATGCGCAAAAGGGCTTCCACTGGGAAACCTTGCGTTTTGAAAATAACCTACACGGCCAGTCCGCACAGATTGCCCAAGGCGTAGACGCCAGTGGCAACAAGGATGAGGGCGCTGGCGACCAAGGCATCATGTTTGGCTATGCATCGACAGAGACGCCTGACCTGATGCCCGCCACGCTGGATTACAGCCACAAGATCCTCCAGCGCATGGCCGCTGACCGTCATTCGGGCGCAGCGCCTTTTCTGGAGCCGGACGCCAAAAGCCAGGTCACTTTGCGCTACAACAGCGAAGGCAAGCCTGAAGCCGCAACCGCGATTGTCGTCTCCACCCAGCATGCACCGGGATATGACCAAGGCGAAAAAGAGGCGCAGCTGCACAATTATGTGAAGGGCGTCATTGCCGACCTGCTTCCAGCAAGCCTACTGACCGAAACCGAGTATCACATCAACCCGACCGGTAGCTTTGAAATTGGCGGACCGGATGGCGATGCTGGCCTGACCGGACGCAAGATCATCGTTGATACTTATGGCGGCGCAGCCCCGCATGGCGGCGGCGCGTTTTCGGGCAAGGACCCGACAAAGGTCGACCGTTCCGCCGCGTACATCACGCGCTACCTTGCCAAGAATATCGTCGCCGCTGGCCTCGCCACGCGCTGCACCATTCAGCTTGCCTATGCGATTGGGGTATCGAAGCCATTGTCGCTTTATGTCGATACCCACCGCACTGGTACGGTGGGTGATGACCAGATCGAAGCTGCCATCATGGGCATCGAAAAACTGGGTGGCCTTACCCCCCGCGGTATCCGCACCCATCTTGGCCTGAACAAGCCCATTTACCGCAAGACCGCCGCTTATGGGCATTTCGGTCGTAAGCCGGAAGGCGATTTCTTCCCATGGGAGCGCACCGATCTCGTCGAAGATTTGAAGGCCGCTTTAGGGTAAGGACCACTTGATTACACTTGCAGCGTGGCGGCTGAAAGTTTAGCCGCCACGCCTATGACTGCGAACAAGACCGGGGACCCAACGACGCTGAACCGCCTATATGGCCGTTCAAAGGGCAAAAAGCTGCGTTCCGAGCACAATGAGTTGGTTGAGAATCTGTTGCCGCAAATCTCGGTTCCAGACGAAGGCCCGCTTGGCAGCATGGATCTGTTCGGCGACGACCGCGTAATGCACTTTGAAATCGGCTTTGGTGGCGGGGAGCATATGGCCTACCGCGCCGACATGCTGCCCGATCATGGCTTTATCGGATGCGAGCCGTTTCTCAACGGCGTTGCCCAAGCTTTATCCCATATCCGCGAGGGCGGACTGCACAATGTCCGCCTGCATATGGGCGATGCCTTGGAGATGCTGCGCCGCGTTCCAGATAAGTCATTATCTTTTGTCTATCTGTTGCATCCGGACCCTTGGCCAAAGGCACGGCACGTGAAACGCCGGATGATGAATGATGGGCCATTGGATTTGATCGCGGCGAAATTAAAGCCCGGCGGCGAATTCCGGTTCGGCACGGACCACCCCGTATATGTCCGCCATGCGTTGATGGTGATGCAGCGGCATCGGCAGCAATTCGACTGGCTATGCCAAAGCGCACCGGATTTTCAGAACCGTCCCGGCGGCTGGCCCGAAACCCGTTATGAAGCCAAGGCACGCCGTCAGGGGCACGAGGTTTGGTATTTTCGCTATCAGCGTAAGCCAGCTTAGACCGACTGCTTAATAAGCGCGGCTACTGCCGGCCTCAACCTTGTCCACCCATTCCGGATAAAAGCTTGGCGGACGCTTTGACCAACCTGTTGCGGTCACTGCGGCCTCACTGATCGATTGCAGCAATATCTTGCGCTTACTGGGCGGCACATGGGGCATTGCTGCGGCCGCGCAGAATGCTGCCGGCAGCCACGGCCGCGCATCGGGGCCAAGCAACCGCTCGTACAAAAACCGATATGCCGCAAAGCATGCAATCGGTCCCTGCCCCAAATCAAATGCCGACAGGGTGATCAGTTGCGCCAGAAAGGGCTCGGCATCTTGCAGCACAGCCGAATCCGGAACCAGCGCTTTGATATCCGGCAAACGTGCGTAAAATAGATATTGGGCATCAATCGACGTAACCTCGACCGCGTCGCGTGACCACAGGGCAATGGCATCCTTGCGATCAAACGCAACATCCAATGACCGCCGGATATACCGCTGTGTCGCGGCGCTAAAACCAGCAAATTCTTTCATCTCGGCCAATGTTAAGCTGCCCGGACCTTCATGCGTTGCTCTCGTCATGCCGATATCCCTCTCATTCCCAAGAACAACATAATCGCTCCAACATGTTTAGCGAAGGATTAACAACCGATGCAGTGGATAAACATTCGACCAAATTAACGCGGCATTCGACGAGAGACGCAGCACGTGGTGCAACTGGCGTAAAATCGGCTATAGCAAAGTATGGATAAATCCACGCCCCGCAATGCACTTATCGGCCATCAGATGGCCCTGCTGACCATCATTGGCTTCTGGGCGTTTTACGCGCTCATATTGTCATTGCGCGCGGCCCTGCTCGATTTTCCGGCGCAGGCCGTTCTGTTCGAACGCCGCTTGATGGTGGGGTTGGTGGGTGTGCTGGTGACGTGGATATTATATTTCGGTCTACGGATTGCAGACCGCCGGTCGCTCAGTTCTCGCGTGAGCGTGGCATTTATCGGTGCAATCCCGTGCGCTATAGTCTTGGCATCTGCCAATTTTTATATTTTCAATCTGTACGACCCTATTAGCCTTTTTAAAGACCCAAGCCTCGGGCAGTCGGTTGAGGATTTGAAGGTGCAACTGGGGCTGTCCTTCTGGCAAGAAATTGCCGATATTTCGGTCACCCATTATTTCTTCCTGATCGCGTGGAGCTCGCTGTACGTTGCCATCGGCTATGCGCGCGAAGTTCGGGAGGCCGAGCGCAAAACCTCTCGATTTGCGCAAGCGGCGCAGGATGCCGAACTGCGTTCACTGCGGTATCAGGTCAATCCCCATTTTCTGTTCAACACCCTGAATTCGCTTTCAAGCCTTGTCCTTACCGGAAAACCCAAAGAGGCAGAGGCGATGATCCAGAATCTGTCCAATTTCTATCGGACAAGCCTGTCATCTGATCCGCTTGAGGATGTTACACTTGCCGAAGAGGTCGAACTTCAAAGGCTGTATCTGGAAATCGAAAGCGTGCGTTATCCCAAACGGCTGCGCGTCAAAATCAATATCCCCGATGCGTTAATGGGCCAACATGTGCCTGCCTTAATCCTGCAGCCCCTTGTCGAAAATGCCATCAAACATGGGGTATCGCGCACCACACGTCCGGTTGAAATCATCATCAACGCCAAAAGCGAAGGTGATGTCCTTGTGCTGTGTGTCGTTGACGATGGCGAGGCAATGGATGCCGATCATGTCGGCGGTAGTGGCATTGGCCTTGCCAATGTGCGTGACAGATTGGAGGCCCGCTATCGATCAGCAGCGCGCCTCGATACAAAACTGTCGGATGGCGGCGGATTTGTGGCGATGCTCACTTTGCCCCTAAGCCATCGGATAGCGGCATGAAACGCTTGCGGACGTTGATCGTTGATGACGAACCACTTGCCGTCGAGCGCCTTGTAACCTTAAGCGCCGACCATCCCGTTATCGACATTGTCGGCACCGCAGGTGACGGCATCGAAGCGCTCCAGATCGCCGAGCAATTGACGCCCGACCTCATCTTTCTGGATATAGGCATGCCGAAAATGGACGGCATCAACGCTGCGCGCGCCCTGGGATTAATGCACAAAAAGCCAGCGATTATTCTGATCACGGCATACGACAATTTTGCGGTTGAAGCCTTTGACTTGGACGTTGTAGATTATGTGTTGAAGCCCGTGTCGAGCGAACGGCTTGGCCGCGGTATAGCCCGCGCGTGCGGCACCCATGACGCCGAGACGCAGACGGCCGTTCCGTCTTCAAAAACCGACAACCGATATGCGCATGAATTCTGGGTGTCGCATCGCGCTGAACTTATCCGCATTGCCGCGATGGACATTGAACGGATTGAAGCAGAGCGGGATTACATGCGCCTGCATACGGCAGGGCGCAGCTATCTGCTGCACCAAACCATTTCAACGCTTGAGAAGCGTTTGGACCCGGAACAATTTCAGCGCATCCACCGCAGCCATATTGTGCGCCGGGACCTGATTATCGGGCTGCGCCATGAAGGTGGCGGCGTCTGGCACGCGATATTGGGTGAAGACCATGCGATGCGCATCGGGCGCAAATATCTGGCGGACGTTAAACGCCTTGCTGGTAAATGATAGGCTGCGGCAAAAGCTAAGGCCATTTCCTCGATATATCGAGGAAGTTTAGATTAAGCCAGCAAGCGGGCTGGAGGGGTCCGCATACATGCGCCGTCCCATTCTGCCGGACAGATAGGCCATGCGGCCGGACTGAACCGCAAGCTTCATCGCGGTTGCCATGGCAATGGGGTTCTTGGCCTCGGCAATGGCGGTGTTCATGAGCACACCATCGCAGCCCAACTCCATAGCCACTGCGGCATCAGATGCAGTACCAACGCCTGCGTCCACCAAAACGGGAACCTTAGCGCCTTCGACAATCAAGCGGATGGTAACGCGGTTTTGAATGCCAAGCCCCGAACCAATCGGCGCGCCCAATGGCATCACCGCGACTGCACCTGCGTCCTCCAATTGCTTGGCCGCTATCGGATCATCGACGCAATAGACCATAGGCAAGAAGCCTTCCTTAGCCAGAACCTCAGTCGCCTTTAATGTTTCGCGCATATCGGGGTATAGCGTCTTGGCCTCGCCAAGCACTTCAAGCTTTACAAGATCCCAACCACCAGCTTCGCGCGCCAAACGCAAGGTACGGATCGCGTCGTCCGCGGTGAAGCAACCAGCGGTATTGGGCAAATAGGTGTATTTTTTAGGGTCAATAAAATCCGTCAGCATCGGCGCCTTGGGGTCCGACACATTGACGCGCCGGACAGCAACCGTGATTATCTCTGCACCCGATGCCACAAGCGCAGCAGCATTTTGTTCAAAATCCTTATATTTGCCAGTCCCCACAATCAGCCGCGAATGAAACGTGCGTCCCGCCACGGTCCAGCTATCGTTAGGGGTATTGTCTTGCCCGCCGCCAACAAAATGAACGATCTCTAACCTGTCGCCATCCGCCAAGACAACGTCTTCCAGCGTCGAACGCGAGACGATTTCAAGGTTGCGCTCCACGGCCACTTTGCTCGGATCAAGGCCAATGTCGCGGACAAGGTCGGCAACAGTGGCAGACTTACGAAAGCGGCGCAGATCGCCATTCAGCGTCAGGGAGATAGAATCGTTTGCTAGGGAAGAGGTCATTTCATCTCGCTATTTTTGTCGAGGGGCATATAGTGCTTCCCAGACGCGGTGTGCAACCGCTGCTTTGATAATATTGGGGGACGTATTTTGGCTGACCAGCCAACAATCTTTGTTCTGAATGGACCAAATCTCAATTTGCTTGGTACACGCGAACCTGAAATTTACGGCATAGACACCCTTGATGATATCGCGGGCCGATTGGATGACCATGCGCGCGCCGCGGGTGCCTGTATCGATTTTCGGCAGTCCAACCATGAAGGTCATTTGATTGACTGGCTGCATGAGGCGCAAGCCGTTGGCGCGAAGGCCGTGTTATTGAACGCTGCCGGCTTTACCCACACATCAGTCGCAATCTTGGACGCGATCAAGGCGATCACCGTGCCGGTATTCGAAGTGCATTTATCCGATCCCCACAAAAGGGAATCTTTCCGGCATTTGAGCTATGTTGGCATGGCCGCTAAGGCGGTCTTTGCGGGACATGGCGCAAAGTCGTACGAACTGGCGCTGGACGTAGCGTTACAACTTTGACATTAGGCGCTGCAATGTAACTTTAGCGTCCCAAGGAGTACTACATGGCGGCGAAGATAGGAACTACTGGCAGCATGCAAGTCGACACGGACCTTGTCCGCGAATTGGCGGCGATGCTGAACGACACTGGGCTTAGCGAAATTGAGGTTGCGGACGGCGAACGCAAAATTCGCGTGTCGCGCACGATGACTGCGGTGGCGGCACCTTTGGCGGCTGCGCCCGTTGCGGCACCAGCAGCGATACCGGCCGCGGCCGTTGCTGCACCAAGTGCCCCTGCTATCTCTGCCAATGCCATGAAGTCCCCGATGGTCGGTACGGTATATCTCACGCCTGACCCCGAAGCGGCACCTTTTGTGAGCATTGGTCAGCAAGTGAAAGCTGGCGACACTGTCCTGATTATCGAGGCGATGAAGGTCATGAACCCGATTGTTGCCGCCAGTTCAGGGACAGTCACCGAAATTTATGTCGAAAGCGGGCAGCCAGTCGAATTTGACCAGCCATTGTTGGCGATTGCGTAAAAATGGCCATTGAGAAAATCCTTATCGCCAACCGCGGCGAGATCGCGCTGCGTATTCACCGCGCTGCGCACGAAATGGGGATCAAGACGGTTGCTGTCCATTCAACGGCCGACGCAGACGCCATGCATGTGCGGCTTGCCGATGAAGCAATTTGCATCGGGCCGCCATCGGCGACTGACAGCTACCTAAATATTCCAGCGATTATTTCCGCGGCCGAAATCAGCCATGCCGACGCCATTCACCCCGGCTATGGTTTCTTGTCAGAAAACGCCCAGTTTGCCGAAATCGTTGAAAGCCATGATATCACATGGATCGGCCCGAAGCCCGAGCACATCCGGACCATGGGAGACAAGGTCGAAGCCAAGCGTTCGGCAGGCGCATTGGGTCTTCCGCTTGTGCCCGGCTCCGACGGCGCGATTGAGGATGTGGATGAAGCCAAGGCGATCGCACGCGACATCGGCTATCCTGTAATCATCAAAGCTGCGTCAGGCGGCGGCGGCCGCGGTATGAAGGTCGTAAACAGCGAAGAAGAGCTTGAGACCCAAATGCAGCAAGCTGGGTCCGAAGCGAAAGCGGCGTTCGGTGATGCGACCGTGTATCTCGAAAAATATCTCGGCAACCCGCGCCATATTGAATTTCAGATTTTCGGCGACGGCAACGGCAATGCGGTGCATTTGGGTGAACGCGATTGCTCGCTGCAGCGGCGGCATCAAAAGGTCCTCGAAGAAGCTCCTTCACCTGTACTTGCAACTGCCGAGCGCGACCGCATGGGGAATATCTGCGCCAAGGCAATGGCCGACATGGGCTATCGCGGCGCGGGCACTATCGAGTTCCTCTGGGAAGATGGTGAATTCTATTTCATCGAAATGAACACACGTTTGCAGGTCGAACATCCTGTCACCGAAATGATCACTGGTATCGATTTGGTACGCGAACAAATCCGCGTCGCTGAGGGCAAACCGCTTTCGTTTAAGCAAGAAGACGTAACCTTCACGGGCCATGCGGTTGAATGCCGTATCAACGCCGAAGACCCGCGCACTTTCATGCCCTCACCTGGAACCGTTACCTGGTATCACCCGCCCGGCGGCCTGTATGTGCGCGTCGATAGCGGCCTGTATCATGGCTATAAAGTCCCGCCTTATTATGACAGCATGATCGCAAAGCTAATTGTTTATGGCCAGACACGTGAAGGCTGCCTGATGCGCTTACGCCGTGCGCTTGGCGAGTTTGTGATTGAGGGTATGAAGACCACCATTCCCTTGCATCAACGCCTGTTGGAAGAGCCCGATTTCCAGAATGGCGATTACACCATCAAATGGCTTGAAGAATGGCTCGCGAAGGACGCGGAATAATCTTCTCGCGCCGTGAGGTGGCGTTTGGGCTGGCGGCCCTGCCACTGGTCGGCTGCGCGGCGGTTGGTCCCGACAGCGATGTGGCGTTCATTCCAGCGGACAAAGCCGCAGCGCTTAAACCTGATGACCCCAAAAGGTTGTTAGAGCTCATAAAGCTCGATCCGGCGATCCGGCTCGATATGCGGTATGCGACCGCCAACAATTTTACTGGCGGAGTGTTGTATGACGAAGCCCGCGCGTTTTTGGCCGCACCTGCCGCGCACGCCGTCGCGCGCGCCAGCAAAGCCGCGCAAGCCGATGGTTTCGGGCTAACAATTTACGATGCCTATCGCCCGTGGCGCATTACCAAAAAACTGTGGGAGGCCACGCCCCTTGGCCCCAAGAAAGAATATGTCGCGGATCCCAAAAGAGGGTCCAAACACAATCGCGGTTGTGCCGTCGATTTGACCTTGCATGACTTGCGCAACGGGCAACTTGTCGAAATGCCAACCGAGTTTGACGATTTTTCGGAAAAAGCGCATCGTGATTATATGGGCGCATCTGCCACAGCCATTTCGAACCGGGCCCGTTTGGCGCGCTATTTGGAGGCGGAGGGTTTTGTAGGTTTATCCAATGAGTGGTGGCATTTTGATTTTACCGGATGGGAGCAATTTCCGGTCATGGATATCCCGTTTAACCAGATCCCCTAAAACCCACCGTCATCGAAACGCATTATCGTAGCAGTTTATCGTGGGTCGCAGCACTGGATTAATCAATCCAGCCTTTTTTCCTTGTAACATCGTGACAACCTGACCAATCTCCGTTTCATAAAAATGGGAGAGGTTTTGATGTTACGGTATCTATTGCTCGCAGGCGCAGCCGCCTTGGTTTCAGCGCCCATTATGGCAGCGACTCAAGCCATCATCGTCGGCAACCTCATTCCCGATGCTGCAACCGGCCCCACGGGTCCAGCCGTCATCCTAGTTGAAGATGGGCGTATCAAAGACATTACGAAAGGCACAAAAAATCCGTTTCAAGCGGATACGGTTGTTGACTTATCTACCAAGACATTGGTCCCTGGCCTTATTGATTTACACGTCCATTTGACCGGCGACCCGGGCGATGATTTCCGTGATGAAGCGGTTAATCCCGATGAATGGGGTGTTGTCATGGGCGTTAAGAACGCGGCACTAACGGTCAAGGCTGGCTTTACTACGGTCCGCGAGGCTGGCTCTGCGCAAAATACGGCCTTTGTCTTGCGCCGTGGTGCTGCGGAGGGACGGATCATCGGACCACGGATAATCGCCGCTGGGCCTGCTTTGTCCATTGTGGTCGGGCATGGCGATGTTACCGGGTTCCGCACAGATGTGCTTACTGCGCTAGCTTCGGGATATACCTGCACCGGCCCAGTCGAATGCGCCGAAAAGGTGCGCAAATCCTCTAAATCCGGGGCAGACGTTATCAAAATTACCGCTACGGGCGGCGTTTTGTCGCAACAAGGCAGAGGATTGGAAGCGCATTTCACCAATGAAGAAATGGTCTCCATCGCCAACACTGCCCACTCGCTTGGGCTAAAGGTTATGGCGCATGCCCATGGCGCGCGCGGCATTGAGGCAGCGGCCGCAGCGGGGATCGACTCCATCGAACATGGTACCTTTGCCGATGAAGCCGCGTTGAAGGTTATGAAGGCAAAAGGTACGGTTTTGGTGCCGACCCTGATGGCATTAGAAGGCGTGCGCGCACGCCTTGGCAAGGGCATCTACACCCCCACTGTCGAAGTAAAGGCGAAGCAAGCGCTTGAAGCGGCAGGGCGGCAGGTCACGCGCGCCAAGGCCATGGGTGTAGCTATCGCCTTTGGAACCGACGCCGGTGTGTTCGAACATGGCAGCAATGGCGGCGAATTTGCTTTGTTAGTGAAAGCAGGAATGACCCCAACGGAGGCGCTTGCCAGTGCTACCACAGTAGCCGCAAAAACGCTTGGAATGGAAAATGAAATCGGCCGGATCGCGGTTGGTTATTCTGCCGATATGGTTGCCGTCGAAGAAAATCCGCTGACCAACGTTCGCACCCTAGAAAAGGCGGATTGGGTCATGGTAAGAGGACGGATTGTTCCATGATTCGGTGACCTCATGCAAGCTGACACAACCGCCCCAAAGTTTGATCCCAACAACGATCCTGCAAAGCTTGCGCGCATTGGCACGCATGTCAAAAGCCGTTTGGATGCCAATCCGCTTGTGCAGCAGGTCGACCATGCAGAGGCGCAGCTCTATCTGTATCAGGGGTTTCTGAGTACAGCCGATTGCAAAACTATGATTGCAAAAATAGACGCTGATGCTGTGCCGTCGACATTGTACAAGGGCACTGAGCAGGAAGGCTTTCGCACAAGCTATAGCTGCCATCTCAACCGGTGGGACGCGTTCATCGCTAAGGTTGAGGCGCGGATGAGCGATGTTCTGGGCATCGATAACACCTATGCCGAAACGATGCAGGGGCAACGCTATCAGGTCGGGCAAGAGTTTAAGGCGCATCACGATTTCTTCCACCCTACGCAAGACTATTGGGCACATGAAGGTCGGTCCGGTGGGCAACGCAGCTGGACAGCGATGATCTTCCTTGACGAACCCGAGGAAGGCGGCACAACGGAATTTCCGCACCTTGGCCTTGGCGTTCGGCCGCAGGCGGGGATGATGCTGATATGGAACAATGTGAAGCCTGACGGGACGCTCAACTACAAGACATTGCACACAGGCACGCCCGTCGTGCGTGGGGTGAAGCACGTTATTACAAAATGGTACCGACAAAATAACTGGCTGGAAATTAACACGCCCAAGCCTTCATAATACGCACAGCGCATCGCCCGCCTCATGGTGTTTGTCGTCTGTCGAAACCCGTTTGCGCCCGCTAGGTCCAAGGAGGACACGCAGGCTCGAGAACACACTGCATCATGTTGATGCCCTGTATAAATTCCGGAGAGTATTACATGAAACCAGCTGCACGCATTCTTCTTGCGAGCGTGGCCTTGCTCACGCCTTTTGGTGCAACGGTGGTACATGCGCAGGCCACAGAGACGGCGCAGACTGCGGCCACAGAAAGCCAGAGACTGGCCGCATTATTTGCCGCCGATGACGAAGCAAGCCTGACGCGCAACCCGCTCAACGCCCTTTTCCGAGGCGACATGCGCTATGCTGATCGCTTTGGCGACATGATTACCGACGCCTATTTCGATAATGAGCGGAGCGCTGCGCAGACAAATCTGGAAGGCCTGAAAACTATTGACCGCGACAGGCTGAATGCCACCGACAAAATCGCCTATGACGTGTTCAAGCAGGTGCAGACAGATGCGCTAAAGGGTCTCTCCAAGGACATCATGGACCTCACCGTGGTCCGCCCGCTCAACCACTTTTTCGGCTATCATACTTTTTATCCAACCTTTGCCAGCGGTCAGGGTGCAGCGCCTTTCAAGACGGTCGAAGATTATGACAACAACCTGAAGCGGCACAAAGAGTTCATCCTGTTGATGGATAGGTCCGTTGATCGGTTCCGTCAGGGCATGGCGTCTGGCGTTTTTGAAACGAAAATGACCATCTTGAATGTTGTTGACCAACTCAATACGCAGTTGGCGCAGAAAACCGAGGAATCGCCTTATTACGGCCCTGTCCTGATTTTTCCGGAAAGCTTCAGTGATGCGGACAAAGCCCGCCTGACTTCCGAATATCGCGACGTCATTGTAAACGGCTTGTATCCAGCCAATGCCCGGTTGCGCGATTTCCTGCATGACAGCTATTTGCCCTTGGCGCGCGAACAAGTCGGCCTATCGGCGATGAAGGGCGGCGAAGCCCTGTATCAATATTTGATCGAGCAAACGACGACCTTGCCATTGAAGGCCGACGACATTCACAATCTTGGGCTATCGGAAGTTGCGCGGATTTCATCGGGCATGGAGGCTATCAAGAAAGAAGTCGGGTTCAAAGGTACGTTAGGCGCATTTTTCGAACATCTGCGCAATGATCCCAAATTGAAGCCAACAAGCCGGGCATCGCTGACTCAGGGCTATTACGATATCGGCAAAAAGGTTGATGCGGCCATTTCAACGCAGTTCAAATATCTGCCAAAGGCACCGCTTGAGATTAAACCCTATGAAGAATTCCGCGAAAAATATGAAGCGGGCGGCAGCTATCAGCAAGGTACGCCGGACGGTTCACGGCCTGGGACTTTTTACTTCAACGCCTATGACCTTCCAAGCCGCACCACGCCGGGCATGACGACGCTGTATTTGCATGAAGGCGCACCAGGACATCATTTCCAGATCAGCATCGCGCAGGAAAATGAGAATCTGCCTGCTTTCATGCGTTTCGGCGGCAACACAGCCTATGTCGAAGGCTGGGCGCTTTATTCTGAAACCTTGGGTTATGAAATGGGGCTGTTTAAGGACCCCTATCAGCGCTTCGGGACATTGTCGGACGAGATGCTGCGGGCCATGCGCCTTGTGGTTGACACTGGTATCCACAGCAAGGGATGGACCCGCGAACAGGCCATCGAATATATGCTCGCCAACAGCGATATGGGCAAAACGGATGCCACGGCCGAAGTTGAGCGGTATATCGCCATTCCATCGCAAGCATTGGCCTATAAAATCGGCGCGCTCACGATTATGCGCCTGAAGGACAAAGCGAAGAAGGAACTGGGCAGCAAATTTGATGTCCGCGAATTCCATAACCAAGTTCTGAATACAGGGGCATTGCCGCTTACCGTTTTGGAAAAGAAGATCGACGACTGGATCGCAGCGTCAAAGTAGGTTTCCCGCTTCCCGCTTGATTGGTTCAACGCGTTGATATAGCGCCCGGTTAAGGGGAGTATATTTATGCCGAGTTTTGCCGCCAGCTTCGCTGGATTTATGTTGCGCACCACAGGCCATTATCGCCGGATGTTTACAGGCGGGCCGCAATTTCAGAAAAACATTTCCAAGGTCCGTTCGGGCCCGCAGCCGTCGCCAGCTGTAAAGGCCGGTCTCGACGTGCGGCAAAGCACGTTTCAGGGCCGCCCTGTCTGGCATATAGCGCCTAAGGGCCGCGCGCCAAGCGCCCATGTCCTGTTCTGGCATGGCGGCGGATATGTGTATCCTGCAACCTCCGTCCATTGGAAATTTCTGTCGCACATGGCCGCGCAATATGGTTGGTCGGTAACCGCGCCGCTTTATCCGCTCGCGCCCGAAAATGCCGCCGACCATATCACATCTTGGGCCAATGATTATTACGCCGCTTACAGGGATGAGATCGGCCATAAGCCTTTTGTCATGGGTGG
>Ga0114973_10000291_pt1 | contig 37086 bp, 64 predicted proteins | sample M_140807_MF_Meta_FD_87025 | JGI IMG/M metagenome (GOLD analysis project Ga0114973, IMG submission 87025) | Freshwater microbial communities from Lake Montjoie, Canada to study carbon cycling - M_140807_MF_MetaG | ecosystem: Environmental > Aquatic > Freshwater > Lake | place: Lake Montjoie... | reverse complement strand
GTTGGTAATAGGGTCATTAAAGACTCAAATGCCTGTTGGGTATGGTAGCGGCCTTTAGCGTCGCGCAGATTTATGATCGCTTGAAGTAGCACGTCGCGTTCGGCAATGGCGGCAAATAGTTCCTCTTCCAAGTTTTGCGCGTAGTGGATTCGGTTTTGCTGGCCCTTAATGAATTCATGGATAATCTCTGGAGTGCCGCCCCATGCGGTAAGGATACTCCATTCTGATAGTTTTTCCCGCGCTTTATCACGCTCCGCTATAGCGGTATCGCGCTCGTCCACCGCAACCTCGTAGTTTCCGAGTAGCCTGTTGAGTTCGCATGTGATGTCAGACATGTCTCCCACTTCGCCGCCGTTGTTTGGCAGCGCAATCCAATGGGTGTCTTTAGGGTCTTTTCTGAGAGAGTATCGGTTCATGGTGTTAGTCATTTTGGTTTGTTGGTAATAGGGTCATCAAAGACTCGAATGCCTGTTGGGTGTGGTAGCGGCCTTTAGTATCGCGCAGGTTTCTGATCGCTTGAAGTAGCACGTCGCGTTCGGCAATGGCGGCATCGAGAAGGCCGCTTGCACAATCTACTGCTGATTTTAATCCGTCCCGTTGCTCTAATAACTGTTTAATATCAATCTCACCATCGACCATAATACCATTGTCGTCAGGATGCTTTTTGCCGCGAAGTCTTTCATTGGCTATTTCGATTTCTTTTATAAAAGCATCCCGTTGCTCCCGCGCCTCATCGCGTTCGCTTTCTAGCTTCTTTGCATGATCTAACATCTTGCTGAAGTCATCTCCATCGCGATAGGGAGTATCCCATATTTCATCCCTGAGAGCGTCTGTCTCTGGTGTTGGTTTTTGTTCTGGTGTGTCAGTCATTTTGGTTGGTTGGGTTGCGGTATTCATCGAAAGTCATACCAGAGAGTTTCAGCAGCGCGTTTCCCCCACCCAATCGCCACGACGGTGACGAGGGCAATCCTGAGAATCCATTCTGGAATCATCCAGATTGAACGCCACGCGATGACATACCAAGGTGACCAATAGCGGCGGACGGGGTTGGTGGCGTCTTGCGGCCAGCGAAGCCAACTGCGAACAAAGCGCCGCATAGAGTCTGTTTCTGGTGTCTCAGTCATTCCAGCACCTCCCGCACGGTGATGCGTTTAAAAACTACGTTTGTTGGCAGATAGTCTGATACTGGATACATTACGCCTTTTTCGTTAATATACATCTCAAACGTGCGCGGTTCTGGCTTGATGCGCGGTTCTGGTTTGATGCGGTATGATTTTGCGTCAAATCCAAATTCTAAATTTACACCATCTTCCCAATGACCAATAAAATTCTCAAATTGAATTGTTTTACCATCTGCAAGTGCTTGCACCAGCGGCAGGAATTCTTTTGCGTTTTCTTTGTTCATGCGTCTATAAGTTCTATTTTTGCGGTGATTTTAGGTACGACTGATCGCACCACCTCAACGATGAGCAATGGGGCGCACCAATCGGGTTGGGTATCAGTTTTAAGGCAAGTGCAGCTACCATGCCACACGTCACGGATGTAATTCAAAACGGCTGTCTCTGCTGCTTTTTTCGATGGGTACGGGCCAATAGCTTCGCGAGTATTTGTTACGCTATTGCTTTTATCTGTATCAATAATCCAGTATTCTTTTTTCATAATTCGTTGTATGCTATGTCTTCAATTTCCATTAACTTTGTGACGATTTTATGGGCAACATCTAATGTCATAAGTGAGTTTTTCCCCTCTGGAAAATCTACCCCATTGAGTTTCATAATCCAAAGTGATGAGTTAGGCTCCTCAGTCTTTTCGGTCTGGTCATCCCAAAGTTCTAGTGTTATTTTCATGCTTGTCTTTTCGGTTTGTGGTCATCCTTAATGGTCATCTTAAATCCAGTAGCGGCAGCTTTGTGATACACCACAATGCCTTCAGGATTCATATATCCTTCTGCGGCTACGCTGCCCAAATCCTTCAGCTTAGATATAGCAATCGTTGCCATACCTGTAGTGAATAATCCGTCATAAAGTACAGGAACCACTTTGCAGCAAGCTGGCGCGTGTTCTTGGAACAACGGTGGTGCTTTTGGATTGTCCTGCTCGATTGCATACGTTGGTTTATCGTGTTCAACCCAACGGCTTGCATTGAATAAGCTGAAGAATCGCTCGCCGTTCTTAAACCCGTAGCCGCGTTGAATGCCGCTGCCCCACCACTCGCCGAAGTGGTGGCCTTCGCCTAATCCGAATAGTTCGTTTGAGTTTTCGACAACCCATTTAGCGAAGTCGAAGTTGTCGTTAGCGGTAGTAATCCAGCGAGTTCGGGAGCCAGCCCACATACCTAAAGCGGTTCCGTCTTTCTTGAAGAGTGTGGCGACAGACTGATTGGGCGTTTTTAGATCAGTCGGCCCAATGTAGATGCTGGCATTTGTGCCGTCAATTTTTTCAGTGATGATGCACTCGCGTCTCAAGCGAGCCATCTTTGGGAATGGTTTGAATTCTAGTGTGTTCATATTTTTAGTAGATTGGCGGCCCGTTGACTTTCTGCGGATTTGGAGTCTGCATGGAACCTTTACATTGTGGGACGGGCCACGCCCACAACAGCACCAGATTTTTTTGTTTAAACAAAGTGGTCAGCGAGCATGGTTAGCGACATGCGTTTCCCAGTTTATCGGTCTGGGCGGATTCGATCATCCTATCGCTGAAGGTATTATTGGTAGTAATCTTGGTATTTAAGTTCGCAGTCTTCACAAATGACCCCAAGGAAGAAGTGATTAACCATTTCAACCCCGCATTCACAAAAGCCAATGTTTGAGTCTTGCTTTGGCTTTCTAAAGATACTTTCATAGTTTTTACTATAAGTATCCATATCAACTGGCCTCGGTGAATCTCCTTTTCCTGCGCTCATTTTACAAGTTTGTACTTTGCAAAGGTTTTTCCATTAGCTTGTTGATTGATCGTTTGAATCATGTATCCCATTTTGCGCAGGTCATGAATTCTAGCACCCAATCGAAAGCATCCCCATTTATTCAAGGCTTGAATCGGAGTAATTGCATAACCACGATTTAACCATGATTCCAGCTTTTCAATAATTGACTTCGCCTTCATATTCTTCTGATTCGATTTCAAAATTAAACTTGTTATGTAGTTCTGACCAAATTGCCCGATCAATCTCTTGACTGACAACTTCATCAGTTGGGTCATCAGAGTGTTTCTTGGATTTCCTTAATCCATAAAGAATTCCTGTTTCAATGCAGTCACTTAATATGTTGTATGTCTTAGGTTTCATTATTGTTTTCTGGTTGCGAGAGGAGATTGACTTCAATTTCCCTCATTTCAAGCACAATTTTCATGTATTTTCGTGCTGTTTTCTTGTCTGAGATTGATTCTAGCTTCTTTTCAAGGCATTTCTGGCACTCATGGCCTCCTCTGGCTTGCTCTTGGCAGGTTTCATTCCAGCATTTTGAGAATGTTGACGGCCATCTTGGGAATTGCCTGTGAATAAGTGAGAATAATTGCTCTTTTTCGTATGGGGTCATTTCTGCCTCCTTCCGAATTCAGCGATCAAAAGGGAATCTGCAATGGCATGAGTAACCTTGATGTCTGGGAACATCTCTTGGGCCTTTGCCTTGCTGACGTTCTTGTTGCCCTTTGTGAGGCATCCTAGAGCCTTCTGCCACACTTGTGGCCTAATCCTCTCAAAAGGTATGCTGCAAGCCGTCAAAGCCATCTCCAGATGACCAAAGCCATTACCAAAAGTAAAAGCACTTTTAACACCCATCTGGGGGCTTGAATGCACTTGCTCCAGATAAGCTCTACAATTTCCATCATAACCCACGCTGTAAGAATTAAGCAATTCAAACAGATCCTGCAAAGTATCTGGTGTTTTTTCGGCATAAGCATTTCCTTTTTCATCAATTACTGCAATTCCTCCATTAGTACCGGGATCGATGCCAATCGTTATCATTGGTTCCAGAGTTTAAGTTTTAGTTTCTTCGCAAGTCCGATAATGGCGTGGTTTTCGTCATTGTCCCTGCAAAAGTGTTTTGTACGCTCTTTGTAAGCAATCCATGACCCATCCTTTGATTGTTCAACCTTGATTGAGTGGTGAATCATCCATTTTAAGCGCGGCGAGAGTTCTTCTGGTAGATCGGTGAAAAGGCTTTCCATAAGTTTTTGATGATTCTGATTGCAAACCAGATTGGCTTCCTGTTGCTTCGTTCTCCGATAGCTTTTAGGATTTCAATGGTTAAAAGTGGATCGCGTCCAATGACGTAAAGTGGTGATGAGAATGTTGTTTGTGTTTTCATATCAGTTCGCTTCTGTGCCTCCAGATTTCCTTTTGGCTTCTTGGCAGCTCAACAATGACAATATTGCATCCTTCAAAGGTTGCCAAGGCATTGTTGAACCATTCTTGTTCATGGTCTGTTGTATTGTAGCCGATAGTCATTGGAACATATCCGCGCTCTTTTGCATCTGTTTCGTTTGTTGTCTCAATCATAAAATTAAAGTTGCCCCAAGAATAACGGACGGGCCAGCCGTTATGGTATGCCTATTCTTTGGCCGATTGTTTCAGAACGGGATGTCGTCGTCCTCTAAAACCTGTTTCACCTGGTTGTCAAAGAGCTTGATCTTGGCATTTCCTAGGATCGGGCCTTTGTTTCCAGCCTCTTTCTGTTCCTTGCTTACATCCTGCACGATGAATCCATCGTTCCCATATTTGTCTGGTTCATCACGAAGCAGAACAGTAAGGTTGAGATATTTTGCCTTTGTTTTCGGTGAGGTATAAATCAGCGACTTGTCAATCTTGTCGAGATTCAGATTCAGTTTAATTAGTTGTTTCATTGTTTTCTTGTTTTAGACCAGCCATCTAGGGGCTGAGATCGTTTGGATTCCCTCAATTTGCTTTGGGAATTGATTTGTTTTTAGGCATTGCGTCCACTTTGACAGGGCTTGCATGTAACCATTGCGGCCAATCTGGATAAATGAATCGTCTAAATTTACCCACGCCGATTCATGTGGCGATGATGTTTCGACGAAGCAAAATAGGAACTCATTCCGATTTTCGCCAGATGCAGCATTCCACAAATCCAAGTACAAAGCGGCTTGCCAATGGTATCCCCTTGAAATGATGGTTCTTGCCAATCCCTCAATGCCGTCAATGCTTGCCGTCGTCTTGAGATCAATTAGGCAATTTGAACTTGTTGGCACAAGATCAATCATTCCCTTCAGCTTAACATCACCGATTTGGGAATAGACAGCGGCTTCGGTTACGCATGGAAGGATTGCACCACTTAAAAATTCTTTAGCCATTGCATGAGCCTTGTCAAAATCTTCATCCGAAACTATTGTCATTCCAATCTCGATAGCTTCAGCTTTCCAGTTTTGAGCCTCCTTTGTGCGGAAGTTGTCGAATGGCGAAACGACGAATTCATCCATATCCTCTGGAGTGAGCGCAATGGCATGCACAAGCCTTCCGAAGTCCATTGATGGAGTCGATTCCCGCTTTTTGCTGTGAAACCACTTGTAAGGGCTTTTCACGAAATCAAACAGCATTGACTTGGAGACATACCCTTCAAGATTTTGCGGAGTTGCTCCGTCCTTGTAGTATTCACGCCCAAGGTTATATTTTACGGATGCTTTCATTGTGCTGCCTCCATTTTCTTTTGCTTAGCATCAAGCGACTTTGTGGCGATTGCCATCTTGTCGATTGTAATATCCTCCATTTTATCAACTCCAAGGAATTTGCAGAACGCTTCTTCTGCCACTTGCAGTTCTTCCATACGAGCTTGTAGACCCATGATTTGAAGCGGTGAGATTGGCACTTTTTTCATCGAATGAGCGGCTGATTGCCCGTCATCGTCCTCTTGTGCGATTCCGCAGACCGAAGCGAGGGAGTAGCGTCGAAGGTAGGTTGTGGCCGCTCCAATGCCTTGTGCGTCCGTTTTGGCAGGGATGCAGGATGAGATTCCCGTAATGGTTCCGCCTCCAGCATGGGCCAAGCAGGTTGTCACACTTGCCATTGATCCATCAAACGACGGGATTTGCAAGATGCTTAACCCATTGGCCGAATAGACTGGGCGAATGGTGTTTAGTACTTCAGCGAGATCCGCGTATTTGCTCTTAAAATGCGGGTTTGTGCTGCCTTTTGTTGCGTTTTCCACTTCGTTTTGCGCTTTTGCAAGAGCGGCGAAGAGTTCTGGTGTTGCGTTTTCTAGGTTCATTTTTTTAGTTGTTTTATGGTTTTGCCGTAGCGGCGAGATCAATTTGGATATTTTCCTTGGGGTAGCAAGATAATTCTTCGACTTTTTTCATCACGTTGATTGCCTTTTGGCGAAAATGAGCGTCAAATTTGACTAGGATTCTAGTTCTTTGCCGGCCATGCATGACTGTTTGATGCGAGTTTTTCCCAAATCTCCTTGCGGTATAATTCAGCGAATGAACCTCAGAATAAATAGTCATTGCCAGCCATCGAGGTTTAACGTATTCCATCAAGCGAGTCTTGCAAACCATTTTTGCGGGATCAACCTCAAATTCAGCAGCCACGATTTCAATCAGTTTTTCAAAGGCAATCATTGGCTTAAAGCGGTGTATGTTGGCTGGTCTTCGTACCGGATAGCATCACCATCCCAAAATGGGCCAAGCAAGTCCGAAATCTTCATTGCCCCTTCAAGTTCAAGCCTTGCATACTGGCTGGTGAATCGGCCGGTGATAGAGTGGCCGTTTTGATCAAGGAACCTCGCGGCGTCGTTTTCGTTAGCGAATTCGTAAGTGGCGAATGCGCTTTTCTCTCTTTTCGTGATTCTGATTTTCATTTGACCGGCTTTTGTGGATTTGCAAGGATTAGGACGGCAACAATGTCAGCGAAGATGCAAGCCCAAAACAGGTTGTAATTCCACTTTTCTGAGATTAGATGGGCTTGGTTGACGCAGTGAAAAACGCCAACATGGGCGAGAAGAACAATGGTGAAGAATGCGGCTGGGTGTAGTTTCATGGTTCAAAGTGGTGTTTGTAGCGTGGATGGTTTTTTAATTTAGGTGCGTTTCGGATTTGTGAAGCCGTAGCGTTCCAGCTTTGGCTTAAATAAGTGGCGATTTCTGTTTTAGTCATGCCGATTTTTAGCATCTTACTAGCAATAATGCTCTTTAGTTTTGATGCGTTCCAGTTGTCTTGCTGGGTCTTCTCTGCCATGATTTCAACCTCGCTTACTGGCGGGATTGCATTCTGGCAGACGTTTCGGATGATTTCACTTGGCAGCATTGCGAGCATCCCGAATGGTCTTGGCAAGCTCTTTCCTAGAAATTCTCATGGTTATCCCACTTCCAAGCCATAGCATTGAGTATTTGTGGATATTCCCAAGGTAATCTTTCCAATGAAATGCATGGAATGCCATTGGATTTTTTTCATACCATGAAGGCAATCTGTAAACGATGCCATTTTCTGTTTTTTGGCGTTCAATTTTCATGTTTTTTGTTAGTTGAATTCTGCAATCATTTCGGGCTTTTCGTAAATGTCGATCCCCTCAAGGTCAAATAGGTTCTCATACACTTCGAGTTCGCTTTTCGGTTCCTGCCGCAAGATATAAGCAATGGATTCCCCGCTTTCTGCCATCATTGCATAAGCTTCGGCCATCACTTCAAGGTGCCATTGCAGGTCTGATTTGGCCTTTTCAAGCCTTGTCTCCCCGCCTTCCGGGTCTGCGATGCCCTCAAGGTATGCCAGCCGTTTTTGGTAAAGGTTTTCTTCCCTAGCTTGCTTCACGTTTGCAATGGTTTGATTTATCTCCTCAATGTCAACAATGCTTTGGGCATCGCTTGTGCAAAGTCCTTCAGCTTCAAGTTGCGTGACTCTTTCAAGATACCAGTCTATTTGTGATTTGTTTGTTTTCATTTTTTTGCTAGGTTATTGGCAAGCGTAGTCGCAAAATTCAATCCTTGCGACTGAAATGTCCGACGGCTTTGTCATTGGTTCTGATTCGTCGAACCTGTTTTCATTGTGGCGGTTGGAAATCATTCTCGCTGCGCCTAAAAAAGTGGGTTTTTTCGCAGAGCGAGATCGGATAAACGAATAATTTGCTTCGTAGGCTCTGCCAGCCTTGCAATAGTGGATTGCGGTGATTCTTGTGAGTGTTTTCATGTTCTTTGATTTGTTTTAAAGTTTGCTTCAACTAGGCCGAAAGCTAGGCCGATAGGTTTAGGATAGGCGAATTGGCATGATTACCCCGAAAGCATCATGGCAAGCAGGCTTTTCCTCATTATGCTTCCCGCTACTTGTCGGAATTACTTGGATTGGTGCTTGGTCAAAATTTTCAGCATCAAATTCGAGAATCACCCCTTTAGTCCCCATCGCGGAAGCAATAGCGAAAAGCATTTCAGCATTTAGAGCTACTCTTCGCAAGGTTTTTCCTTCCTGATTTGGGACGACTTGCCGCCAATTCGGGAAATTCCCAAGGTCAATTCTAGGCAAGCTAGAACCATCTTGCAAGGAAATGGTCTTTTCCAAGCATTCTAAGCTAGGTTCTAGGTTTTTCTCTTTCCTGCTTGCTTTTAAGGCTTGGATTGAGACGTGACCAGAAACGTCATTTTTTGATAATTCCACAGGGACAACGACAAGCCCTTGGCCATTGGTGGCAATGAGATTTCCCTTGCCGTTTTCAACTTCCAAAAATGGGGCTGTTATGACATGGCGGGTTTGGTCATTGCTTGCGATTTGTTCAATTTTAATTTTCTTATTTAGTTTCATTGGTTTAGTTTTATTTGTTTTGATGCTCCGACTAGGCCGAAAGCTAGGCCACGAGGGTTAAAAATCTTGAATGATGACCCCGCCGTCAAATTCGATTACGCTGGTGCGGTTTTCTAGCCAATGAAGGGCCTCAGCATCGCATTCTTGTCCGTCCTCTTCAATATCTCTGCTAGGTTCCCACCCATAATTCTCAGCAGCTTCTTGGGCCGATTCAAACTCGCTGAAATCGCAACGGATAGCCACAACGTCAAGCTCTAGCTCTTCTTCGGTTTTCTCTTCATAATTCTCCAGCCATTCCGCAAGGGCGAATGCGCCAGCGCGTGACCAGTTAGCATTCGAGTCTTGAAGCAATTCATGGCCAATTTCATAGGTTGTCAGTGTTTTTTTCATGTTCTTTGTTTTGTGTTTAGGTTCGCTTCAACTAAGCCGTAAGCTAGGCGTGATAGGTTGGGTTAGAAGCAGGTGGCTGGAGTTTCGCATCCAGCGTCACCGTCGGGAAATGAGAGGTCAAGTAATCCATCAGAAATCCCCACGACTGTTGCTGCAATCATGCCGCCATCGTCGGCAATAAAAGTGACGGTTTGACCGATGTGGAATGTGACCTCTTCATTGTGGTAGTTGGTATCTTTCATAGTGTTATTCATTTTCTTTGGTTTGGTTTGGTTTGATTGTTGGCTTTGCTTCGCTCAACTGCAATCAAGGTAGATCACGGGATCAGGATTGGCAATAAAAAGTTTCTAATTTATTCACTTTTTTACAAGTCATTCATTTTCAGCATTTAAGGTTAGGTAAAGGATCAAGGGAATCCATTTATTCAAAATCCAGCCCTTATTGAAACGCCATTCAAACCCTCATTGCCCTCATGCCGGCATTTAAAGAAGGGCATACTTTGTTTGGTATTGATTCCGGCAAGGTCGGTAGTTGAGGCCAAAGCAATCATACAGGCAGGGCCTCAAACTGCCCTTAGCGAGATTTTACGCTGATAAATAATAAGTCGGCAAGAACTATGAATTCACAATCCTAGTAAATGCGTTAATTATTTTCAATCCCCACCCTAAAAAGTACTGTTCAAAGGCACATCGCGCTTATTTGATCAGAAACTGCCCTTAGAATCGCTAGAGGCTGTTTATGGGACTAAGCCAGGCAAGATCCATTCAAAGCGATTTCAATCTAACATCATCCAATAATGTAACATGGCACGGAATCTGTACTGCGCTATTGCTGTTACATTGATGCCGGCGATGTTCTGCAGAGTAGTGATAGCATGAACAGGTGTTCGGCTGAACATCGGCGTAATGATTGAAGCGGAGGATTGAAACGATCGTTTGAATTGGATGATTGGCGCAGGGATGTAATGTTACATTGTTACATTAATACGTGTTCGGATGAGTAGTGTTCGGATGAACAGGGGGGGAGGGGGTCGGAAGCGGCCTATGATAAAAAATCGCTATCCATATCTCCCCCAAACAAAAAATTCCCAATTGCCCAAACATTATATTGACAACATCTCCAACAATCTCTATAACCCCGACATGGCGCGTGGTGATTCATATCAACTTCAAGGGCAGCAAGGTGGACAAGTGTATACATCTGCTGATGGTGCGGTGACTGGTAGTTTCCGTTGGATTCAGATTGTGAATGATACTGTGTTCAGTGCCATTGCGAGTCCAAATGTAACGAATGCAAGCACTAAGTTGATTACGATCACGCATCCTGCTGGTACGGGGCTTGGAGGCTTGTTTACAGGCTTTACAGTTACGAGTGGCGTTGTGATTGCATATACTGCTTAATGTCGCAATTCAGATCATCTGGAGGCTTAGATGACCCTATTGCCGAAGATGGTGATCGGGGATTCACAGGCGTTAATAAGAGGTTACAGTTGAACCAGTTAAAAGCTGGTGAGGTAAGAGAGTCCTTGAATGGAAGGATGGAGGGATACTGGAAACCTCGAAAGGCAGTTGTGGTAAAGAGCAGTGGATTGACTACTGGACAAGTTCCATTGACGATTCCATTCTATTTGATTGATGGAACATCTGCTACAATTTCTGCTGCTACAGTCCCTACTGCTGGTACACTAAGAGTAACAGTGGCATCACATGGATTTGTTGCTGGAGATACGATATTTGGTGTGATTGCTGGATTGGCTGGTAATGTAACGATCAATGGTAACTACCTACTTACGTATTATGATGCCAATAATTTTGAGTGTCAAGTTAGTGGATTGACTTCAATTTCTGATGGAGTTGGTACACTTCAGATTCAGTCAAAGCGAATTACAGATGCGTCAGTTCCGACTGCTGGGACATTGAATATAGAGATTACTGGTCATGGATTTGGATCAAGCACAACTGGATATGCCACAATTGCTGGAATGTCTGGAACTGGAGCAACGATCAATGGCAATCGCTTGATGTCATACTATGATGCCAATAATTTAAGATGCTCAATTGCTAACCTTACAGCAGTTTCGGATAAGATTGGAACATTATCAGCAATTCCGATTAATAACAATGCAGTATCCAATGTTCGTGGATCTTGTCTATTTAGTGATCCGTCACAAGATAGTAAAGAGTATATCATCATTGCTCTAAACAGTGTTGTTAAGAAAATTGATTTAGAAACATTCCAATCAACCGATCTTAGTCTTCCATCTGGAGAATCTATTGATGGTGATGTTGATATGATTCAAGCTTTTGATAAGGTGTATATCTTTAGGGAAGGTGACCAAGCATTAAAGTGGAATGATGGATTAAGCACTCAGTTCTACAAAGTAGCTGGAGGCCCATATTATCAACCAGTTCGATTTGGTGTTGCTGCAAATGTTGCTTGGAACATTGGATATGCCACAGTCACAATGGAAGCTGGAGCATTAAAGCCATTTAGCGGAGTAGCAACAGCAAATGGAACTCAGACATTGTTAATTCCAGAATTCTTTGATAATGGAATTCAAAGATCATATACTGATGGATACTATGATGGAACAACAGTAACAATCAATAGTATTGCAAGAACAGTATCTGCGTATATTGGATTGACTGGACAATTTACTATTGATGGTGCTGCAATCACAAGTGGAACATCATATTCATTTACTAATCTCCAATGCCATACCTTAAAAGAAGGCGAGGCTCTTGAAGTTCTTAATGTGTCATCACTTGATACAATTAAGGATGGTGATTTCTTATCTGTATCTGATAATACAAAGTACAATCAATTTAGATTTCAAACAGTAGAAGCTAAAACTGGATCACACAGAATTGATTTTGGTCAAATCTCAAGTTTAGGTGGAGGATTCACCTTTATGCCGGCTCCACCTTGGGGTGTTGCATTCCAACGTAGGCTGTGGTTGCCATTCTTCTATTCTTGTGGTGGAACATTAACTGCTCCAACGTATACTTCTAGGAACATCAAGGATGAGATCATCGTATCTGATATTCTTGATGGATACACTTACGATCAAATCTATAATCAGTTTAGAATTTCAAGTGGTACTGCTGACTATCTTGTCGCAATGCATGGATTCTATGAGGATTCAATGATTGTGTTGATGCGAAATAGCTTGCACTTGATTGCTGGTACTCAAGGATCACTTGCTGATACAGTTGTCAAGGAACTTACGCGAGAAGTTGGATGTTTAGCTCGCAAAAGCGTAGTGCTTCAAGGCAACAATCTGTTATTTTTGTCTGATAATGGCATTTATGGCCTTGCATTTATTGACCAATACAATCTTCGTGGCGTAGAACAACCATTGTCTAGGGATGTTCAGCCATACATTGATCGTATTAACAAGAATTTAGCAGAAAATGCTGTTGCAACGTACTTTAATAACCGCTACTGGATTGCTTTACCGCTTGATTCGGTGGCAGGAGCTAATGATGCAACTGGTAACAATGCAATTTTGATTTACAACTTCTTGAATAATGGATGGGAGTCACTGGATACCTATGGAGATTCAAGATTTTTGATTACAAATCTAATTGTAGCCCGTGCTGGAGTGCGTGATGATCTATATTGCGTAACATCAACTGGCGGATTACACCGAATTGATGACAGTGATGGTGTTCTTGATGTTGTTTCGGTTGATACAACGTCTGCAACTAATTTAAGTGTGCCAATTTCATCTTCAGTGACAACTAGAGGTTACGATTTAGGAGATCTAGGACGCAAACGCTATACTGATACTCAGATTGAAATGCAAGCTCTTGATAATGATGCTTCAAGCGAGTTGAGTATTGCATTCTCAACAGAAGATCCAGATAATGCAGTTACTGTTGGCACTACAAGTGACTCTATTGGAGAATTTCTTACTTATGGAGATACTGCAAACATCAGAAATAGACTTGGTGGAGTCCGTGGTTACACTGGCACAGTAGTATTGACAAGAACTGCTGGATCACCCAAGGTTCATTCAATCAAAGTTGCAGGATCATTAACAAATAGATCAATTATTTCACAGCATTAAGTTATGGGAGTTATCAATACATCACAATCCTTTGCAAATGGCGATAGTGTCACAAGCACTAAGTTAAATAACATCACAAGTGGATCAACATTTGATTCTAGCGCAGTTTCTGGTACTGGATTGACAGTTACAGGTGGTGGATTGCTATCACTAGGAACTGTTGCATCTTCCAATATGGGAACAAACTCTGTTCTTACTGGAAGTATTGCTGATTTGAACGTAACAACAGCAAAACTTGCTGATACTGCTGTAACTACGGCAAAGATTACCGATCTAAATATCACAACTGGCAAAATTGCTGATCTTTCAGTTACATTCGGAAAGATGGCAACTGCTGCAATCGGCACAAAAGCTGAACTGGAAGCGTCAACGGCATCCAAATTGGTAGCGGCAGATCTTATTAAGCATTCACCACCAGTTGCAAAGGCTTACGGAAGTTTTACTGTTGCCTCATCTGCACGAACACTTACTGGATCAATTAACGTATCAGTAACTAGGATCAATTCAAATAGTTCACAGGTTACATTTACATCAGCGTTAGCAGTATCGGAATACACAGTAGTTGCTCAAGTAAGTGATTCTGCTTCCTCCTCTCCCGGGACAATTGATGGAAACCCAATTGTTTATAACAAGACGACAACTGGATTTAAGATTTTGCATTCACCAGAAGCGACTAACCGAGCTATTGACTTTGTTGTTTTTGGAAGCACTCTTGCTTAATACGCTAATCATTAATGAATGAATACCTTGAGCAATCAATCAAAATTTACGAACATCATGGAATTGATTTCCATGGTTTGCTTAATTGGCATCTTTGCCACGGTATCGTTATTGCTAGTTTTGATGGATTCGCTATGGGATACTACACTCGTCGTGAAGATCCGACAAATCCTAGTACAATTTATCATTCAGACTCGTTGTTTGTTACAATGTGCTGTGGCAACATGCAAAAATGCTTGGAATCATTCAAGGATGATTTTGACTTCATTATTTTTCAAAGATCATTTAAAAACTCACCAAGGGTAAGAGCATACCCTATGCAAAAATTCTTCAAACAACTTAAATAATACGATTATGGGCGGCAGTTCTCCAAACATTAAAGCACCACAGGCAAATTATGGAAGCGATATTAGCACATTGCTTGGCGCCTATCAACAATCAATGCCGAGTATTCTTGGCTTTGAACAACAATATCGTCCAGGGCTTGGAAATCTAAATCTTGGTGATGTCCAAAATTTCTTACAAGGTGGGCAAGGACAACAAGGCATTCAAGGTCTTGGTGGAAAAGCATATCAAACTGGAGTTGGTCAACAACTTGCGGCACAACAGCAACAACTTGCTGGGCAACAAGGACAAGTTCAAGGATTGCGTCAGCTTCAAGCTGGGCTATCTCCAGAAGCAGCAATGGCTACTCAGCAAGCCTCTGATGCGGCTAGGACTGCTTATGCTGCATCTCTTGGAGTTACACCAGAAGAGCAACGCATGGCGCAGCAAGCAGCGCGTGAGGCAGCTCAATCAAGCGGTCGCCTTGGAGACAACTCATCTATTGCCGCTGAAGTGCTTGGACGTTCTGACATCATGGCTCGTAAACGTGCTGAGGCGGCTCAAGCAGGTAACCAAGCATTCCAACTTGGGCAATCATTCTATCAACAGCCGGGACTTCAAGCACTTTACTCAACTCCTGCTGGAATGCAGATTGGTCAGAACTACTTGAACTATGGTGTTCAGTCCATTGGTCAATCCACTCCACAACTCTTCGATGTTGGACAAGCACTTAATCTTGGTGCAGCACAGCGTCAGAATCAACTTAGTGCAGCTCAAGCAAATGCTCAAATCAAGGCATCAAACCAAGCATCTGGTATGGGACTATTTGGCAGCATTGTAAAAGGAGCTGGTTCAATTCTTGCTGCACCAGCAACAGGTGGTGGTTCACTATTTGCATCATTCTTAGGTAAATAATTTATGGCACTTCTAGGACAATCAATTAATCCAGCACTATTCATTCAAGATTACTCTGGCTTTACAAAAGCCGCAGGAATTCAAGCACAGGGAATGCAGAATCTTGGGCAGCAGATTCAAGATGTCGCGAAAGACTATACTGCCAATAAGAAAGAGGAATCAAGGCTAAGTGCGGTAAAGAAAGCCGGCATTGCTGATATTCAAGCAGCTATCCAGTTAAGCAAATCAAGTGGTCTTGGCCTTGAGTCAACGCTTGAGCCTCTACTTGCTGCTGCAACAGATCCAAACTCATCGTTGATTGAGCAAGCTACCGCTGCCCAACAAGCATCGCAGAGCATTGGTACAACGATGAATACAAAGTTCAAGATTGAAGAACTTAATATGCAGCGTCAAGCAGCTTCAAGAGCAGGAGCAATGGATGCAGCAAAACTTCAAGCTATTGCTAATGAACAAAAAAGAAGTGAAGCTATTGCCAATGTTGTTGGCCCACAATTATTTACAGCAACAGTTAGCCAACTTCCTCCAGACGTTTCTAAATCTCTAATTGAGGCATCTAAGAATTTAACTCCATTACAACAATATCAAATTGCAACATCTCCAGATGTTTTGAGCCTTGTTCCGAAATTATCAGAAGGATGGAGAATTACAACTCCACAAGAAACTGCGAATTATGGAATGGCTGGACAAATCAACACTAAAACTAATGAATTTAAGCCGCTCCCAGAATCTAAAACAGACTGGAGAATAACTACACCAGAAGAAGTTAAGACTTATGGAGCGGTTGGGCAAATAAACATTAAAACTAATGAATTCAAGCCAATCCCTCTACCATCTGGAACACAAGTAACAGTGTCTCCAGAAGGAAACGTTGTATTCGCTCAAGGTGCTGGAGTTGGCGCACCAACAAAAACTGAAGTTGCATTAGCAGCACAAGGAAAACAAAAAATAGAAGGATTGGTTCAATTTAATGATCTCGCTGCAAATTTGATTCCACAACTTGAGCAACAAGGTACTGGAATTATGGCTGGAACAGCAAGAGCTATTGGATCATATATTCCATCATCAGAAACTCAAGCTCTTCAAGATAAGTTATCTACTGTTAAAAACTACCTATCTAGAGATTATGTTAATACGCTTAGGGCAGCTTCACCAACAGGAAGTGCTGGTGGATCAATTACTGAAAAAGAATGGCCTCGATTTGAGAATCAATATGGAGTTGTAGATGCATCAAGAAGCCCAGTACAAAATATTAACAATCTTCAGAAGATTGGGTTCTATCAATTTAATGCCGTTCATGGAACACCATCAGAACGAGCACAACTACTTAAAGAGGGGAAAATTACTCCAGAGCAAAATGCTCAAGTAGAACAAATGTATCTTGATATGAGGAATCGACTTAAGATCCCTGCAACTGGAATTAAAGACGTGGCTGGATCAGAACTAAAAGTATTAATGCTAAAATCAAACCTATCGCCAGAAATTCTTAGAGAAGCAGAAGCGATGGGACTTCAACTTAAATAAAATGGGACTATACGAAGATTTAGATTTAGTAAAAGCTGGACAAAACCAACTTGAACAGCAGTTTGGACAATTATCAAGTGAGTACCAAACTCTCTTGCAATCAGATCCATATGGTGCAGAACAAAAAAAGGCAGAAGCATCTCAACTTCTTGGGAAAATTCAACTATTTTCTGGAGAAGGTGAAAAACTAAAAGCCCAACTTGCTGATGATCTAAAGAATTCAAAATATCTCACATATGGTCTTGGTGATACGAATGCTCAAATCTCATTTAGTGATGAGGCAATCAAGAACAAGACAGCAGAGGCATTATCAAAATTCATTGGAGAGCCTGTTGATGTAACAACTGGACTTGGATATGCTGATAGAACTGCTGATGCGTTCCTAAGGGATGAGTCGAAAGATGAGTATCTTGCGAACAAATATGGCAAAGACAATGTTAAGACTGTTAATGTTGGCGGATCACCAACCAGAATTGTAAGAAACGAAACAGGTGGATGGATTGCAATGAATGAAATGGGAGGATCATTAAAGGATGCTCTTCCTGTATTAGGCGAAGTATTTCCATTAGCTGGATCTATTCTTGGAGGAATTGGTTTATCCGCGCTTCCGGGCGCACCACCTGTTGCGTCTATGGCAGTTGGTGGAGGTGCTGGATATGCTGCGGCTGGAACACTTCAAGATCAGATAATGAAAGCCTATCTTGGGGCTGGAGATGGACTTGCTGAATCATTTGGCAAGCGATCAACCGAAGCACTTCTTGGGGCAGGCCTTGAATATGGAGCAGGTAAATTAGCAAGCCCATTCCTAAAAAAGATGGGAACTGCTAAAGTTGACGAGTATTATCAAGGACTTAAAAAAGCTGAGGAAGATCTTGCATCAAGAGGATATTCAATGAATGTTGCTCAACTTGTTCAAGGTGGAGAAATTCAGAATAAAAAATGGTTACAACTTGCCCAAGATCGTCCAAATTCACAAGTTGCAAAAGATATTCAAATTGGAGTTGATCGTCTTCAACGTTTGAAATCAGATTTGACTCCTGCTCAAAAGTCATCAGCACTCTATAAAAGCACATTAGACAATATTCGACAAGCCCAACAAACTACTGCTGATATGGTTGGCTTGTATGATCGAAAAGCTGGAGATATTCTTAGATCGAATCTTGATGAGCAAACCCAAAGTTTAGTATTTGGTGGTCTTGAAGATACTCATAAGCTTGGATCTGATTTATTTAAAGCTCTTGGCAAAGCTGAAGCAAAAGCTAATGATATCAAGAATGAAACATATGCTCCATTCTATGAGTTAGCAAAAGGAAAAGTATCAGTAGATCCAATTAAACTTGCTAAGTTTGTTGAGAAAAACTATTATAGTAGTGTTCTTAGAAATCCAACACTTCAAGCTGAAATAGACCTGCTTAGAGCGCGTCCACAAAATCTAAAAAGAATTAATAGTATTGATGATGAGTTAAAATCAGTAGTAGACCGAGATAAAAGAGCACAACTTCAACTTGAACGTGCAGAACTTGAGCAGCTTTCTGGAAATCTTGATATCAAACAGTTGAATGATACTGTTAGAAAATTCTCAGAAGCATACCCAGATTCTGGAATGACTGGTGCTAAAACATCAAAACAAGTTGCTGGAGCCGCAGCAAATGATATCAGAACATTTAGAAATAATGTTCTTGATAATCAAGGTTTGCTTGATGAATGGAATAATGCAACTCAAGTTTTTAATCAAAGACTTGGATTTGAAGAAGGAACTATCGGAAAGTATTTAAAAGAACTTTCTGGAGGAAAACCAAATATGGACGAGACTGAAATAGTAAATTCCATATTGAGCACTCCTAGGACAATTACAGATGCTGTCACGGCACTAAGCGTTGGTGATCCAGCAGTTGCATCTCAATTAGTAAAACGTCTTCAAAATGCTTATTTCAAAAATATTGGAATATCAAATCAATCTGGCCGCCAAGTTGATGGATTTAATTTTGATGAAGATGTTGTAAGATCATTATTTGGATTCAATAGTGCTGGTAAACCTAATTCAGCATATGGAGATAATATGATTCGCAAGTTATACTCTCTTCAAGATGCAATTAATGCTAAAAATCTTGATCCAGCGAAATTAACAATGAAAGATATTGATGATTTATCTGGAACTCTTTCTAGAAATTCAGAAAAAGAACTGAGAGATAGCATTGAGAAAAGAATTCGTAATCAAATGAGCGTAGATCAAACTAAGAATGACTCATTGATGGGGATTGCTTTAAATGGTCATAGAGAAGCTCTTGTTTCTGGAGAATTCCCAGAAGCGTTATGGAACGCAAATCCAGATCAGCTTAAAAAACTTCTCGCAATCATGCCAGATGCCGATAAAGAGGTTCTATCTGGAGACATGGCTGAACACTTGTTTGCTAAATATCCTCCAAGTGGTGAGTATGGAATTCATGGTGAATTGCTATGGAATGGCAAACTACTGCTTAAAGACTTTGCAAAAAATCCAAAACGTGTGCAAGTTCTTCGTGGGATTCTTGGCGACGAAACAGTAGATAATGTAATTTCCGCATCAAGATTGATGCAAGCAGCAAAAAACAAACCTGTCGCAAAAGGAATTCCGCAAGGAGGTGGAGTAATCAATAATGCTGGAGTCAAATGGTATTTCCCTATTGAAAAAATTTCCTCTGGAATTAGAAATACTTGGATGTCTGCTGCATACAGAACTGGTGATTTAGTTCCGCTTCTTCGCAACATTGCTCGAAAAGAAATTACTGAAGAAGAGTTTAAGAAAAATGTATCAAATACCATGTTGAAACTTGCAAAAACATCTGCTGGAATTGAGGCCATGACACAAAGTGGGAGATACAATCCAGAATGGTCTGCATGGCTAGGAAATAATCTTGGAACTACAAGTAAAGAAACTCAGCAGTATCAAGAAAAATTTGGAATCGGACGATAATAATTATGAAAGCAAAACCAAAAGTAAAAACTAAGTCAATGAAGCAAGTTGGCTATCTCCTTAGTAAGGTAAGTCCACTAACTCCAAAGGAACAGAACAAACTGAAAAAAGAATTGCATTCTGGCAAGGTAAAGATTAAAAAAGCTAAATGACCGATGAAACTCAAACACAACCAACCGAGTACAAGAACATAAGAGAGGAAAAGTCTGCTTGGTTTCTTGAGATCAAGGAAAGAGCCAAGAATCTGCCAAGGGGTTCAGTTGAACACTATGCTCCAGCGGTTGCTGCACAGGCACTCTGGATGCTAGCTCAAGGTGCTAGGATCAAATCAATCTCAGAAAAGACTGGCCTAGGGCATGAGACAATTCGGAAACTTGAATGGAGACATAATGACACGCTTGAGACAAAGCGTAAGGAATTTTCCATGCGTTATGCCATTGCTGCCCAAGAATACACTGACTTACTATTTGAAAAGGCTGAGCAATTATCCAATGATTCGGAAGCTCTATCTAAGATTTCTCCAGACAAACTGGCTCTCACTATCGGCATTATGACCGACAAAGCCGCTCAGTTGACTGGCATGGCTGGAATGGTTATCGAGCATCGCAAGGGAGCATCTATTGATGACGCAATGAAGATGATTGCTGAAACTAAAGCAAGAATTGCAGAACGGATTAAATCCCAAGCAATTGAAGCTGAAATTATCGAATAATGGACATAATTGACGAGCCTATTACTTCTCAAATGAATCATGCTATTGAGAATGGATATATTGATGAATTCAATTATAGATATTTAATAATAAATAAAAATGGATTTCAAAAAAAATGTATGTGTAGAGCATATGCAGATTATGTCTCTGAAGCAAAAAATGGAGAGATTTTAGATATTTTACTAAATAAGAAAATAAAACGCAGCAAGAAAAAATGTAATCATTGTAAGAAAAATTCATTATCATTGTGTTCTGGGAATCGAGGTTCATTTCCAAAAGAAGATGATACATACACTTGTGAATTTTGTTATTCAGTATATGATATAAGACAAATTATTCGTTCTGAAAATTTTTTATATTTAAACAAATGATTTGGAAGCAGCATCAGATTCTCTCGCCTCCAAATGACGATGAGGTTGCACTTATGGAACCACAAGAACTTGTGGATCTTCATAAGGCATACCATGATGCTATTGATAATTCAGAGAAAGATCCATATCGCTTTGGATTTAGGCTTCCTCACTGGATTAAAGCTGAAGAACAGCTTGATGAAGTAAATGAAATCCTTGCACTAGGAGGTAACCGGAGCGGGAAAACTCAGTGGGGTGCGTTCTCAGTTGTTCGTGCAGCAGTTGAGAATCCAAAGTCTGAAATCTTTTGCTTCGCCCAAACCTCCGAAGTTTCGATCCGCCAGCAACAAAGCGCGGTTTACGATTGGCTTCCTGCTGAGATGAAGACAAAGCACACTTCGGCCAACGCTTACATCAGCTACACAAAGAAGAATGGATTCACGGATTCCTCTCTGATCTTGCCGAATGGGAGTCAAATCATCTTCAAGACTTATTCACAATATCAGAACAACCCAACCATTTTAGAAGGTGCCGAATTGGGAAGTAGAAACCCAACTTGGCACAATGTTGGAGTCTGGCTTGATGAGTATCTTCTTGGCCCAGAACTAATCAATACTCTCCGCTTCCGATTAGCTACTCGTAATGCCAAGATGCTGGTTACCTTCACGCCTATTGATGGCTGGACAGAAGTAATCAAGGAATATCTTGATGGAGCAACTATTGTTGAGTCTCGCAAAGCTGAATTGCTTAAAAAGGAACTTGTCCCATACGTCCAACGGAGCAAAAAACGTAATGCTTCAATTCATTACTTCCACTCTCAAGACAACCCATTTGGAGGTTACGAACGAATTAAGGAAACCCTTATAGGTAGATCGAGGGAGGAAATTCTTATTCGTGCTTACGGAGTCCCAGTAAAATCACAAGCAACAAAATTTCCCAAGTTCAATACTGCCGTCAATGTCATTTCTCCAGACATGATTCCAGAAGAAGGAGTGACAAGGTATCATGTGATTGACCCTGCTGGAGCAAAGAACTGGTTCATGTGCTGGATTGCTGTTGATGCAAGTGGAACATTTTACGTTTACCGAGAATGGCCGGGGGTTGATGTGGGCGATTGGGCTGAATGGAAGTCTGGGAAATGGATTGGTGGAGAAGGAGCTAAAGGACAAGGATACGGAATCAGAGATTATGCTGATCTCATTCTTGATCTTGAGGGCGACGAGGAGATCTTTGAGCGTCTTATTGACCCAAGACTAGGCGCGGCACGTTATCAAGCCACTGATGGGGCTTCTAGCATCATTGAAGACCTGTCTGATGCTGGCATTGTTTGCGTTCCTGCTCCCGGACTAGAAATTGACGATGGATTGCAAATTCTTATTGGTAAAATGTCATGGGATACGGCAAAACCAATGGACTCAGTTAATCGGCCAAGATTCTACGTCTCTAAAAACTGCGAAAACATTATTACAGCATTATCCGAGTACACTGGAGAACAAGGTTTGAAAGAAGCGTGGAAAGATCCTATTGACGTTCTCCGATATGCAGCAGTTGCAGGAATTGACCATGCAGATGAAACAAAAACATTTACAACCATCCAAGGAGGTGGTGGATACTAATATGAGAAAAGTAGTTAAAAAGCTAGGCCGCCCTAAAAAGATGGATAAGCCAGAAGAAATAACTGAAATCCAAGTTGATGAAGATATTTCTGAGGATCAAGTATTTGATAATATACTTGTATTGCGTAAATGTCCAAATCCAGATTTTGTCGTTGGAAGGCTTGATGGCTTTGCAATCAATATCCGCTGTGGACGAAAGGCATCAAATAGGTTAATAGGAAAGCAGATTTCCATTAAGAAGTCAAAGGACGAAGAGATTTACCATTATTTACCATGAGCAAATACGAAGCAGAAGTCAGTGATGACTCACTAATTTACGCCGAAGAAGAGCCTGATGTTGGAATGCTTACGATGGCTTATGATAATATCCTTATTGAATTAGATGAATACTTTCAAAGTTGTCAGCAGTCATATCAAGATCGACGAAATATCTGGGATGGGAAGTCTGATGATCTAAGGAAACATGGAGCAAATGCTTTCCCATGGGAAGGTGCAAGTGACCAAGAAGTCAACATTGTTGGTGAGCGTATTGATATGTTTGTGTCGATCCTTGACCAAGCATTGAGTCGTAGCCACATCAAAGCATTCCCAACAAGCATGGCATCAATGCCTCGTGCGGCAATGGTTTCTTCATTCTTGAAGTGGATGCGATCAAGTTATATTCCAAACTTCCGTAACGAAATGGAACTTGGGGCAAACTACCTGCTTGAGAAGGGAATCATGGTTTCTTATGTTGGTTGGAAACGAGAAAAGCGAACATTCTTGCAGGAAGTTTCTTTAGATCAAATCGCCCAACAATCACCAGATTTAGCTAATTTGATTGTTTCTGGAAATGATGACGAAATAATTCTTGCAATGTTGGAGCAAGCATTTCCAGATTTGACTCCTAAACGCGCAAAGAAAGCCATTAAAGAGCTTCGCGTAACTGGAAAAGCTAAGATTCCAATTCCTCGCCTATCAGTTGATTGTCCAGTTGTTCACTCTTGTTCATCCGATGGAGAGATTCTATTTCCTCCGTATGTTTCAGATCCACAACGTAGTCCATATGTATTCTGGCGCACATTCCTTACGGCTCAAGAGCTTGAAAAAAAAGTAGCAAACGAGGGATGGGATGAAGACTGGGTTCGTGGAGCAATCGAAGAGCTTCGCGGAAAAGATTCCATGTATATTGACGGAGAAAAGCTAAAGACTGTTACTCGTCTACCAATTACTGATGACAATGATCTTGTGATGGTTGTCTATGGCTATCAGCGACTCATTGATGAAGAGGATGGTTCAGAAGGAATCTATTGCACTATCTTCCATCCTCAGAAAGATGGATATGCAAAGCATGAGCTTCTTAATGGATATGATGATTATCCATTTGTTGTAACTCGACTTTCAAACGATCAAAAGCGCATGTACGAAGTTCAGACATTCTCTGATATTCTTCGTGGAGCGCAAATGCAGATTAAGACTGAGCGTGATTCGCGTGTAGACAGGGCGTCTATTGCTACTCTCCCACCGATCATGCACCCCGCTGGCCGTCCTCCATCTGATTGGGGGCCGGGACGGAGGGTTCCTTACCGCCGTCTTGGTGAGATTGCTTTTGGCCCTGTTCCCCAAATGGATCAAGGATCAATGGAAGTTGAGCAGTCAATGCGTCTTCAAGCAGATCGAGCTGTTGGCCTTGATTTGAGTAATCCAATCTCTGCTATTCGTCAGCAATTCTATGTTGGCAAATTCCTTGACCATGTTCGTGATGTCCTTTCACTTGCTTGGAAGCTTTATCAGCGCATGGGGCCAGATGAAGTATTCTTCCAGGTAACAGGAAATCCAAATCCACAAGTAATGTCAAAGGGCAATCCAGATGAGAACTTCTCAATTACTGTTGCCTTTGACTCCCAAGCAAGTGATCCAGAAACTGCTGATATGCAGCTAAAAAATATGGTGAGCCTTGTCCAGATGGATCGCAATGGAATCATTGATGTCAATAAGATGCTTGAGTTTACAGCAGCATCCATTAACCCAATTTTCGCGGATTATGTACTGCAACCTGCTGAAGAGTCCCAGCAAAAAATTGCTAAAGCGGTTACGGATGATCTTGCGAAAATCTTCTCTGGAATTGAGGTTCCTGCACAAGCTAATGGAGCGCAAATTGCGATGCAAATGGTTCAAGCTTATGTGCAACAGCCAGATATCGCACAACGCGCACAACAGGATGAAGCATTTGCGGCAAGACTTCAGAAGTATGCTGGTCAGTACCAGTTTATGCTTCAACAAGCTCAGAATGCTCAAATCGGACGAATCGGAACTGCTCCAGCACAAATGGGTGGAATGCAGACTCAACAAATGAATCAACAATAATACTATGAAACAAGGATTATACGCTAATATCAACGCAAAGCGCAAACGTATTAAAGCAGGGAGCGGAGAAAAAATGAACAAAGTCGGAAGCAAAAATGCGCCAACGGCTAAAGATTTCAAACAATCTGCTAAAACTGCAAAGAAAAAGTAATGGAGAAGCGGTTTAAAAAGGTAATCACGAATCCCACAACGGGACGTAAGAAAACAATCAAATATGGTCAAGCCGGCAAAGCTGCTGATGGAGGTGATCGTATTCGTCCTGGTACGGCTAAAGGTGATTCTTATTGCGCTCGTTCTGCAAAGATCAAAGGTGACTGGAAGTCAGATCCAAACTCACCAAATAACTTGTCAAGACGCAAATGGAAATGCAAAGGCTCTAAATCAATGAAGTAATATGACGCAACTACCAAAACCAACAATCCAGCAAGCTGTGGAATCACTCTCTGATCGAGATGAATTCAAGGTGATTATTCAATTTGTCCGAGATGAACGTGAGCGATTCTTTGCGGATCTTCGTATGGCACAAGACACTAATGATGTGATGAAAATCGCAGGTTCAATTTCTACACTTGACGAGTTGTTGAATTTATTGCACATTCCAGTCACTCAGTAGTTGTGTTCTGAGTTTCATGTTCGGTGTTCGGAGAGGGGCTAGGGTTAATTCTCTAGCCTCTCTTTTTATCTAAGGCTAGTAATGTAACTATTGAAACTTTGCATTGACACGTGCATCATTATTACATTACATTCCGCTCATCGCCTTCGCTAGGGCGCATTAACTAGTGTTTTAATTATGAGTAACAATCAAGCTATCGCTGGGGCTGAAGAACCAGTGTCTAACATCTCAATCGAAGAGCTAATTGCTCAACGTATTGGAAAAGCAACTGCATCCCAAGAAGAACCTTTAGAAGAATCTGAAGAGGAGACAGAGGAGGAAGATGATCTTGCCAGCTCAGAAAGCGAAGACGTTGAGGAATCCGATGAGGAATCAGAAGAAGAGAATGAAGAAGAAGCCGAAGGGCAGAATGAAATTGATCTCTTAGACCTCACAACTGAGCAAATCCAAGAGCTTGCTAAAAAGGGCAAAAGCCGGCTACTCCAACGAATTGGAGAACTCACGGCACAAAAGAAAGCCCTTGAAGAAAAGCTCACGGCCCAACCTCAAGTTGCGGAGTCCAAACGAGAAATTCCGCAAAATGATATTCCAGAATCTATTCGCTCTCTCAAGACATTTGAGGAGGTTAAGAGTAAGTTTGAAGAATATGAAGCAGTGATTGAGGCAACAGATGATCTTCTTCGTCAGTATCGTAAATACGATGACGATGACATCATTGAATATCAAGGTCAGGAGCTTACAAAATTGCAGATTGAAAATGCTAATATCAACTCAAGGAAAGCACTGACAAAGTATCTTCCTGCTCAACAACAACATCTAGGAAAGATCGCTCAATACGATCAGCTTAATAAGCAATATGTTGCCGCAATCGAGCAAGAGGTTCCAGAAATCAATGACTCCGAAAGTGAAATTGGTAAGAACTATGCAAATTTCATTGCCGATCCACTCATCGAACGAGTACGAAAAGAAATCCCAGAAATCGGAATTCAGATCGAATATATCCTTGGTCATGCTGTAAGGTCTATCTTTGCAGGTAAGAAGCTAAAAAATGCAACTCCAGTAATGGGAAGTAAATTGAAGGCAAGTCCGCCATCAAACCCAGTTGGTTCTGGTGCAGCAAAATCTAGCGTTAAGCCTACACAGAAAGTCAAAGACGCATATCAACGATTTGAATCTTCTGGTCGCCCAGAGGATTGGATTGCTGCTCGCATTTCAAAATTCAAGTAACTTAACTTTCAATATCTAAAAATATACTATTATGGCTATTGCCGCTACATACAATCCAAACGCCCCAGCCCAAAAAACTGGAACGGGTTCCGCAATCAGCAACCGCGAGGATCTCAGCAATGAGTTGACCTTGCTCGCACCAGAAGAAACTCCACTCTTGAGCCTTTGCTCCAAGGGCCGTGCTTCTGGTACGTTCAGTGAGTGGACTGCTGATAAACTTGCAACTCCAGTTACTACGGGTATCTCCGAAGGTTCTGATGTGACTTCGTTCAGCGACAAATTTGCTGATCGCGCTCGTCTTGGAAACTATGTCCAAATCTTTCGCCGTGACTATCTTGTCTCCAATCTTCAAAATGCAGTTAGCTCTGTTGGCCCTGCAAACGTGGCTCAAGCTGAAGCTAAGTGTATGCGTGAATTGAAGCGCGATGTCGAGGCCACTATCTGCTCGGATCAAGATCTGACTGTTGAAAATGGTGCTGGTACTCCATATGCCCTTCGTGGACTTGGTAAGTGGCTTCAATCGACCGCTCTATCTGGTGTTCCAACTGCATACCTTACTCCTTCTGATTCAATTCAGTCTGGTGGTGCTACTCTTACTGAAAGCTCATTCAACACGATCATTGGTTCGATCTTCACTGAAAATGGTGAAGCCAATTCGCTTACCTGTATTGCTGGTGTTGCTCTTCGTAAGGCAATCTCCAACTTCACTCGTAATGATGGCGCCGCAAGCAACGAAAACATCTATATGGTTACCCAAGATGCAGTTGCTAAAAAGGTTACTCTATCCGTCAATCTTTATGACTCCGACTTCGGTATCGTAAACATTGTCAATGGTAACCCAAGCTGTATGCCAGCCACAAGCCGTGGTTATGTCATCAATCCAAAGTACCTTGCTTTCAACACGCTCATCCCAATGGGTGCTACTCGTCTTGAGAACCAAGGTGGTGGAGAGCGTGGATTTGTCGATATGACTGGAACGCTTGTTGTTAAGCATCCTCGCGCTCACGGTAAGATCACTGCTTAATTCATCAATCATAGAATCAACTAAATAAAATTATGCCTCAACTTACTAATCAAGAATCGCGTGGATTTACCCATGGCCTTAAGATTACTTCAACTGATCTTAATACAACTGGTTATCTTACCTCGTCGCAAAAGATCATTGGATATATTCCTGCTGGTGGTATCGTAACAAATTGCGCTGTTGTAGTTAATACGGCTGCTGCTGGTGCAACCAATATCACATTAGCTGTTGGAACTACTTCTGGTACTGCTACTGAACTTATTGCAAGCACAGATCTTGATGCGCTTACCAAAGTTGCATATAACACTGGTGGATCTGTTGATACAGAACCGGGCCTTGTGAACAATACTGCTTCTGCTGTGCCTATTTACGCATTGTTTGGCGGAACCATTGCCAACCTCACGGCTGGTGAATGGTATATTGCCTATACTTTGCTTGATCCAGCAAATCTTGTAAACAACGCTTAATTCAAATTGGGTAGGGGAGGGTAAAATCTCCCCTGCCTTCTTTTTATGTCATTTTCTGAAGCAGCGTTAAATCACGCTCTTATTACAGAGCTTTGTAGTGGGCGCAAGTTCATGGAAGCTAAACAAGAGCTTCGTGAGCGTGATTGTGCAAGGGAGGCACTAACTGCAAAAGGACATAAGAGCATTCCACAACTTGGCAAATTAGCCGCTGTTATCCCACAACATGAATACTTTATCATGCGTGAGCGTTATGGTGAAGACTGCTGGCACGATAGGGAATTCGTGCGTGACTTTCAAAGAACTCAATCACACCTTGCCGTACATAAAATCTGATGCAATATCGAACCTTCGCTGATCTATACGCACTCATTCAAGCACTTTGCGGAGTTAGCTTTGCTGTTGTTACTGAAAAGCCTCGTATCAAGGCATTGATAAATCGTAGGGCGCAAAAAGCGTATCGTTCAAGTAATTATTGGCCTCGTTATCTCAAGGTTGGAGAAGAGCGCACAGTTGCTAGTGGGTCTTTAATTGGATATACTCAATCTGGATTGTCATCCATTGACACATTCCTTCGTATTCACAAAATCGCTCCATACATGACTACTTCATCACAGGAGTATGACTTTATGGTTGGTGCTTCTGGAGCAACATTGATTGCAGGTACTCTCAACCCAACATCTGCATTTGTTACCTACAAGGAACAAATTTCCACAACTCAACTTGGTGATGGATCTGGAGAAGACACTAACATTCCTTATGAGTGGTTCCAATATCTTGCTCATGGAACCTATGCAGATTATCTTCGGGCTGAAGGACAACAAGAGAAAGCCGCACTTGCTGACCAAGAAGCAACCGAATTACTGCAAGATGAGTTGATTCGTATTGACGAACAACACACTTTACAAACTGTTGCAAATCGCATATTTACAACTGGAAATACTCAATCCCGATAATGGAATACTCACTCTCTAGTTCACTTGTCGGAGGATCTGGATCAATCAACCCAGATGCGTCATCGCTGGATCTCCAGTTTGCTGCTGACAAGACACTCACTGCGCGTAAAGGGCCGACACCTGTGTTTACTAGGGCAAGCACAGCCACATATCTTGCACCTCAATTAAGTATTGATGGCTACCTTCTTGATAGTATTTATAATTCACAAAATGCTGTTTATCCATCATTTACTGTTTCATATAATGGAACTCAATGGCAGATAGCTAAAGATAACGACCCAGAATCTCAAAATATATATTATGCTGCTGCTGGAAATGAATCAACTCCAGACAAGGCAGATTGGTCAGCATCTGGATCAAGTCCAGTAATAAAAACATCATCCAGTATTGTTTATAGTGCTGCAATAAACGCTGCTCGTTTTGAACATGAACCACTAACTGCATTAAGTAAGGGATTACTAATTGAAGAATCACGCACTAATCAAACAGCATATAGCACCAAATTTAGCAATAGTTATTCTAGTTACTGGAATAGCACAGCAAATAATGTAACAGCAGTTGATTTAGTGGCGACAAGTCCAAGTGGAACAGGATTATCATCTAGTTCAATTACTGAGATTGCTGGCGTTATGCTTACACGCCACATCCATGAAACAACTGGAGCATTTACTCCAGCAGCAAATACTGCATACACAATGAGCGCGTGGGTAAAACAACCACCATCTGATCCAGTGCGATATGTTCAACTTGCATTCTGGATTGCTGGATTTGGTTCTACTGCCTACATGAATTATGATATTCAGAATGGAACAGTTGGCACTGGTGGGGCTGGAATTACAGCATCATCTATCACCGCATATCCAAATGGATGGTATAGGATTACCGCTACCGCAACAAGTGTAGCAAGTCCAGCAGCAAGTGGATTTCAGTTAGGATTCTCCACATCATCGAGTGCGGTGAGGACTGAGGCATACACTGTTGTATCTCCGCTCAAGTCGATTTATCTCTGGGGCGCACAGGTTGAGCGGGGGGCATTTGCTACTAGCTATATCCCAACAACTACCACATCCCTTACACGCTCCGCTGACGTTTGCAGCATTACTGGATCTGATTTTACTGGAATGTGGAATCGTTTTGCTGGAACAGGAATCGCAAGCATTAGTAGTATGTATTCAAATTCTGGACGTTTTGTTGCAAATAATATCGGAGCTAGAGCATTGGAAGTTTACAAAAACGGTGGTAATACTTTGTTCCTTGAGGCTGGTGGCGGAGGAGTAATAGAAAGACAGATTTCAAATTCATCTACAGTTCCATTCAAAGCAGGAGTAGCGTATGCTATAGATGACTACCAAGGATCATTTAATGGAACGCTAGGTGGAGTTGATACAGATACTGGCGGAACCATTCCAAATGCCACATCGCTTAATATAGGCAATTTAAATAATGGTAATTTTCTCAATGGAACTATTTCATCAATACGTTACTTCAAGAAACGTCTACCAAATGCTAAACTCCAATCACTAACCACATGATTGATTATCTTCTCAAAAAGATCTGCACGAAATGTGGTATTGAAAAGGATATTGCAAGTTTTAGTGTTGATAAGCAAAAGAAAGATGGTATTGTTTCGCACTGCAAGGAGTGTTGTCGTCTCGCTTCTAAAAAACACTACAGAAATAATATTTCTTATTACCAGACTCGAAATAAAAAATTCTACGCTAATCTTTCTTCTGAAAAGAAGACTCAATATTGGGTTTCTTGCAACTCCAAAGAATCAACAAAAATCAAACGATTGGAATGGCAGCAAGAAAACAAAGACAAGGTACGTGTTTACACTCAAAAATGGTATTCTAAAGCCATACCTGAAGTTTTGTCTCAAAAACGAAAAGATTATCGAAAGAAAAATCCTGAAGTATTTGCTAGGCACTCTGTAAAAAGAAGGTCTTCAGAAAAGGCTGCTACGCCGTTATGGGTAACGGATGAGGATAAGGAAAAAACCAAATTGATTTATTTAAAGCGAGATTTCATAAATGAAGTGACTGGGATAAAACATGAAGTTGACCACATCTACCCAATACAAGGTAAATATTCTTGTGGGCTACATGTTTATTGGAATCTTCGTATAATAACAGCCACTGAAAACAGAAGCAAAAAGAACTCTATACCTTGTTATGTGTGATTATATTTTGAAATTCCCAAGCAAATCAGTAGCTGAACAATTTGGTATTTCCAATGGATTCGCACATCTTGACGAAAAGTCTGACGTAGTTGTCTCGTCTCTAGCATCCCATACTCACGCACTATGCGAGATCGGCGAGCATAACGGTGACGGCAACTTCTGGGTTCTTTTCCGCGACCTTGTTGGCATCCCGATTCCAGAAGGCGGCGAGCAGTTTATCTACTGGTCATCCAACATGGCGATCACAGACGATGCAGGAAGCGAGATCTCCATACCTCGTCCAGAATTTAACCCTGACGTACCCAGCGTTTTCTGGGCATGATTTCTTATGAAAGCAAAAAAAACAACTAAGAAGATGGCAAAATCCATGCCAAAAATGACGATGGCTCAACATAAAAAAATGATGGGTAAGCATGAAAAGTCTAAGTATGGCAAAAAAGGTAAAGGAATGTGCTAATGAAAACTACTATTCTAGGAATCCTCACTATCGTTGGCGCAGTTGTGTCTGCTGCCACTCAATTTCTCACTTCTGGGTCTATTGACCTGCTGTCCATCGTTCCCGCTGTCACGGCTGGTTTAGGACTAATTAAGGCCAAAGATCAGTGACATGAATGACCATTTCAAGAATGTAATGCATGGGGTATTTGGCACTATCATGCCGACAATCGGCTTGGTTACATCCATGCAGGAGCAGCTTGAGTATGGTCTTCGCATCACATCCTTGATTATTGGTATACTTGTCGGCATTTTGTCATTGACAAAAATAATCAAGAAGTAACCATCCCGATATGACATTCAGCGCAATATGCGAACTGCAAGAAAAGGTTGGTGCTCATGTTGATGGATTTTGGGGGCCAAAGAGCATTGAGGCTTGCCAGAAGCACTTAAAGAGCCTTTACCCAAAGGTTAATCATTGGCCCAAGTCAGATGGTGAAAGTCTATTAGCTTTCTATGGTAGGCCCGGTGATGAATCAAAACTCGTATCCATAGGAGTTTCTCACTTAAACATTGAGTACGATGGATCTCCAGTATCTGTTATTCGATGCCATGAGCGAGTTGGGAAATCCCTATTCAAAGTCTTGACTGATATCAGTGAATCCAAAGATAAAGGCGTGTTGAAAGAATATGCTGGAGTTTTCAACAATCGCCCCATGAGGAATGGAAGACTTCCATCTCTCCACGCTAGGGGTGCTGCTATTGACCTAGATCCAAGCAGGAATGACAATATGGCTCATTGGCCGGCTAAGTCATCGATGCCACTTTCTGTGATGGAAGCGTTTGCGAGAGAGGGATGGTTATCTGCTGGAGCATGGTGGGGTCGAGATGCAATGCATTTCCAAGCAACCCAATAATAACTATGAAAATCCCTAAATCGGTATTGATTGGAGGGGTTAAATTCAAGATTCGCATTAAGAAAATGGAGTCTTGGGGTGAAATGCACTTTGACGATAAGGAGATTTACCTGTCAAAAAATGCTATTCTGAAAGAAGATATTTTCCTTGACACACTTCGCCATGAGATGCTTCATGCGTCATTGTCAGTCGCTGGAACATCATGGAGTGAGAAATATGACGAAGAATCCATAGTTCGTGCGATTGAGAATATCTTCTTTCCTGCGTTTAAATCAATCAAAAATCAAATTAGCGATGGCATTTAAGAAATTCCTAGTATGTGCTGATAATCACGGGCATCTTGTGAACCAGGAGTGCAAGAAGAAGTTCATAGACTTCAAGAAAGAGTGGAAGCCTAATTACACCATTTGCTTGGGAGATATTTGGGATATGAATGGACTCCGTAGGTCTGCTGATGACGAGGAGAAGCGCGAGGGCATTTCTGCTGACTTCAAGGCTGGAATTGAGTTTCTTGACATTGGGTTTGATTACCTAACGCTAGGAAACCACGATGCAAGGCTCTGGGAGGCCGCTGAAGGCGCAGCAAATGGAATCCTGCGTGAATCCTGCCAAGAGCTTGTAAAGTGCGTCACAAGCGAGTTTAAGAAGCGAAAAATCAAATGGGTTCCATACAATGTCAATTCGTATTTGCAACTTCCCGAAGGAGGGCCAAAACTTATTCATGGATTTTTAACTGGAATTAATCCCGCTAGGGCGCATTTTGAGAGGTTTGGAAGTTGCTTATTCGGCCATGTCCACGCTCCTTCATCATATATTGCAAAGCATATTGACCAAGGGCAAGCATACGCCTTACCATGCATGGCGGATATTGAGTCACTAAAGTACGCTGAACGCTATCCCAATCGCCTTGGATGGCGTAATGGTTGGGGATTTGGCACCATCAATGATAAGACTGGCAAATGGTCTTTCTGGAATGTAACCAAGGAAGACGGGTCTTACATCTCACCAATGGGAATTTTGTAATATATTATGAAACACAGCACAAAAAAAGCACTATCAAGCCTTGATTTCGCAATCGCAGAGTGTACCCGGCCATCTAAAATGGATGATGAGTTTACACTATCCGAGTATATCGTTAAATCAAAAATGCCACGAAGTACGGCTCAACAACATCTTGACAATCTTGTAAGGAGTGGAGTCTTGAGCAAGAGGAAGATTTCCATTGATGGGTCTATGTGCAACTTGTTCAAGAAAACCTGCTAAATTGCAGATTGCTTCCGATAGCTTTCCCAATCAAAGTGTAACCCAAGTCCGTTTTCTCTGATCCTGTCAAGTATCGCTGGAGACATTGCTTGTGCAAATTTCTCTCTTGAGTAGTTTGAAATCAGCATTGTTGGTCTGCCATCAGCATATCTTGCATCAATGATCGAGGTTAGCTTGCGATCCTCAAAAGAAGTCTCTCCGCGCTCTTGAATCTCATCAATGACTAGAAATGCCGCTTCTGAATACTTCTTTACAACTTGCATCTCAGACATCTCAGCCTTGGGAGAGAATGATTCACGAAGCTCCATGAAGAGCATAACGGCTGTTGTGTAGTAACATGGCCTTGACTTGCGAATTGATGACATTCCAACAGCAGGAAACTCATCTCTTGGCATCGTACAAGCCTTTGCGAGTTCATAAGCCATGCGAGACTTGCCTGTGCCATTGGTTCCGTAGGTTACGAGTATTCCGCCAGATTCGACTATTGGCTTGCTCTTATTAAATGCTTCATGCCACTTGTCTCCCACGGGAGGTGCTGCGTCTTTGTATCGTTCTGGAAATCCTTTTAGAATGTTCATTGTGTTAGTATTTGTTCAAGATGTTCGTGATTGAATACTTCTTCCTCATGTCAATCAATGCCAATTTGTCAACTGGCTGAGTTTTCTCAATCTTTTCTGACTCCTCTGTGCGAATTAACCTCTCAATCGCCTTTGATTCAGTGCATTTAAGCCTCTTAGCAAGTCTCTGTACCCGCTGGTAAGTCTCAACCGTTAGCCTTAAAGCAACTTGAACTCCACGTTCCTCTGGGGGCATTGGGTCACGCCCACCAACAAACCTAAACTTCTTCATGTCCTCGCGGGACATCTTTGTCTTGGTTCCTGTGATGCGTTTCAAAGGTTTCCCAATCGCCTCTTCCCAAGAATGATCGCTCTGATTGCTGCCTTGGGTTGTCGAAAAGCCTTCTGATTGGGTTGTTTCTCCATCCATATCCGTATTCTCCATCATAATCGTCTGAGTCTTGGTCAAATTGATGTTGATTCATAGAGAGGCAAGTGATTTTTGTAACTCTATTATGAACAATCAATCATGGCAAGCAATTTTCTGTTGTGTTTTGTAGTAATTGTTCCTGCATCGTTGTTGCTGTGCAGCCCTTTTTTCTGGGTTAAGATAAGCCAGCTTCTTCACTTCTGATATGCACCGAATGCATCGAGTTTTGTGACTCTCATAAAAGTGATTTGCTGGCTTATCTTGTTGGCATCTTCTGCACCATCGAGTTTCAATCGAGAAGGTCATCTTGAACCTTCTTCTTGAGATTATCCAAGTCTTGCCAAACTACGTTGAGCCGTTCAACGGCATCGCTTATTTGTCCTTCAAGCATCTCATCGTATTCAAGATACATATCCCTCCAGCGTTTGGCCTCTTCTTGCCATAGATTGCGTTCATTAACAATATCGGAGTGTCCTTTTTGCCAAATGTGGCAACTACGCACCGCCTCATCGCGTTCGGCAACAACTTCATCAATGCGCCGAAGCATCCGCAAGTAGTTTTCCTGATGTGCTTGCGCTCTTGATTTCCAGATTTCTAGTTCAGTTTTCATCGTGTTGGGTTCGGTAAACTTTGTCGATTTCAGCAAGTGCTGAAACAACGCATTTTTGTGAAAGCGTAATGTTCCGCGCTATGTAAATCTTCGCGCAGATCTTCCCTGCTTCTACGTATTTCTCTGCGAGTTGTTTTTGAAATAGCAGCTCGCTGAATAGTTCCTCCATCCGATCCGCTGCTTCTGCAATGGCTGCGTTGGCGACTCCTTCTTCGCTTTGTATATCATTGGCGAGAATTCTTAGTGCGCCGATAATTGTTTCTGTGCTGCTTCTCATATTTCCCATGTTTGAGTTAGTCCATTATGACCACATTGTCCGCAGTCGTCTTTATCGTATTCCTGCTTACTGCATTGAAGTATTTGTAGCAGGTCGTACAATTCGACGCTGCCATCCACCAAGCCTTTTAATAGTTTGGCGCACAGAGCACTTTTGAAATCAAGAAGCACGTCGTCATCAAGATCATAGATACTCTCGTCGTTTACGGTTATGTACGTTCCCATGCAACCGCTGTATGCTTCGACTTTATATTTGCTCATTCTTCCTCCTCCCATTTTCCAAGTGTCCGCAAGAACGCTTCTGCTCGCTGGCGAGCGGTTGCGGTCATTGGAGCAAAGACAGGTTGCTCTGATTGCCATGCTGTAGATGTGAGCATTCGTGCATATTCTGCCGCTTTGATAGGATTTAAGGTCTTCTCAGTCTCATGCATGGCGTTGAGGCATCCTGCATAGTTGGGGATAATCGAATGACCCGTTTCATATTGAGGCATTAAATAGCGATTTCGTCCTTTGCAGAGTCCAAGGCTTTCCACATATTCGCAATCAGTCCACCCACACGCCTCTGCGATTGCTATGTTGATTTGTTCGTCAGTCATAATTGTAGTAAATTAGCATCATTGCAATCACCATGCCTGCGGCGATTGCGAGTTGGATTGTTTCGTTAGTCATTTTGATTGGTTGGTAATAGGGTCATTAAAGACTCAAATGCCTGTTGGGTATGGTAGCGGCCTTTAGCGTCGCGCAGATTTATGATCGCTTGGAGTAACACATCGCGTTCGGCGATGGCGGTGGCTAGGAGGTCGCTTGCACAATCTGCTGCTGACCTCAATCCATACAGTTTGCGTTCCAACTTTCGGCACAAAGCAACGATTGGATGCGTAAATGTAAATTTACCATTTAAAGACCAATGATCTTCTTCCAAGAATTTGATATGCTTATTTTCTTTTACGCAATCGTCCGTTTCCGGTGTATCGCTCATGCTTTCTCCTCCCATTTATTAAATGTTCGTAGAAAGGCTTCCGCTCGTTGGCGAGCAGTTGCGGATACATTATGTTCTAATGCAACTAAATATAAGCCATATCCCCCAATTAGGTCATAGCGAGAATCTCTATCTAACGTCTTCTCAGCCTCATGTATCGCGTTGAGGCATCCTGCGCAGTTTGGGACTCTGTGTTCAATAAAATTTACCGCGATCTTAGTGCCATTAGGATCTTCCCAATATGGCTCGTAGTCGGGATCATCCTCCACGAATCTCCATCCGCGTAGTTCAGCGATGGCTATGTTTATCTGTTCGTCAGTCATAATTGTAGTAAATTAGCATCATTGCAATCACCATGCCTGCGGCGATTGCGAGTTAGATTGTTTCGTTAGTCATTTTGATTGGTTGGTAATAGGGTCATTAAAGACTCAAATGCCTGTTGGGTATGGTAGCGGCCTTTAGCGTCGCGCAGATTTATGATCGCTTGAAGTAGCACGTCGCG
>Ga0114973_10000289_pt1 | contig 37246 bp, 49 predicted proteins | sample M_140807_MF_Meta_FD_87025 | JGI IMG/M metagenome (GOLD analysis project Ga0114973, IMG submission 87025) | Freshwater microbial communities from Lake Montjoie, Canada to study carbon cycling - M_140807_MF_MetaG | ecosystem: Environmental > Aquatic > Freshwater > Lake | place: Lake Montjoie... | reverse complement strand
CCCCGCCACGCGTGGCCGGGAGTTTTGCAGGGGGGGAAGCATAACCGCCTTTTTCGGTCTCCCAAAAGCAAAAAAGACCCTAAATAATAAGGAGTTTTTGGCATGAACATACGCAACCGCGTGCGTGAACTCAGGACGGTCCCCGCGTCCGACCTGCGTCCAAACCCCAAGAACTGGCGAACGCACCCCAAATCGCAGCAGGACGCGTTACGCGGGGTGCTGGCGGAGATCGGCATGGCCGACGCGGTGCTGGCCCGCGAGCTTGAGGACGGCTCCCTCATGCTCATCGACGGCCACCTCCGCGCCGAAACGGCGGCGGACGCGACCGTACCAGTTTTGGTACTCGACGTGAACGAGGCGGAGGCGGACAAGCTGCTCGCAACGCTCGACCCGTTGGCGGCGATGGCGGACAGCGACGCGGTGAAGCTGGACGAGTTGCTTCGCAGCGTGGATACGGGCAGCGAAGCGCTTCAGCAGATGCTCGCCAGCACCGCGGCGCAGGCTGGCTTGTACGACACGTCCAGAAGCGTTGACGAGGTGCAGCCCGTTGAGGCGAAGGGAGCGGACACCGACCGCGACTATGCGGCCAGTGCGATTCGTCAGGTCGTGCTTGTCTTTGAAAACGACCAGTACGAGGCGGTCGTGAACGCGCTTGGCGAACACGCAGAAAAGTTCGGGTTAGCGAACAACACGGAAGTCATTCTGCACCTCTTGGAAACCAATGGCTATGCGGTATCTCAGCGCGACCCCGCGTGACATTGACCCGCGAGCGCTTCAAAAGCGGTCCGCACAGGAGTCAGACTGCGACACGCTCGTCGCCGATGACTGCACCGTGCAGGTGAACGGCCAGACGAAGATCGTCTACATCGCGAGGCTGTCGCACCCCGAGGTGGAACGCGCGCGTGCTGCGGTTCAAGGCGTGAAGTATTCGACCAGCACGCGAACCAGCGGGCTTGTTTCCACCAGCAGGATTTTCGGCTACGCGCCGCGCAACACGCTGCGAGGGCATCCGTGCCGGGCCACGTCGATGGCGACTGATCACCCGCAAGAACACGCCGCGATCTGCAACGCTGCGCCAGCTGTGGACTCGTACTACCAGAAGTTCTTTTCAGAAACGCACGCGCATCATCGCGAAGTAGCGACGCGGGTGCGAGAGCAGTGGATGATCCCCGGCAGCGTCTTCACAAGTGGCATCGTCCACTACAACAACCCTCTCCAGTACCACTTCGACGCTGGCAACTTCTCGCAAGTCTGCTCCGCGATGATCGGTTTCCGCCACAACACGCAAGGCGGCCACCTCGCCTGCCCCGAGCTTGGCATCGCGTTTGAGATTGGCGACCGCTCGCTGATTCTTTTCGACGGGCAGAAGCTGCTGCATGGCGTCACGCCGATTAGGCGGCTGTCGGAGGACGCGTTCCGCTTCACCATCGTCTACTACTCGCTCAAGCAAATGTGGAACTGCGACACCGTGCGTGGCGAGGTGGATGCGTTGCGAGAGCGGCGGACGGCAACCGAGCGACGCAAAGCTGCACATGTCAAGAAAGACGAGGCGGGCCACACATGACAACAGCCGGACTGAAAACCATCAGCGTTGGTGGGATGCTGTTTGCCTCTCGCGGCAAGCAGGATGATGAAGTGTACCGGGAGGTTGTTGAGGCTCGCTGCTACGAAAAACCGCGGCTAGGGTTTTCTGTCGGGCAGGGAGAGCTTTGGCTGGACTGCGGTGCAAACGTGGGGGCGTTTGCTGTGTGGGCAGAAAAGCAATACGACGCAATCGTCGTTGGCTACGAAGCTTGCAGCGAAAACACGGCAATAGCCAAAGAAAATTTTAGGCTGAATGGCTGTCACTCAACCGTGACAACCGCATTCGTGACAGCGCGTGATAGCGGTGTCACGTCGGTCCAATTCAACCCGCGCACCCCAGCCCGATCATCACCGCGGTCGGCTGGCGTGCAACGCTTCGTAAGCAACCTGTCGCTCGCTTCCGAGATACACAAGCACACGCCGCAGGGAATCAAGCTGGACATCGAGGGCGGAGAGCTGCCGATCCTCGACGCAGGTTTTCCACTTGAAGGCGTGAGGGCATTGGCGATGGAGTACCACTTCCGGTTTGACAAAAGCTGCGGCAACGCGCGGCGAAGGATCGCTCCGTTGCTTTCGCATTTCAAGCACCACTCCGTGCCGAAAACAGTTTTCACAGAAGACGCGTGGCCAGCATGGCAAGACGCTTTGATGTATTTTTGGTCATAGGAGAAAACACTTATGGGCAAGCGCGGCCCGGCTCCGCAGCCGTCGATCCTCAAATACATTCGCGGCAACCCGAGCAAGGAAACGCTCAACGGCGACGAGCCGACGCCTGACATCGTTCCGCTCGACCTGCCGCAGCCGTCTACGCTCGACGGCAAGTCGGCTGAAGTGTGGCGCGACATCGTGCCAAGGCTGGCGAGGATGCGCGTGCTGACCGAGGCCGACGTACCGACGCTCACGCGGTACTGCATTGAAACGGCCCTCTACCTTGCGTGCTATGAGAAGGTGAAGATCGCGGGTGAGGAATACACGCACTGGGAGCCCGACCCCAACCGCACGGACGGCAAGCTGCGAATCAAATACACGCAGGTCGCGCCGTGGGCAACGCAGATGCACCGGCACCACGCCGCGATGCTGCGGATAGAGCAAGAGTTCGGCATGACGCCGAGCAGCCGGTCTCAGGTGACAACGAATGGAAGCCGAGCCGAAGCCGACCCGATTGCAGCCTTTGTCGCGAAGCGAGGCAATCAAGCAGGGGCTTGAGTTCTACTTCGACAGCCAGCGGGCGGAACACGTCCTGGCGTTCTTCCAAGATTGGCTGCGTCATTCCAAGGGACGCTTCGCCGGTCAGCCGTTCCACCTGCTGGAGTGGCAGCAGGAAATGCTCGCCGAGCTTTTCGGCTGGGCGCGTGTGGACAACGGCTTGCGCCGCTACCGCATGGCGTACATCAGCACCGCGAAGAAATCCGGCAAGTCTACGATCCTCGCCGGGATTGGCCTGTACCTCCTGCTGGCGGACGGCGAAGCCGGTGCCGAAATCTACGGCGCGGCAACGGACCGGGAGTCCGCCTCCATCGTGTTCCGTGAAGCGGCGTCGATGGTGCGTGCGTCCCCGCTGCTCTCCGCGGCGCTTGAGGTCGTGGACTCGCGCCGCACCATTGCCTACCGCAGCGCGGCGTCGTTCTACAGAGTCCTGTCCGCCGACGCGTTCCGCGCGGAGGGGTTGAATATCCACGGTCTGCTTTTTGACGAGCTGCACGCCCAGCGTGACCGTAGGCTTTTTGATTCGCTTCGCTACGGTGGTGCGGCGCGGGAGCAGCCGCTTCTCGTCAGCATCACAACGGCGGGCTACGACCGAGCGAGCATCTGCTACGAGCAGTACGCATACGCCAAGGCGGTGCAGAATGATTGGCGGCACGACCCGACGTTCTTCCCGTGCATCTACGAGGTTCCGGCGGAGGAAGATTGGAAGTCGCCCGACGCATGGCCCAAGGCGAATCCATCGTGGGGCGTGACCATCAACGAAGCGGACTTTGCCGCGGACTGCCGCGAGGCGCAGCAGTCTGTCAGCAAGGAGGGGTCGTTCCGCCGCTACCGCTTGAACCAGTGGACGAGCCAAGACACGCGGTGGATCAAAATGGAAACGTGGCAGGCGTGCAACTCGCAGCCTCCGCACGACCTCGTTGGCAGGGAGTGTTGGTGCGGGCTTGACCTTGCCAGCACGTATGACACGTCCGCCTTCGTTGCGTGCTTCCCCGCGGACGATGGATCGCTCGACGTGCTGTGTCGGTTTTGGATTCCATCCGACAACATGACCGAGCGCGAAAGACGGGACAAAGTGCCATTTTTACAATGGGCGAATGGAGGTTTCGTGTCCGCCACCAGCGGCAACGTGACCGACTACGACGTGATACGGCGCGACATCGTGGAGTTCGCCAGCACGCACAACGTCCGCAAGCTGGCGATTGACAGGTGGAACGCGACGCAGTTAGCGAACCAGCTACAGGGAGACGGCATCAACGTAGTGCAGTGGCAACAGGGTTTTGCCGGGATGAGCGCGCCTAGCAAGCTGCTGGAAACTTTGCTGTCCGCCGGGAAGATTCGGCACGGCGGCAACCCGGTGCTTCAGTGGATGGCTGGCAACGTGGCAATCCGGCAAAACGCCGACGGCCATATCCGCCCGGTGAAGCCAAAGGAAAACAGTCACGAACGGGTGGACGGCATCATCTCGCTGGTCATGGCACTTGGTGCATGGTCGGCGGAGGCAAAGGAACCGCCAGCACCGGCACCGGAAATCATTCTGCTATGAGCGACCAAATTATCTCCGCGGTGTGGGACGTGTCACCGGAACAGCGGTTCTTTGGGGCGCTGCTGGACGATGACTACGGCTTCGCACGCGGTGCGTCATCGGGCGTGCGGATTACTTCCGAGAACGCCTTCAAGACAACGGTCGTGATGGCGTGCGTGCGCGTCCTCGCGGAGACGGTTGCCAGCCTTCCGGTCCACGCGTACCAGCGGCTCGCAAGCGGCGGCAAGGACCGCTACCCCGGCTGGCTCGACACGCTGCTGTCTATCGCGCCAAACGCATGGATGACATCGTTTGAGTGGCGCGAGACTTCGATGATCCACCTTGGGCTGTACGGCAACTGCTATTCCGAAATCTGCCCCGGCCCGGCTGGCACCGTTGCCGAGCTTGTGCCGCTGCACCCCAGCCGCATGAAGGTGGAACGTATTGAGAACGGGCGGCTGCGGTACACGTACACCGAGCCGAGCGGTGCCAAGACGGTCTACAACCAAGACCAGATTTTTCACGTCCGCTGGATGAGCAACGACGGCATCGTCGGGCAGCTTCCGATTGAGCTTGGCAAGGAAGCCATCGGCTTGGCACGCGCCTGCGAGATGCACGGAGCAAGATATTTTGGCAACGGCGCGAGGCCCGGCATCGTGCTGGAGACCGATGGCAACCTTGCCGCCGAAGCGGCGGAGCGTCTGCGAGAGAACTGGGAGCGGATGCACCGCGGCCCCGACAAGTCGAGCAAGACGGCTGTCCTCACAGGCGGGCTGAAGGCGCATGAGCTTGGGTCGACCAACACGGACAGCCAGTTCCTTGAGGCGCGGCGTTTTCAAGTCGAGGAGATATGCAGGCTGTACCGCGTGCCGCCGCACATGGTGCAGGACTTGTCGCGAGCTACCTTCAGCAACATTGAACAGCAGAGCATCGACTTCACCCAAGGGTCGATCCTGCCTTGGCTGCGACGTTTTGAGGCGGCGTTCACCCGCGACCTCATCGCGCAGCCCGACAAGTATTTCGTGGAGTTCGACGTGCGTGGCCTGCTTCGCGGCGACGCCGCGGCCCGGTCGCAATACCTTTCCAGCATGATCGACCGCGGCGTGATGAGCGTGAACGAGGCCCGCGCGGCGGAGTCGCTCAACCCGGTGGAGGGCGGCGACCAGCATTTCTTCCCGCTCAACATGACCACCGTGGAGCGGATGGCGGCGGAGCCGGTTGCCCCGGCGGAGGAGGAGCAACCCACCGAGGAGTCGCCCGCGGAGGAATCGCAACCAGCGTCGGCACCGACCGGCACACCGGACACTGTGGAGCAGAACTTTGCCGCCGCCGCGTTGAACGGTGCGCAGATCACAAGCCTTCTGGAAGTGCTTGCGAACATTGCATCCGGTCTGCTCACGTCGGATGGTGCGAGCGCGGTGCTTGCCGCGTCGTTCCCGCAGCTATCGTCCCAACAGGTCAGTGCCATCATCGCCGGGGTCAAGGTGACCGCACCGGTGGTGCAGCCCGTCGCAGGAGTTCCCAATGCCGACCCAGCAACTTCTTGACCTTGGCGATCACGGCGCGCTGGAGCGCCGCTTCATCGTGACCGAGACGGCGGACGCCGCCGTGCCAATGCTTTCCGTGGAGACGCGGGCGGCAAAGAAGGAAGACGGCAGCGATGACGAATCCGCCGAGCCGCAGGAGTGGATTGTCGGGTACGCGGCACGCTTTGGCGTTGACTCGCTCGACCTTGGTGATTTCGTGGAGCGGATCGACCCCGGCGCGTTCTCACTGGTGTCAGAGCGGCGCGGACGCAAGACGCCGCTCATGACGCGTGCGCTTTTCAACCACGACCCCAACTACGTTCTTGGGCGGTTCCCCGAAACGCTCAAGCTGTCGGTAGACGAGGTCGGCCTGCGGTACGAGGTGCTTCCCCCCGCCGCGCATCGCGGGCTGGTCGAGTCCATCCGTCGAGGCGATATCCGCGGAAGCTCTTTCGCGTTCGTCATCGCGAAGGGTGGTGAGTCGTGGCACGTCGAGAACGGGCGGCATATCCGCACCGTGAACGCGGTGTCGGACCTCATGGACGTGGGTCCGGTGACCTACCCAGCGTACCCCGATGCCAGCGTGAGCGTGGCGCGTCGTTCGTTCGACGCACACACCCGCGTCCTCGCTGACCGCGGTAAGAAGATTGCCGAGGCTCAGAAGTTCGTCGCGGCCCGCGCTCAATACATGGAGTGGCTTGCTGCCAATGGCAAACGCTAAGAAGCAGACCGGCGACAACTGCGAGTGCGGTGGCGGGCGGCTGCGCACACGGTCCAGCCGGTCGTGCGGCGACTACCAGCTTCGCTATCTTCAGTGCCGCAAGTGCGGCGCGACGTGTCGCTGCGTCGTGAAGGCCGACGCCATCTGGCGTCGCAGCAGGTGAAGTGTTGTACCGTACAACACTGCACCCTCGCCCCGCGTGACTTCTCCGCGTAGGTTTGAGGGATCGGAGCAAGACGCTCCGCGTCCCCGCACTACATGGAGGTTCCCCGTGGCCGATCCCGTCCCCGCCGCCCCCGCCGATGACGTTGTTGCCGACGGCAAGCAGGTCAAGATGCTGCTTGACACGCTCGCCTCCGTTCTTGCGGAGATGGGCGTGCTGACCGACGAGGCGGACGAGGCCGCGGAGCCGATGCCCGAGGAGAAGTCGGCGAAGCTGGACGAGCTTTGCCAGCGTGCGGAGTCGATCAAGTCGCAGATTGAGCGGCTGCGGAAGATCGCCGCGAAGGAGCGCGAGCTTCGCGCGGTGCTGAACCGTGCGGCCCCGGCCCCCGTGTCCGCCATCGCCAAGGAAGAAGTTGTCGAAACCCCCGTCGAGGAGAAGCGGATGAGCGTCCCTGCCCTGCCCCGTGTCACGAACGTCCGTGGCTTCACCGGCCCCAACGCCGACGAGCGTGCCTACCGCGCGGGCATGTGGTACCGCGGCTACGTGTTCAACGACGCCGAGAGCCGTCGGTGGTGCAAGGATCACGGCGTCGAGGCCCGCGCTCAGTCCGAGAACTCCGCCACGCTGGGCGGCGCGCTGATCCCCGCCGAAGTGCTGGATCAGGTCATCGTGCTGGTGAACGAGTACGGGCAGTTCGCCCCCAACGTCCGCACCGTCACGATGAACAACGAGACGCTCGCGATCCCGCGGCGTGCCGGTGGTCTGACCACGTACTGGGTCAACGAGAACTCGACCGTGACCGACTCCGACGCTGCGTGGGATCGGGTCAACCTCGTTGCCAAGAAGCTGGCGGTGTCGAACCGTATGTCGAGCGAAATCCTCGCCGACAGCATCATCGACCTCGCCTCGTACATCACGGTTGAAATCGGTCGTGCTTTCGCCAAGACGATTGACGATTGCGGTTTCAACGGCACCGGTGCGGCTGGCTACGGCGGCATCACCGGACTCATCCCGGCCATCGCCGCGGTGAGCGGTGCCAAGGGCATCGTGCAGTCGGCCACCGCCACGTCGTTTGAGACGTTTTCGGTGCAGGACTTCGTGACCGCCCTCGCGGCACTCCCTCTCTACGCGAGGGCCAATGCCAAGTGGTTCGTGTCGCCCGCGGGTTTCGCCGCGTCGATGCAGCGGCTGGCCCTCACCAGCGGTTCGTCCACCGGCCTGTCCGGCGGCAACACGCAGGACAGCGTGCAGAACGCTCTTGGCCTGCGGTTCCTTGGCTACCCCGTCGTGCTGTGCAACATGATGGACAGCACCCTTGGCACCGACAACGCCAAGATCAAGGTGCTGTTCGGTGACCTTGAGCTTGCCGCGATCTACGGTGACCGCAAGGCCGTGAACATTCGCACCAGCACCGAGCGTTACGCGGAGCTGGATCAGACGCTCATGGTCGCCACGACCCGCCTGGACATCCAGGTGCATGGCGTCGGCTCCAACACCGAGGCCGGTGCCTACGTCGCGATGAAGACCAAGGCTGCTTCCTGAGCCACGGACGGCTGACGCGGGCAGGGATGCCCTCTGATTCTTCGCGGGGCGGACGGACGCAAATCCGCCCGCCCCGCGTTTCTTTCTGGAGTCTGCCGTGCCGTACAACAACCTCGTCTTCACGAATCTGTACCTTGGCGACACGGGTCGCAGGTACCGCTCGCTTGCTAGGATTACGCAGCCGGTGGTCGAGCCGGTGTCGCTGCGTCACCTCAAGGCGCATCTCCGCATTGAGCATGACGAGGAAGACGAGTACCTCACGTCGCTCATCTCCGCCGGGAGGTACTACGCGGAGGCCCGGTGCGACCGCTGCTTTGTTGACACGCAGCTTGAGATGCAGACGGACACGTTTCCGGCTGCGATTGAGTTCCCACTGCCAATGCCGCCGTTCAGCCCGACGCCGGGCAGGCAGGCGATTGAGGTGAGCTACCTCAACGATGGAATGGTGCGGCTCACGATGACTGAAACGGAGCCAGCCATCGCGTCCAATCCCGGTACGTTCCTCGCGCAGCGTTTCAGCACGCCCGCGGTGTTGACCCCAGCGGTGAACGGGTACTGGCCGGTGACGGGTCCGGTGCGGTCAGCGGTCACGGTGCGGTGGTGGGCGGGGTACGGAGCCGACGCGACGGCTGTGCCGAAGGGTATCGTCCACGCGATCTTGATGCTGGCGGCGCATTGGTACAACAACCGCGAGGCGGTCATGACCGGCTCCGCCGTTGCGACCGCCACGGTGCCGATGGGGGTGGACGAACTGCTTGCCGTTCATGGCTGGGGGTCTTACGCATGAGTGAATTGACCACGCGCATTTCGCTGGCGCTCACGTCGCACCTGCGCACGGACGGCGAATTCGACTCGCTGCTTGTGTACCCGGCTTCGTTTGAGCGGCTGCTCACGCACGGCACCGGCGGCTATCAGTGCCAGAAGGTGTACGCCGACTCCGGTGTCGTTGTCACTGGCGGAAAGGCGGTCGACCTGTCCGCCGCCGGTTTTACGTCCGTAAAGGTTTTCCTGTTGCAAAACCTGTCCGACCCCGCGGGGCAGACCGGCGGCACCGTAACGGTGTCCGGCGGCGTGTCCGCACCGTGGGCGGCACGCGTTGCAACGGTGGGCCGCGGTCAGGTGGACTTCGCGTCCAACGACTACACGGGCTGGGCGGTGACCGGCACGGCGAAAAACATCGTCATCGGCGGCACCGCCGGAACCAGCTACAAGCTCATCCTGCTGGGAACCTAGCCATGTGGTTTGCCGGTGACTTGAAGCGGCGCGTCGTGATTGAGCAGCCGCGAGAGGCGGTCAACGCGCTTGGCGAAACGACGCTTACGTGGGTCGTGTATGCCACGACGTGGGCGTCTGTCGAGGGCTTGAACGCTCGCGAGATTGTGCAGAGCGGACGGCAGCAGTCGGTCATCTCGTACAAGGTGCGGATGCGACGCGTACCGGGCATCACGACGCGCATGCGGCTGCGATGGAACGGCGGCGTGCTGAACGTGCAAAGCGTGCTGTACCGCGGGCCGCAGCTTGAGGACATCGAACTGCTTTGCGCCGAGGAGGCCGACTGATGGCTGGCTTCCTTGGCGATAAATCCAACTCCATGAAGGTGGAGGGGATTGAGCTTGTGATGGATGCCATCCGGCGTCTGCCCAACATCGTCACAAGCAAGCATCTCTACAAGGCGATGGGCAACGCGCTCAAGCCGATGGAGAACGAGCTGCGCGCACTGACGCCGCAAGGCCCGACCGGCAACCTCTACAACGCCGTCGGCTCACGGGTGCGCAAGTACGGCGGTGCCGCTGGCGGCGTGGTGTTTGGCGTGGTCGGCTACAAGCGTGCCGTCAGCAAACAGACCGGCGACAACAAGGGGTTCCACTCGCACTGGATAGAGTTTGGCACCGAGGACCGCACGCCCAAGAACTCGCGGATTCTTTCGTCGCTGGCGTTGTCGGAAAACTACACGCCCCCCGGCTGGAAGTTCGCGTGGCCGATGGTTACGCGAAAGGCCCGCGGTCTACGCGGCTATCACCCGCTGGGCCGGGCGTTCTCGACCACGTCGAAAGAGTGCGCGGACAAGCTGGCCGCGGAACTGGAGCTTGCGCTCGACCGTGCCATAGACGAGGCCCGCGTCAGAGGGCTTGAGTGATGCTGAAAAACATCGTCGAGAAGTTTGTCCACTGGCTGCTCACGACCGACCCGCGGTCCGCGTATCACCTTGGGCATCGCGTCTATCCGGTGCTTGCACCGCAGGGCGCAACCAAGGCGGGTGCGGACGGCATCAGCACGTTCGCCGTGTACCGGCGGCTGTCCACCGACCGCGACACCGTTGACCTGACCGGGCTGACAAACACCAGCCACGTAGAGCTACAGGTCGAGTGCTACGCGGACACCTACGTCGCGGTACGCGAAGCTGGCAGCGCCGTTTTTGACGTGCTGGCTTCATACACGGGCGACGCCTACGGAAGTAAAATACTAAGTGTGGTGCAGTCGGCGGAGTCCGACGAGGTTGCCATGCCGGTCGACGGCAAGGCGACTCCCATATACGCACTGTCGCAGACGTTTTCGATTCGGCTGACCGAGTAGCAACAGGAGGGCAAGGATGCCCGGCACAAGCACAGTTGTTTCTTCGCAGGGCAGCGTCGGCTTTACGTTCGCCGGGCTGACGGGAAAGATCACCGCCATCGACGTTTCGGCGAGCGCGCCGCAGACCGACGTGTCGCATCTTGGCGTTGCGGCGAAGCAGCGTCGGCTGTTCAAGAAAGCGCCGCTGTCAGACAGCCCCGAGGTGAAGGTTGACTTCATCGGCGACGGCCTGCCGACCGTTGGCGAGAAAGGCAGCTTCACGCTGACCGGCAATTTCGGCAGCACCAAGGCCGGTGAATGCACGCAAGCAATCTGCACGCAAGCCAGCGTGAAGGCCGCGGTCGGAGACCTCATCAAAGGCAGTGCCACCTTCAAGCTCAGCAAGGAGTAGTTGAACGATGCCCACCAACACAATCGCAACGTCGCAGGGTGCCACGCTGTCGTTCGGCGGCACCATCGGCCATATCACCGGCATCGACGTGAGCCGCGCGGGCGGCACCATCGACGTGAGCGACCTGTCGCTTGATGACGGCGACCCGCGGTCCTACGAACCGGCGCAGCTGCTCGACGGCGACGAGGTCAAGGTGGAGGCGCTCTACTCCACCGCGGAGAGCTATCCTGCGGTCGGCGACGAGGACACCCTCACTACGTCTGTCGGCGGCATCACCGGCACGGCCATCGTGACGGCGGTCAGCGTCAAGTACGCGGTCGGCGAGGTCGTGAAGCTCTCGCTCACGTTCAAGCTTGGCGGCACGCTCGACTGAACCGTTGGGGGTGACGCCGTGTTGATTTCTGCGCAAGGCGTCACCGCAACTTTCAACGGCGGCAATCTAGGCAAGGTCACCGACATCGACGGTGACTTCAACACGTCGCTCAAGGAAATCCGCCCGCTCGCAAACAACAACGACGAAGCGGGACGGTATCTGTCGGTCTACGAAAAGACCCTCTGCGACCACGTCGTGACTCTGTCCGCGTTTGCGGAGGAGTTCTCCAGCGACAACGTGGGTGCGTCCGGCACGCTGCTCATTTCGGGCAGCAACTGGTCGTTGACGTTTCCCTCAGCGGTCTTGGAGAAACTCAAGGTCACGGCGAAGGTCGGTGACTATTTACGTGTGTCCTACACTTTTCGCAGATCGTTTGAGTGACACATACCAAGGAGGCTTCCATGCCGCTGACCAAAGAGCAGATTCTCGCCGCCAACGACCGTTCGACCAAAGAGGTTGCCGTCCCCGAGTGGGGCGACACCGTGCTGCTTCGCGTGATGAGCGGCACCGAGCGCGAATCGTTTGAGCGCGAGTGGCAGTCCACGGAAGACAAGCTGCTGCCGCAGTACCGGCTCAAGATGCTTCGCCGCTGCCTGTGCGACGCCGACGGCGCATCGCTGTTTAGCGACGCCGAGCTTTGCGCGCTTGGCGAGAAGTCGGCGCTTGTCATCGAACGTCTGTTCCGTGAGTGCATGAGGATGAACGGCTTTGAGGCTGGCAACTTGGAGGACGCGGCAAAAAACTAGACCGCCCTCCGAGGGAGGGCCACGTCTCGCGCAAGTTCTACTTTCGTCTCGCTCTCGCGTTGGGCTGCACGGTCAAAGAACTGCTGCAACGCTGCGACGCTGCGGAGTTGGCGGAGTGGCAGGCGTACTACATACACGAACCGTGGGGGCAGTCGTGGCGGCAGACCGCAACGATTGCCAGCGTCGTGGCGTGGTCCGCCGGTGCAAAAGACGTGGACGAAAGAAACTTTTTGCCGTGCTACTACGAGCGGCCAATGTCGCCGGATGACATTCAACGCGAGCTTATGAAGCTGGGCGGGTTGTTCAAGAAGACAGAGGGCGGCGATGGCTGACGCAATCGGTTCCGTTCGCGCCACGTTCACCGCCTCCGCCGCGGGTCTGCTTGGTGCCATTGGGCAGTCGGTGTCCGGCTTTGGGCAGTTCGCGGCGTCGGCCAAGCGTACCGCCGCGCAGCAGGCCGACTTCCAAACCAAGATGGCGGCGTTGTCCGCTGGCATGGCCGACGGCAGCGTGTCCGTGGAGGACTACGCGACCGCTTACACGCGGCTCCAGACGCGGTTCAAGGGAGCGGTGTCGGAGGCCGACCGCATCAAGGCGGGGCTTGATGCCTTGCGAGGCTCGCAGGCCGCGGCGTCAATGTCGGCGGAGCAATACGCCGAGGCCGAGGCGCAGGTGGTCGCGTCCGCAAAGGCGGCGACGCCAGCGTTGGAGAAGCTCAAGAACGAATTGTCGCAGAACAAAGCGGACTTTTTTGCCGGGAAGATTTCCGTCGAGGAGTACCGCGACGCCATCGCGAGGCTTCCCGGCGCGATCAACGGGTCGGAAACGGATCAGCAGGCGTTCAACCGCGTGCTGCAAGAAACCCGCGGCGTCATGGCGGAGATGGAAGCGCCGACTGCCAAGTACGAAAAGCAACTCGCCACGCTGGATGACGCGCTCCAGCGAGGCATCATCGACGATCAGCAGTACGCCGCCGCGACAAAGAACGTGCAAGACGCGATGGCGGCGGCGGACCCCGCTGCGAAGGCGCTTGCCGACGCGATGGCACGCGGCAGGGCGGTCACGGAAGCCAACCTCACCGCGACAGAGAAGTACGACGCGGAGGTGGCGGGACTCCGCGACCTGCTGGCGCAGGGTGCAATCTCGCAGGAGACGTTCACCCGCGCGGTCGCAGCTGCTAACCCCGAGACAAAGAAGCTTGCCGAGGCGATGGAGCGAGGCAAGGCGGTCACCGAGGCCAACCTCACCGCGACAGAGAAGTACGACGCCGAGCTTGCCGACCTGCGTGGGCTGCTGGCGCAGGGTGCAATCTCGCAGGAGACGTTCACCCGCGCGGTCGCAGCTGCTAACCCCGAGACGAAGAAACTCGCCGAGGCGATGGAGCGTGGCAAGCAGATCACGGAGTCCAACCGCACCGCAACCGAAAAGTACGAAGCCGAGCTTGCCGACCTGCGTGGGCTGCTGGCACAGGGTGCAATCTCGCAGGAGACGTTTGCACGCGCCAGCGGGAAGGCAGAAGACGCGCTCAAGGCGTCGGACAAAGGCTCCAAAGAGTTTGCAGACGGAATGTCCGCACTGCCCGGTCCCATCGGTGCGGCGGCGCGTGCGCTCAACTCGTTCGGCGGCGGGTTGCAGAACGTCATCAAGGGGTTCAGCGGTGGCCCGATTGCTGGCTTGAAGGGAATGTTTAGCGGCGTCGGCGAGGGGCTATCCAACGCCGTCTCGTCGGGCGGAGCCTCGCTTGCCGGGATCGCACCGCAGCTTGCCGTGATTGGCACCGTGGCGGCGGGAACGGTCGCCGCCGTGGTCAGGCTGACCGGCGCGCTTGGTGCGGTCGGCGCAGAGGTCGAGCGAACGCAGCAGCTTGCAACGCGGTTGGGCGTTTCGTTCCAGGAATACGAGACGCTCAAGGTCGCGGCGTCGAACGCTGGCGTTGAGGTGGAGTCGCTCGCCGGTGCGCAGACAAAGTTCCTCAAAGCGGTCAGCGAGGCACGCGGCGGCGCGAAGGAGCAGGCCGCGGCGTTTGCCGCCATCGGCATCTCGCAGCAAGAGATTGAAACAACCAACCCCAACGAACTGCTTGAGCAAGCCGCCAAGAAACTCAACGCCATCGAAGACCCGGCCACCCGCGCGGCGTTGGCGATAAAGTTGTTCGGCAAGAGCGGCAACGACGTGTTGCCCGCGCTTGCCGGGATTGAAGAAACACGCAACAGCATGGCAAAGCTTGGCGGCACCATGAGCCAAGTTGACGTGAGCCGTTTCTCCAAACTGGATGACGCGTTCGACAAAGTTGGCGTTGCCAGTGCGCGGCTTGGCACAACGCTACTCGCGCCTTTCACGGAGCTTTTTTCTCGCGTTGCCAACGGGCTGGCGGCGACCGTCGGCGGCCTGTCCAAGGCGTTCGCCCCGATTGGAAACATCTTTGCCGAGATTGGCGGGGCCGCTGGCCTGTTTGTTGAGCGCATCGGCGAGGGGGTGGGGTTAGCTGGTCGCCTTGTCGGCGCTTTGCTTCAGTTGAGTGGCGTGAGCGCCATCGCCGCGGCTATCGGCGCGCAGGTGGATATGCTCTCCAACGCTTTCTCCGCGGTGGATTCCTTCATTGAGCCGCTGATCGCTGGCCTTGAGCAGGTTGCCGAGTTCGTGAGTGGCAACATCACCCGCGGCATCACCGCCATCTACACGATTTTTGGCAACCTCGTCTCGTCTGCGATTGAGTGGGTGTCGCAGAGCGGCGTGCTGTCGGCGTTGTTTGGCTCGCTGGCTGGCGGTGCCAACATGATCTACGAGGCGTTCAAGAGCGTCGGCGGGTGGGTGTCCTACGTTGTCGAGCAGCTTGAGGCTTGGGCGGGCATTGAACCGCCGAAAACCACGTCTCCCGCCGACAAGGAAGCTATTGAAGCGCAGATGAAGGCGAAGGAGGACGCCGAGAAGGCGGAGGCCGACCGCCAGAAAAAGGCGGAGGACCGCGCCAAGACGATCAAGGAAGACCTGCTGTCACCATACGAGAAGATGCAGGAGAAGATTGCGGAGGTCAACGACTTGGAGCAGCGTGGTCTGCTCACCGCCGAGCAGCGCGCCGCCGCGGAGGCGAAGGTGCGCGACGAGTTTGCGAAGCAAGACCCGCTCGCACAGAGCGCCGCCAAGTACGCGGAGGAGCAAAAGAAGGCGTCCGCCGACATCTCAAAGGAAATCGAAAAGTCCGCCAAGGCTGGCAAAGACCTTGGTGCCGCCGGTCAGGATGCACGCGACCAGTTCGCATCCGCCGCGGGCGCGATCAAAGACAAGCTCGACAAGGGACTCATCGACCCCGAGGAAGCACGCAAGCAAATGTCGGAAGCCGCCGATGCGATGAACGAGGAACTGAAACGCGTCGGCGAGGACTTGGATTTCGCCAAGAAGATTCGCGAGGGACTCCAGACGGAGGGGCAAAAGGTCGCCGCCGAGATCAAAAAGATTGACGAGAACAAATCGCTGACAGAGGAGGAAAAGGACGCGGCGAAAAAGCAGGTGCGTGACAAGTTGAAGGAGTCGCTGCCCGGTGGCGGCGAGGAGACGCTTGCCGACAAGTTCAACAAGGACCGCCAGAAATTGCAGGACGCGTTCGACAACGGCGTCATAGATTCCGACGAACTTGAAAAGCGCACCGGCGAACTAAAGAAGAAACTCACCGAGTCGCTTCCCGGCAAAGCAGAGCAGGACGCGTCCGACAAGTTCCGCGAGGCGCAGGAAGAACTGCGAGACGCTGTCGACGCCGGGATCATTGACCCCGAGCAGTTCAAGGAGCGGATGGGCAACCTGCGGAGTGAGCTTGAGGACTCCGTCGCGGACGAGAAGGACAAGCGCGAAAGAAACGCGGGACCGGACCGCCGCGCCAACCAAGCCGTTGACGTGAACAGCAGCGAGGGGGCCAGCACGTTCTTCCGTCTGCTCCGCGGACAAGATGACCCGACAAAGAAGCAGCTCAAGGAAATGGAAAAGCAAACGCGACTGCTTGCCAAGGTCGCGGATGACTTGGCCGACACGGAGGTCATCGACATATGAGCGTCACAGCCGTTCGCGAGATCATCGACAACCGCGGTGCCTCGCAGAAGTTTGGCGAGAACGTGAAGGTGAAGCGTGCCTTCATGGTCACGGTGGACGATGCCACGACCCCGGTCACGGACATATCGGATGCGTGCGGTATCGGGTGGCTTGACCAGCACCCCGACTTTTCCGCCGTTGTCTGCACGGACATCTCGACGGCGAACGACGGCGACCCACTGCACTACAAGGTCGAATTCAACTACGACATTCTCAGGCCCGAGGACAAGGAGGCCGGTCCGACAGCGATGCCCTGGCAGCGACCGGACAAGTTTTCGTTCAACGGCGCGCTGACATCAGTCCCGGCAATCGTCCACTACAACAACGGACTTTCCTCGCCGCAGTTGATTGTGAACTCCGCGGGCGACCCGCTTGAAGGCGCGACGCGTGACCAAGCCGAGTGGCGCATCCAAATAAACGGCGCACGGCAGGCGTTTCCCAAGTCGCTTGCCATGAACTACATCAACGCGGTCAACAGCGATTCGTGGAGCGGATTCCCGGCAAGGACGCTCAAGGTGCAAGGGTTGTCTGGTCAGCGTGAGGTGGAGCAAATCAACAACACCGAGGTCGCGTACTGGTCAATCTCAGTTGACATCGCGTACCGGCCAGAGGGCTGGGAGTTGCAATTGTGGGACGTGGGCTACAACGAAATCGTCGGCGGGCAACGTCAAAAAATTCTCGACAAGCTGCGTGAGCCGGTCAGCGATCCGGTGGCGTTGTCGGGCGGGTCGGCAAAGTCGGCTGGGTCGCCGCCCGATATGCTCACCTTCAAGATTTACCGGGAGGCGTCCTTCGCGGGGATTTTCCCGACGCTGCCGTCATGAGCCGTGAGAAACGCGTCACGTTCACGCAGGATGCCGCCAAGCAGATTGCCGACGTTGTCAGGCAATCCGGCGACACGCACCGACGGCAGGGTGCGATGCAGGGCGGTAACAACTCGCAGGCCGCGCCGCACTACTTGAGCAAGACCACGACGGCGTGGGACAAGGGCAGCAGCCAGACGTTGACCATCTGGAGCGGCACCCCCGGCAGCGAGGCCGCGGCCAGCGGGCAGACCGTCACGGCGTGGAACAAGTTTTCCAAAATCAAGGCGGGCAAGTGGGTGATGCTTGCCAGATGCAATGGCGGGTTTTATGTCATCAGTGCGGAGTGCTAGATGATCGACGCCGCCGACCCGCTCTCCGCTCTCATCTGGTGCGTGTTCATTCTTGCCGCGGGAATGTACCCGCTGGGGATCATCCTGCCGTGCAGCACATGCTGCGGCGGCGGCGGATGCCCGACGCCGATTGACTTCCTCCGGTGCGTTCGGATTGAAGACCCCGACCCCGAAGAGGTTGAGACAACCTTCCCGGCGGGAACGTCGAACATTCCGCAGCCCATGCACGGATGGTCGGTTCCAATCAAACGCATCACGGACATTGGTGCGCATCGCGTTGCCACCAAGTACGCGATCGCGGGTCGCGTCACGGTCTTGGGCGCAAACGCAATGTCGAGCGGCGAAACGTCCACCGCTGTCTACAAGCTGCACCTGTTTGAGCAAAACGGATCGCACGGCAAGGGCATTGGTGAGATTCGCGTCACGCTACGCGGCGTGACGCGACCGATGACGTGGGAGCGTTTCTACGGCGGAAAACAGTATGCGTACCTGGGGTTGTATGAGGGACCGGTCCAATGGGAGTACGACGCCAGCAGCAACCAAGACAGCACGACGGCAACAGTGTCAGCGGAGGTGGTCGAGTGCAACGTGGTGTCCGGTGCGGAGTGGTTGAGCGGCTCGACGGCAACTGCCTCCGCGCTCCGTTCGATGATGACCGTCGCGGTCATCCCGCGTTTTTACATCTACATCGGCTTCCGTGCCGTGTTCACCGCCACCTCCTCGCTGTTCAACTATGTCCCAGCGACAAAGAGCGTGGAGCTTGAGTACGTCATCCGCCACTCGCGAGGCGGGCTGCATCTCTACAAACGGCTTCGCGTCATGGTCTACAAGTATGCGACCGGGACGATAACGGAAATACCATCGGGCGGTCTGCCGCCGCTTTCGCTCCCTCCCGCTGGGCAATACGCGGACTCCACGATTGGCACCTGCTCCACGACCTACGGCGAAGACCCTGCAAGCACACCGGCGTATCCGATCAAGACGGTGGAGCTATGCAGCTTGCAGGCGGGGCAGACAATCGTCATGCCGACGATTGAGTACGGCATGGCGGGTGATGATTTTTTGAAGCGAGGTTTTTCGTGCGAGGTGACGCCGGGCAATTATCTCAGCGGTTCGTTCTTTGGGTATTCCAATGCTTGGCTGTGGCCTAACTCATCGCAGTACGGCGAGGCGGATTGGGAGTTCGCCCTTGACGATTACGTCCAAGCGTCCGACTTGAAATACATCATGCGGTTCCGGGTACCTGACGCCACCAACCGCATCGCGTCGGAGTGGAACTTCAATCACGACGAGGTGGCCGCTTTCCTCAACGGCGAGCCGCTGGAAATCGAGATGCAGAATTACTACGCATACCCGATTGGCTTGTACCCCACGCCATCCCCCGAGACAACAACAAGGCTTGTCTCCATCACGCCGCCGAATCAGTTCTGCGGCGTCGGCCTATGCGATGCAGGCTATGTCGGTGGCTCGATGCTGTACGATCCGTACAGCCAAGCTACGAGCTTCGCGGTTTCGGAAGTTGTTCCCAACACGGTGACGTACACGTCTGCGTTGCCGCGGGCAACGTGGACGGAGACAAACGAAAAAGGGAGTGTGCAGGCGACGAACTACTGCACCGGCTCGGACGAGCCTTACGTCATCCACCTGCGAAGATCGTCTCGATTTTTGTCCTATTACTCTTGCGGCTACTACGGAGCGCTTGCGACGTGCGACGGGGTGAACGCGGCAAGGGGAGATTACTTCGCCCCATACAACGACAACACAACGGCAAGCGGAGCCTCACCTTACGCAAACGCGTATTGGTTTTTTTGCGGTGACCTGTTGTGGGCAATCGAAAACGGGCCGTGCCGGGAGACGATCACGATTGAGGGTCGGCTGTACGAGGCGGGCGGTTTTTCGTCAGGGACGTATGAGCTTGGCGGCGACGATAACGCATCGGCCAACGGCCCGCGTTGCGCCGTTGGCTGGCCGACGAAGGGGGTCTGCCCACCAGCGGACATGACAGTCAGCGTCCCCGGCGGAGACGTGTACGATCTTCGTTGCAACAAGATCGGCACGTTCGACGGCGGCGACGTGGTTTGCCAGCCAAGCACGGTGACGTGTACGGCTGAGATTTACATTGGCATCGCACCTGTTTCTGCCCGCGTCTCCGGTTACATCGGTTCCGGCGGTTTGCTAGTCTTCGCAGGGCGGCGTCGCACAAATTGGTGCAGCTCGTGGCAGCTTGCCGGTAGCTTTGAGTCAAACAACAGCGGTGCCGGGTGGTATGTTACGGTAAGCGGTGGTTTCGTGTACGGCACCCTTGGATGCGTCGCAGCAAGTTGTACCGATGGAAAAAACATCTACGCGCTGCCGGGTGTTGCGGGGACGTATACGACGTGCGTGACGTTATCTCTTGGCGAAATAGGCGACCCGTCGGAGGACACGACGGCGACCGCCGACCCACAGGAAGCGACGGTCCCGGCAGATGGCGGGCAGCTTTCCGTCACTTTCTGCTGCCCGGAGGTCACCCGCAATTACACGTTTGGTGAACACAACAGCAGGTTTGACAGGTACATCATGCTGCCGCTGTACGGCGCGACAACATACGTCACGCAAGAGGGCCGGGGCGAATCGTACTGCCCGTTCGACATCGCGTGGCACCGACTGTATTTCATTGGCGAGGAACCGCAACAGTCGTGGTCGCCGCTGGTGGCACCAACAGTACGATCCTATTCCGACGGCCAAATGTGGCAGCTGCACGGATACGTTGGCTCGCCAATTTACATTCGCAAGCAATGCCCACTCTACGGAGCCGTGTGGCACCTTGAGTCGCCGCCCTGCGAGTGGACAATCTCGCGCACCGGCACTTGGTTCACGGCGGAGAAAACCGAGGACGGCTTGATAAAGGTGCTGGCGACGGAAGACCCGCCGACGCCAACCACCGAAGGCACGATCACGATCACGTCGGGGGACAACACGCAAACCGTGCAGGTGAAAATATGGGGGAGCTAGACGAACCAATGTGCGACTTCAACGCGGAGTCGCTGCGATGCACGCGGTGCGGATACCTTGCCAAGCGACTGCCAACGTACCGCGTGTGCCGCACCATCCCCGAGATGGCACGCAAGATCGCCTCCGACACGGCGACCAAGCGTGTCACGGTGCCGCCGCTCAAGATCGGCACCGCGGTTGCCAACGGGCTGGCGGCGGTCGGCATCACCAAGGAGCGTGTGCAAGCGATCACGGGCAAGGATTGCGGGTGCGCCAAACGGCAGAACGCACTCGACGCCGCCGGTGCCGTCGTGTCCGGCGTCGTGGAGCGAGGCGTCAACGCGGCGTTGAACGCGGTGCTGCCGCACCCCGTCGAGCAGGATGACATCGCGGCCATCGCCAATTCGCTGCACGCCAGCCCGCTGACGAATGAGGGGTTGAAACAGGGTCCGCAGGTTTCTTGACACCGCTGGGAGACTCGTCGCCATGCCACGCAAGCCGTCGAAGAAGCAGAGCAAGCCGCGGGAGTTCATGACCACCGATGACATCATTGACGATGAAGACATTGTTCATGGCACGCCCGACATAGACGGCAACGTATTCCTCCGCCGATCCGCCGCCAAGAAACCCAAGGACGGGAAGCGTGGCAAAGGCAAAAAGCCTTCTGGCTGACATCACAGCCAGCGTGCGAAACCACCGCCCCGGTTTTCGCGCGTGGTTTGAGCTGCTCCCCGACGCGGCGCAGCAAGAGCTTGGGTCCGTGCGTGAGGCGTTCCACGCTGGCAAGATGCCCGGAGTGCAGAAGCGTGCGTTGGCACGGGCGGTCATGGAGGCCGCGAAGGACCGCGGCTGGAAAACGTCGGGCATCCAAGGAGTGCTGGCATGGCTCGACGCAAGGAACGACGCGGCGTCCTAGCCGACGTGTTGGCAAAGACCCCGCCACCCAAGCCAGACGCCGACGCAGAGCAGGTGACGCAACGCCGCGACGGTGACGTGCTGGAAGCGCGGTCCACCAGCCGACGCATCAAGACCGTCGAGGACTTGTTGCGGCACATCGAAGCCGACCTCACCCGCTACGAGGTCGCCGCCAGCGAAGCGACCAAGTGGGAGTGTGCCAGCACCGATGGCAACGGCGGCACGACGGTCACCGAGTTGCACCGCGTGTTCGTCCGGCTCAAGCCACGCGGCGGACCGACCACGCGCGAGGTGGTCGAAGCGATGATTGCCGGGGCGGCAAAAACGCTCCGCCGCCCTTTGACCAAGTCTGTCAGAGCGCGCCGACCGCCGTCCGACCTCATGCAGCTACTCGTCGTGGCCGACTGTCATTTCGGAAAATACGCGTGGCACGCCACGACGGGCGGCGATGACTACGACCTTGGAATTGCGGAGCGGCTGGTGCGTGAGGCTGGCGAGGGCTTGCTTGCCGTGGGCGACGATGCCCGCCCGGCCCGTCGGGTCGTGGCGTTCCTTGGAGACCTGTTTCACTACGACCGCCCCGACGGCAGCACGACAAGCGGCACGCCGCTGGAGCGCGACGGACGGCTCCAGAAGATGATTTCGGTCGGCTGCGACACGCTGCTAGGCATCGTCGCACGCAGTGCCGAGACGTGCGCCACGGACGTAGTGGTAGTCAACGGCAACCACGACGAGGTGCTGACGTGGACGTTTCAGCGCATCCTGCAAGAGCGGTTCCGTGGCGACAAGCGGGTGGCGGTGCGGCCCGAGTTCACCGGACGGCAGTACCTCACGCACGGAAAGAACCTGCTTGGCTTCGCTCACGGGCATCGTGCCAAGCGAAAGCTGCCGCAGATCATGGCGCTGGAGGCCGCGGCGGAATGGAGCCGCTGCCCGTACCGCGAGTGGCACACGGGGCATTTCCATTCGCAGGCGGCGGAGTGGAGCCGACCGATTGAAACGCTCGACGGTGTCATCGTTCGCACCGCTCCCGCGCTCTGCCCACCAGACGATTGGCACTCCGTGAACGGATTCATCGGGAGTAGACAGGCGTGCGAGACTTTCCTCTACAGCCCAACGGGAGGGCTAGTCGCGATGCACGTAAAGGGAGCAGCAACATGAACACGCTTGATGAATCCAACGCCGCACTGCGGCAGGCTGTCGGTGACCGGCTGGCGGGGACACCGGCCAACGACCCAAAGATGATCGGGTACGAGGCGGGCGGATGCTGCGACGGCGGTCGGTGTCATGCGCCGCCGCGGTCGGTGACGCTCCGACCCGGCTCGCTGGCGTTCATGAAGGTGCTGGACGAGATCAGTGCCATCCACGTCGCCAAGTCGCAGGACTACGGTGCCGATGATGACGCGCTTGCCAACATTCGCAGCGGTGCCGACCTCATCGGCGTCGAGCCGTGGCGTGCGTGCCTCATCCGCATGGCCGACAAGATGACGCGGCTGCGTTTATTTTGCCACCGCGGACGTGTCGAATTCGACGGCGTCGAGGACACGTTGCTCGACATGGCTGCGTATTGTGCGATTGCCTTGGTTCTCTACCGCGAGCAGAACAATGGACGAACGCTACCCGGCGCTGACCAGCGATGACCTTGCACGGATGGAACACCGTGCGCGTCGCTTCAGCGGTGCGTACACCGGCACCAGCGGAACGCTGGCGGCGGACGTGATTCGTCTGCTGAAAGAACGCGCGAGGCTGCTGCGGTTGTTGGCCGACAAGCCTCGCGAACCGTACTGGAACGAGCCTCACGACTAGGCCACGGGCGCGGCGCGCGGAGTTTCCCTCCCTTCTCCGCGCGCCCCCGTGTGCCTAAGCTCGCTTTGGAAACAGGTGCGGGAGCATCTGCCAGATTTTTGGCTTGTTCGCGGTGGTGATGCGCGGGTCGAGATAGCTTTTCCGCGTGACGCGGTCGGACGAGTGTCCGAGATACGTGGTGGCATCACCGCCAGCCGCGGCTAGATGCGACGCGGTGCTTTTGCGCAGGACGTGAAACTGAACATCGCGTGCGTCGCCCAGCCCGGCACGACGCGTGATGACCTTCCACCGCTTGCGGAGTGCGGTGTCGGACGAGGGGAACCAAAGCAGGTGCGGTCCTTCGTGCTTCGACGCCGCGTCGAGCAGGTCGGCCACGTCATCGGGCAACTCGTAGATGCGTTCCTGCCGCCCACCCTTGCGTGAGACGGCTGGGACCGTGAGCCACGGTCGCCGCCAGCACTCGCGTGGAATCGTCAGCATCGCTGTGATGCGTTCGCCGGTGTAGAACCCGACGCCGATCAACGCGAGAAAGAACGACGAGGCACGCACCGGGCCAATCCAGCCTTGCGCCGCCGCGGCACTTGCCACCAACGCGTCGAGTTCCTCCGCGGTCAACGCACGCGGTGTCTTCTCTGGCAGGAGTTCCGCCTGCACGCACGGTCGCAGTCGCACCAGCCCGCGGGCCTGCGCGAGATTCCACAGGGCAACGAGGCCGGACCGCTCGCGTGCCACCGAGTTCGGTGACACCTCCGCGGATCGGGCAAGCAGGAACTGCGCGACAACGAGGTCATCCAAGTCCTCAAGCGTGGCGTCGTGCCGCAGCCACCGAGAGAACCGCCGGATGGCGTGATGGAGCAGGCGGACGCTCTCCTGCGAGCGGCCACGCAAGCGAAGCGGGACGTAGACGGTGGTCAGAAACGTGACGAGCAGCATGGTGTCCTCCAAGGGTTGACCCCGGTGGCGTCCATGCAAATGGGGAGCGTAGGCAATTAGGGGGGGAAGGGGGTAGCGTTTGTGTCGCTCGTAGTGGGGGCGCGACCCCTCTCCTGTTGTCGCGGTTGTGCTGGCTGGGTTGGGTTTGTTGGCGTCCCCGCCACTTACGAAGGTTCGATGGCGAACCGCCAACCAAACCCTCGCACGGGCGAGGTGAAGCCGGGGGTCTCCCCCCCCGGCTTCATTATTGGTCCCCTTGTTCGGGAAAGCAAACATGGCAAAAACACCTAGCAAAACGGAGTGGATTTCTGTGCCAGACGCGGCGGACTTGTTGGGATGCACCGACGTGTGGGTCATCAAGCTCATCGGGCGCGGCGACCTTGACGCGTTCCGCCTGTCGGGCCGCGCGTGGGCGGTCAGCCGCGAGTCGGTCGAGAAGAACATCAAGGAACACGCGGAGCGCGACCCGTCGCACGCTGGCAGGCCGCGGTCAAAACTTGGGTAGGCAAGTTGTTTTGGCTTGAACGCGACAATAGAATGGGGGTTGAACGGATGGCAAAGGAGATTCGCGTGGGCTACTACTCGACACGGCAGGCAGCTGAAAAGCTGGGCTGCTCCGCCAAGACCATCAGCCGCGCCGCCAAGCGGTCCGGCATCGGCATCTACTACGTGGGCGGACGGCTGGCTGCGCTCGCCCCCGCCGACCTCACCGCGCTCAAGCCGCTGATCCACGAAACAAGCGGCAACCCGAATTGGATCGCCGCGGGGCGGCGTCCTAAAAAGTCTTCTTCTATATAGGCGATTTCGCGGGTGGCCGTTTGAGGTCCGCGTGAGTCCGGTTTTCCCGGCACACGCACGCAACGCGTTGCCGGTGACCGCGTTGTGGTGCCGCGGGAATCCGCGGTGGAACCGATCCCGCCGACGTTTTTTTGCCGTGGGCGGGAAGCATAACCGCCTTTTTCGACCCACCCCCAGCAAAAAGGGGGTCTATATAAGAGGGCGAAACCGCGTTTTCCGCGGGGAAACGGACCAAAAATTATTTTTGCCCAACCTATTGACGCAAAACGGACGATAGGTATAATACAGGCACAACGCGGCGGACCCCGCGGTGTGACCTACAACGGAGAACGGAACGATGAACGCTGCTGAGATCACTTTCGGTGTCGAGATTGAGACGCACATGCCCCGCGGTGCGGTTGTCCGCGGTGGACACGGCTGCGGCGCACAGGTCGAGTGGCTCCCGGCTGGCTGGCTGGCTGACGCCGACCCGTCGATCATCCCGCCGAATGACAACCGCGTCGGCTGCGAGTTTGTCTCGCCGGTGCTGAAGGGTGCCGATGGCCTGCGTCAGCTGTGCGAGGTCATCGCCGAGATCAAGCGGCGCGGCGGTCAGGTCAACGCGTCGTGCGGCCTGCACGTTCACGTCGGCTTCGACAAGGCGAACACCCCCGCCGTCCGCAAGCTGCTCAACCTTGTCGCCAACCATGAGAAGGCGCTCTACGCTGTGACCGGCACGCGCGGCCGCGAGCAGGGTGTCGGCAGCCGCTACCGCACCTGCTGGTGCAAGAGCGTGAAGCAGTACGGCAACGCTTCCAGCGCCGAGGCGCACGCTCGCCACGACCGCTACCACGTCCTCAACCTCGCCACGGGCGGCAAGCCCACCGTCGAGTTTCGCGTGTTCGGTGCGTCGCTCAATGCCGAGAAGGCCGCGGCCTACGTGCGGCTGTGCGTCGCACTGGTCGAGAAGGCGATGAACGTGAAGGCCACGCGGTTCGCCACCAGCGCGTCCGCGACTCGCAACCGCGGTCGGTTCACCGGCGGCGAGGGTCACGCGGAGCTTGTCCGCCTGCTCTACTCCATCGGCTGGCGGAAGAACGGTGCCAGCACCAAGGGTGTCTACGGCGTCATCGAAGCCGACGGCGTGCCGACGATGGACGCCGCTCGCAAGCAGCTTTCCCGCCTCGCGAAGAAGTACGACGCCGCTCCGCTGGACGGCTGATTGTTCGGATACGCAACCCCGGCGGCAACGTCGCCGCCGGGGTCACGACCACACGACACACAAAAGGGACTCAACCATGTGCGGCATTTTTGGATTCGTTGCGAAGGGCGACAACAAGCTCGACCTCCCCACCATCAAGGCTATCGCGACCATCACGATGAGCCGCGGACCACACGCGTGGGGCATGGCGTGGGTGGACGGACGCGGCAAGCTCCGCACCTACAAGCAGACCGGTGCGATTGTTGATTCGCTTGGACTGCTCGCGATGGCGAAGGACGCGCGGCTGCTCATCGGCCACTGCCGCTGGGCGACGCACGGCGACCCGGCGGACAACACGAACAACCACCCGCACGACGGCGGAGACTCATACGTTGTCCACAACGGGGTCATCCACCACTACCGGTCGCTCGTCACCAAGCACCGCCTGCGGATGCACACGGAGTGCGACAGCGAGGTGCTGGGGCTGATGCTCCAGAAGTTCCGCGGCAAGCCGCTGTCGCGTGCGGCACGCACGGCACGCGAAGCGATGGGCGTGTTCCCGTTCGCGATGATGGCGCTCTGGCCCGACCGGCTCATCGCCACGCGTGCGAACGGCCAGCCGCTCCACGTCGGCGAGACTCGCGACGCGTACTACCTCGCGTCGCTCAAGTTCCGCCTGCCGGGCTACGTGAGCGAGTTCCCCGAGGGCGAGATTCTGGAGTACGCGTGAGCGTCAGAGCAGCGTGTCATCCACCGGGTCAAACGGTTGGCCCGCTGGATTGACCGCAAACGTCAGCGCGACCTTGAAAGGTTCGCCGAAGACAGGCTTGGTGACAACGCAGGCGTCGCATTGAAAGACGGGACATTCAACGCCGTCCACCGTGATGGAGCCGGTGGCGTGCAGCAAGGCGGAGCAGTTCGGGCAGTGGTAGGTGTCGAGCATGGTGGAATCATACACGGGAGGACTACGGTGGGCATCAACTACAAAGACGAGTACCGCGTGAGTGAACGCGTGACGCTGGAGCCGGGAGACTTGTTTCGTGCGACGGGCGGACCCTACTACCTGACTCGCGACGAGGCTGGCAAGCGGGTCAAGATTCCGATGGCGGCGAAGGGACCGTTCCGGTTCATTCGGCTGGCGGAGTATCGCCGCCGCCGGTGGATCGAAGCGTACAGCACACGCGACGGCGGTCACGTCGTGCTGTCGTTGTCGGCACGGCGGAGCGTGATGCCGGGGCTGATTGTTGCACGGCCATACAAGATCACGGGCAAGGTTGGCAGGACACGACGCGAGAGAAAGGCGGTGCGGCTGTGAGTGAGGTGACCGTTGACACCTACGAGGCTGTGGATGCGTTCGCCGCCATGTTCGATGGCGTCGATGACTACGTGCGTCTCCTGCGGTCGATCCGAAAGGCACACAAGAACGGAGTCGCGGTAGACGCCGACAAAGCTGCCGCCATCCTCAAGGACTTGCTTGTCGAGGTGATGAACGATGCGGTGGTGCTGACGCAGGGCGATGACGCCGACCGGCTGTCGGTCTGCAATCGCGTGGCGCAGGCGGTAGTGCAAAAGGAGTTGCAGCGATGAAAGGCAAGCATTTCTTCAAGGCACAGACGGCGTGGATCAGCCATCCGGCGACGATCCACGGCGAGGTGCTGGACAACCGCATCGAACTGGAAACGTCGAGCAGCTTCACAAGCGACCCAGACGGTCCGCTCTGCCACCGGCTGCGGCGCGACGCGTCCATCACGCTCACGCCGCATGAGGCGTTGGCGTTGGCGGCGTGGCTGTCGGACGCCGCGGAACGCATCAACGCGAGGCGAGCGAGTGCCGATGCACGCAAAGCGGCGCGGCGTGCGGCGAAGGGGGGCGGGCGATGAGACTCAAGCTCGACTCGCTGATCGTCGCGTTGTCGCTCATCCGTTTCGGGCAGGAGCTTGGTGCCGGTGGACGCGTGGCACCGCTGGTGGCGGAGGCCATCGACACCGCGCTCCGCCTGCTTGGTGGCGTGCGTTGACACAGCGACAAGGATGGACGCATGGGACGCATCACACGCATACACGTCAACCAGCACGTCATCCGCCGCAACGCCAAGACGGGCGCGGCGGAGCCGGTGCTGACGGTGAAGACGAGCGGCGGCAACACCTACGCACACGTCGTTGCCATCCTTGGTCCGAGCCGCGTGGTCTACTCCGCCTGCAAGCCGCTGTCGTGCGGCGCGCGGGTGTGGATCGAAACGACGGCGGAGGTGCGGATCGACCCGCCGGGGTGACCACGCCCCCCCCATACGGGGTGGGGTGGTGTCAAAAACCCCTAGAAAACAGGCCCCAAAAATTTTTTGCCAAAGCTATTGACGCGGAATGGACGATAGGTATAATACAGGCATGACGCGGCGGACACCGCGACACACACAGGAAAAGGGAAAAACGACGATGGTTCAGAAGTTCAGCATGAGCGTGCCAAAGGATGCTTGGCTCCTGTGGAAAGGTCACGATTACAACGTGGCATTCCTGCGGGCGGACGGTGAGTTTGAAGTGGTGGAGCGGTTCCTCGCACTCAACGACGCTGACGCCAACGCCTACGCGGAGGCGAACTACAGCAACCGACTCTCCCCCAGCAACGACGAGTGGTACGTGCTGGACGGCAGCGGTCGGAACATCAACGGCGGCGAGTGACCAAAAAAATCTTTCACCCACCCTATTGACGCGGTTCGGTCGATAGACTACAATCACACAAGTCGCGGCGGACACCGCGACGGACTCAAGGAGAGCGAAATGTATACGACAATCTTTGAAGCGTGCGGGGAATACATCGCCGTGCTGTTTTGCGGGCGCGTTGTGATTCGTTGCCCGTCTCGCTACACAGACATCCGCGGCGACGAGCCGCTCAATGAGTTTGTGTCGCGCCACGGCGGTGGTAGATGCCTTGCCGACTATCTGTCGGAGTGCCTAAAAGCGTAGTGGTTTTAGCCGCCGCCGATTGTTCGGATTCCTAAAGGTGGGGCCACCCTCCCTGCCGACCAGCTGCGAATCGGGTGGCACTTCAAACATCAACAACAAGGAACGGACCAATGAACAGCACGATTGACATTCCGATGCGTGAGCGGGCGATTCTTGCGGAGGTGCTGGCGGTGCTTTATTTGGAAAGCATCCGCTTCACCATGACCGTCGAGAGCGGCAACTACGTCATCAAGGTTTTCTAGGACTGCGGCACGTTGCCGCGTGGACGATTGTTTCGATTCCCTAACGACGAGGACTACAACGATGAACGCGATTGCAGACAAGGTTCGTGCGGAGTTCGGTTTCGGCGTCGACAAGTTCCCGCTCACCGGACCGGACGGGATGCGGACGCCTCACTACGGGCTGTTCCGTTCCGACAACGGCGAGTGCGTCGGGCGGTCGAGCGTGTCGCAGCGGTACGTACCGCACACGAACGATGACGTGGTGGCACTCGTTGAAGCGGCTGGTGCCGTGTTCGGCGGCGTGGCCGACGTGCGCTGCTACTTCGACCACGGACACTACGTGGCGGTGCAGCCCACCAAGGAGTACCGGGTGTCCGTGTTCGGCACGCGGGACAACGTGTTCCCGCGGCTGATCCTCAACGCCCCCTACGGCGGCACGGGTTCCTACGACGCGATGCTGGGGTGGTACCGCGACGCGTGCAAGAACATGGCGCGGTTGCGGCAGGTCGAGTCCACGTCGGTGTCGATCCGGCACACTGCCAACCTGCGGACGCAGATGGATGAGTTGCTGTCGGCGTTCGGCCAACTGGAAGCGAACTGGTCGAACCTCACGACCGTCATCCGCGGCATGGAGGAGCGGCGTGTCCGCATGACCGACTTCCTCACGGCTATCTACGGTGAGCCGTCGGAGCGTGAGGGCCGCGGGCTGACGATCCACAAGAACCGCACGGAGGCAATCTTCCGCCGACTCCAGCGTGAGCGGCTGGCGACGGGCCGCGGCGACATCGGCAACGACTTCGTGGTCAGCGGCTGGGAGGCGTTCAACGCGGTTCAAGGATACGTGCAGCACGACGCGACGCGACGTGGCAACCCGACCGAGATGGCTCGCGTGATTCGTGCGATGCGTGACCAGCACGTCGCGCACGCCGAGAGGCTGGTGTACGAGATGGCGGTCTAGTCCGCCGCCAGACGCCGCGTAAGCGGCAGTCGCCGGGGCGGGCGGTTCCACCGTTCTCCCGCCCGCCCCGGTTCTTTTTCTTCAATCGAACGGACCAAGTCGAAAGGACGCGACGATGGAAAAGGGAACGCCGGTCTACAAGGTCTACGTGTGCATCGGCTCGACGGACCCAAGCTGGTGGGTTGACGAAGGCGTCGTGACGGGGATCGTCGCGGACGGCGTGCCGCTGGTGCAGATGGGGGCGGCTTTCTTCCCCCTCGACGGGCGGTGGCACGCGACCAAGGCGGCTGCAAAGAACGACGCGCTTGTCGCACTCATCCGCAAGGCGGGTGCGATTCAAGCCAAGATCGACACGCTTCGCGACGAGATCGCGCACGACTTACTCACGACTGAGGAGACGGCAGCGTAGCCGACTCCATGACGGTGGATGGATGGACTTCACAACAGGAAAGGGATTCCAGATGGCTCACAAGACGCGACCGATTGTTTCGATGGATGACGTGCCTGCCGGGTACGAGCAGATTTCTAAGATCGCTGCGGCGCATGGCGACCCGACACGCTCCCTGCACAGCTACCTGTCCGACGCGCACCGCACCGGCGCGCTCCCGGCGGTGAAGCTGTTCCGCACCGCTGGGGACGGACGCACCGGGCCGGTGTTCGTGGATCGGTCCGCGGCGGAGCGGCTGCTTGCCGACTACCGCGCCGCTCGCGCCGCGCAGCCGACGGTGGCGGATGACGAGCAGCCGACCGCGGAGGCCGTCGCGCCGACGCCGACGCCGGTGGTCGACGCGATGGAGTCGCTCCAGCGTGCCATTGCGGCGTTGTCAGTGGACGTGAGGAACTTGCAGGCCGCGATGGAACTGCGCACCGAAGCGGAGGCGTGGAAGGCGAATGCCTGACGCACGATGGCGGACGTGGAGTCCGTGGCGGCTGAAACGCGAGCAAGCGAAGGAGCGCAGGATGAACGTGTTGATTGTCTGTCCGATTGCTGTTGGCCCCGCGTGGGTAAAGCAGATTGGCCTTCACGCCAGCGGCACGGTGAAGCCGTGGAAGTGCCAGACCGACGCGGCATCGTGGGCGGCAGGGAGGCCCGCCGCGATGCTCGCGATGGATATGGGGACGGGCAAGAGCCTGACGGCGCTGCTTGCCATCGACGCACCGCCGCTTGACCCGTTGCTGCTGGTCGATGGATCGACCGCAGCGCGGGCCAAGCGGCTGCGTGCGGCGGCGGCACGCGGGCCGGTGTGTGCGATCATCAACGTGGATTCGGTGTGGCGAGGTGAGCTTGCCAAGGTGGTGGCCGACGTGAGGTGGGACGCGATCATCGTGGACGAGTCGCATCGCATCAAGTCGCCGACGGGCAAGGCGAGCAAGTGGCTGGCAAAGCTGGCGGAGAAGCAGCCCGATGCAAAACGGCTGTGCCTAACCGGCACGCCGATGCCGCACTCACCGCTCGACTTCTACGGGCAGTTCCGGTTTTTGGACCCGGAGATTTTCGGTCCGTCGTTCGTGTGTTACCGCTCACGCTACGCGGACTGCGACGCACGCTTCCCAGGCAAGGTCCGGCGGTGGATTCGGCAGGGCGAGCTTGCCGCAAAGACCGACCCGCATATGTGGCGCGTCAACATAGATGACGTGCTGGACTTGCCAGAGGCGATTCATGACACCGTCTCGGTGCCGCTGGACGGCAAGACGCAGCGGTACTACCGCGAGCTTGAGCGGAACATGACCGCGGAGATTGACGCGGGGACCGTGACCGCGGCCAACGCGTTGACCAAGCTCTTGCGTCTGCAACAGGCGACCGGCGGCTACGCACGCACGGACGAAGCGGGAACGGTTCTCATCGACGGGATGCCGGAAAAGGCAGCGATGCTTGAGGACCGGCTGTCCGACCTGCCGGACACGGAACAGGTGGTGGTGTTCTGCAAGTTCCGCACCGACTTGAACGAGGTCGGCGCGGTGTCGCGGCGGCTGGGCCGCACCTACGCTGAACTGTCTGGCGAGGAGAACCAGCTTGCGGAGTGGCAGGCTGGCAACGCGACGATCATCGGCGTGCAGATTCAAAGCGGCGGCGCTGGAATCGACCTGTCGAGGAGCGCGTACTGCTTCTACTACTCGCTGGGTTTCAGCTTGGGCGACTACGAACAAAGTCTGGCGCGGTTACGGCGACCGGGTCAGACGCGGTGCGTTCGGTACTACCACCTTGTGACGCAGGGTACGGTGGACGAACAGGTGTACGCGGCATTGAGGGAGCGTCGATCCGTGGTCGACGCGGTGCTGGCAAAGCTTTCGCCGAGGATTGGAGTGCAGGCATGACGGTTGACCTGACGGCATTGGCCGAGGGGCTGACACCACCCGACTCGCTCTCCGCGCTGCTGGCTCGACTTGTCGACCGGCAGGCGAAGCGCGACGCGGCGGCGGCGGCGGTCAAGCAGATGGATCGTGAGCTTGAGGAGTTGGAGAACCTTGCCGCGGAGCAACTTGCCGCGAGCGGACTCGACGGGTGTCGCGCCGCTGGCAAGACGTGGTGGGTCGACCAGACGTTGCGGCTGTCCGTTCCGAAGGACAGCCGCGATGCGGTGCTTGCCGCGGCGGAGGCGGAGGGATTGGCCGACGAGCTTGTCACGGTGAACACCGCGACGCTCAAGGCGTGGCTGACCGAGCGTGCGAAGCGTGGCGGCGGCGACCTTGCCGACTGCTCCAAGGGGACGGCGTTTGAAGGGTTGTGCAGCGAGTACGTTGAGACGCGGCTGCGTAGTCGCGTGATGGGCTGATTGTTCGGGTATCATTCCCACAGAAAGGGAGAACATGAGCAAGGAAATTTCGGTCGTGGAGCGTGTCGATGCCGGGTACCTCGCACTCGCGGGTGACGGCGACTTTGCGGAAGCCATGCAGGCGAACCTGCTGGCCGGTGAGTCCATCTCCGTCGGCGACTTGATCCGCGTCAAGACGCCAGCCGGTGGTGGCAAGACGTGGCAGTACGTGAACAGCGACGGCGCGGAGGTCGAGTGCAAGGCGATCACCGGGCTGATGGTTCTCGTCGCCCCGCTGGGGCAGTTGTGGGGCAGTGAGGACATGACCAAGGGCGAGCGCCCGGTCCTCACCTCCTACGACCTCCAGACGGCGGTGCGGACGAACGACTCGCTGGGCGACATCAACGCGGACGATCTGGAGCGGTTCCGTATCGGCGACCGCACCTACGATTGGGAGGCGATGGGCAAGGAGGGTTCGCCGTTCGGCTGGGGCAGCGGCAAGGGTGGCGTCGGTCGGCGGCTCAAGGAGTCGCGGACCGTCGCGATTCTTCAGCCGGGCGAGGCGTGGCCGGTGCTGCTCTCCATCGGTGCGGGTTCGCTCGCGACGTTCTGTCCGTTCGTGCGTCGGCTCAAGGTCGCGCACTACCGGTCGGTCGTGAGCCTCACGCTTCAGAAGGTGGCGAGCAAGAGCGGCATCGACTACTCGCAGATCGTGCCGGAACTTGTCGGCACGGTCAGCCGTGAGGAGGGGCTGGTCATCAAGAAGCTCTACACCGATCCGCTCATGCGGATCGCGGCACAGTTCGACGCTGGGCATGACGCCTAAGCGTTTCGCAGGGACGCGTAGCCGGGGCGGCTGGCGGAGTCCGCCGCCCCGGCATTTCAAAACACACACGGAGGGAACGACCATGACCGGGATCGGTCCGCTTGCAGCCAGCTACGCATCTCGCGGCTGGCACATCGTCAGGCTTTGGGGGTGCGCCCAGCCGTCTGTATGCACCTGCTGGAAGGGACGCGACTGCGCGACGCCGGGGAAGCACCCGATGGGCGACCAGTGGCAGCACCGGGCGACGTGCGACGAGACAGAAATCCTTTCGTGGTACGACACCGGCAAGCCGACCAACATCGGCCTGCTGCTTGGCCCGCGCAGCGGCGTCGTTGACGTGGAACTCGACGGGCCGGAAGCGAAGGAAGCGTGGGACAACCTTGGCCTTGGCGAAATCTGGACGCCGACCTACACCGCGGGCCGCGGGCCGCACCGGCTGTTCAAGTGGGACGAGTCGCTGCCAGCCGTCGCCGTGCGGAAGGTGCTTGGCATCGAAGTGCGGATCGGCAACGGTGGCAACGCGGCGCAGTCGGTCATCCCGCCTAGCACGCACCACACCGGCAAGGTCTACGAGTGGGTGCCGGGGCTGTCGCCCGATGACGTGGAGCTTCAGCCGTTGCCAGAGCGGCTGGTGAACCTGCTGTGGAACGACGATGACACAAGCCATCGCGTCGGCACGGGCCGCGCACCGGCGCGGTTGGTGCTGGAGAAACCGGTGCCGTCCGGCTCACGCAACGAGGAGGTGCGGCGGTTCGCGATCCGCGAGGCGTTCCGCGCCGGTCCGAATCTGGATGACGAGATTGAGCAGCAGGACTTGCTCATGAAGGTCCGCATGGTCAACGTCGTGCAGTGCAAGCCGCCGATGGATGATGACGAGGTGGTGGCGATCTTCCGGTCGGCCATCGGCTTCGTCCGCAAGACGCGCGCCGCCGGTGTGGATACGGTGGTGGCGATTGCACAGTCCGAGTCGCAGCCGCAGGCCACGGCGGACGGGACGGAGGTGGCGAGGTCCGCGCCGCCGTCATCGGCCACGCGTGTGTTCACCGAGATCGGCCTGTCGTTCTCGCCGCTGGTGCCGGGGTCCGACTCCGATCCAGAGTGGGGACCGGGTGAGTGGCGGCTGACGTGCGTCCATTCCGACCCGCTGGAGTACCGGCTGCACGTTCCGGCGTGGCGGCGGTGGACCGCCAACGGAACGGGCAACGTGTCGCTGACGGTTGACCAGTTCCGCTCCGCGGCCAAGGTCGCAGCGGCGGTGCTTGCCAACACCGGCGTCATCATGCTGGACGATGAGCCTGCCCGGTGGAAGCGGATATGGGACGGCGGCTACAAGGTCGCCGACAACACCGGGAGCCAGAACCCGACCAAGCGTGTTGTCCGCGGGGTCAAGGCGAAGCTGCTGGATATGGTCGAGCATGAGTACCCCGGTGCATCGTCGCTGCGGTACGTGCTGCTGGCCGGTTGGCTTTACGACCGGTTGAGCCAAGCCAGCCAGCCGAGCGACGATGACATTCCCGACCCGACGGGACGAGCCGCGTGGCGGCAGGACGGCACGCTGTGGTTCGCGTGGGGCAAGGTGTGGGAAGACATCGAACGGCAGCACCGCGTCGGCGAGGGCGAGCGGCTGGCGTTCAAGCGTAGGCTGCTGGCGTTGACCAACGACGAGGACTTTCAGCACGCGGAGTTCCGCCACCTTGGCGGCACGCGGAAAAGCTACGTGGTCTGGTCAAAGGCGGAGTTCACCGCGCTTGACCGGCTGGCGAACGACACGGGCTGACGAAATTCCCCCTTATATATAGGCGAATTTCGTAGTGCCTGTTTGAGCTTCGCGAGCGTTCGGTTTTCCCGGCAAGGTGCGTTTCGTTGCTGAAAACAAGGCACGGACGCTGCCGAGAAAACCCGCGATGAAACCGGTTTGGCGATTCTTTTTTGTCGCAACTACTCACGGTGGGGGGGCATAACCGCCTTTTCCGATCCACCCCCGCAGAAAAAAGGCCCATATATATCATGCAGATTGCGCGTCTTATCGGCGGAGCGGGGACCGGCAAAACAACGGAACTGCTCCGCATCATGGAGGCCGCTCTTGAGCCGCTGGGCGGCGATCCGCTGCGGCTGGGCTTTGCGTCGTTCACCCGCGCCGCACGGGCGGAGGCGGTCGCCAGAGCGTCCAGAGCGTGGGGCTGCGACGAGTCGCTCCTGTCGGTGAAGGGATGGTTCCGCACCGTCCACTCGACCGCGTACCGCTGCCTTGGTGTGCAGGCCGGGCAGCTAATCACCGACCGCAAGGATGACATTGAGTGGCTGTCGAACGCGTTAGGTGTGAAGCTGGCGACGCAGCTGGATGACGAGTCGGGGCGGCACGCTTACGTGGGCGACCCGGTGGTTGCCGCCGCGCTCAACTGCTGGAGCCTGTCGCGGTCCGCGTTGCTGCCGTTGGGCGAGGTGGTCCGCGCCGCCCGAGCCGTTGATGACAACGTGCCGGACTTCGCCAAGATTGTTTCGATATCCGACCGCTACGAGTCCGCGAAGCGGCTGGAAGACCGCGTCGACTTCACCGACCTGCTCATGCGGTTCGCTGGCATTGGGGCCAGCACGACCGAGGGCATCTACCGCAAGACACCAGAGGGCGAATTGCCCGACGTGTCGGCGTGGCTGTTTGACGAACAGCAGGATGCCAGCCCGTTGCTCGACGCCGTGTGCAAGCGGCTGGTGTCGGCACCGAGCGTGAGGTGGTGCTACCTCGTCGGCGATCCCTTCCAAGCCATCTACGGGTTCGCGGGGTCAAGTTCCGAGTGCTTCCTGTCGTGGGACGTAGCGAAGCAACGCATCATGCCGAAGTCGTATCGCTGCCCCGCGCCGATTCTTGAGCTTGGCGAGCGGTGCCTGCGGCGCATGCACAAGGGGTACTTCGACCGTGGCATCGCACCGGCAGATCACGCCGGGTCCATCTCCGAGCTTTCCGACCTAGAAGACCTCGCACACGTCGTTGACCCTCGCGAGGATTGGCTGCTCATCGCACGCACCAACTACCAAGCGAATCGCCTCTACGCTGCGATGCAGGCGAACCACAAGCCGGTGCGGTGGACATCGACGGCGGACGGGCTGACATCACGGACGCTTGGCTTGCAGGCGTTGTACGCGCTGGAAAACGGCGAGCCGATCACGGGCGTGCAGTGGTCAAAGGCGCAGGAACTTCTCCCGCAAAAGACGAAGGACCGCGAGACGATCCTCACCCGCGGTACGAAGGCCAAGTGGAAGCAGCCCGAGACGCTTGCTCAGTGGGACTTGATTTTCCCCAGCGAGCTTGAGGAGGTCGGCGCGACCGAGCCGCTG
>Ga0114973_10000287_pt1 | contig 37490 bp, 29 predicted proteins | sample M_140807_MF_Meta_FD_87025 | JGI IMG/M metagenome (GOLD analysis project Ga0114973, IMG submission 87025) | Freshwater microbial communities from Lake Montjoie, Canada to study carbon cycling - M_140807_MF_MetaG | ecosystem: Environmental > Aquatic > Freshwater > Lake | place: Lake Montjoie... | reverse complement strand
GGTGAGGGGATTGCTGATCCAGGTGCCCGCCGCCGCAAGAATCCGGTTGCCGCGGATCGTTGCCGCCAGGGCTACCCCCAGCACGATCTGGAGTCCGAAGAAGGGCAGGCAGCCGGTGAACACCCCAGCCGCCAGCCCCCGGGCCCGGTGGGCGGGGCTGCCGTCCTGCTGCCACAGCCAGCGAAGCCTGTGGATCAGCCAGGGCCCTAGGGCACCGCACCGATCCCCCAGGCCCCCCATTAACGTCCGCCGACCTCCCGGCCGGGCCCGCGACCCAGGGTCGGGCGATCCTGGCCGGGGCGGAGACTGGCGATCACGACGCGGCATGGATCCGGTGGCTGGTGCTGCACCCGAATGGGGTCCAGACCCTAGGGGCGGGAAGAGATATTCCGGTGATCTCGGGGACACCATCGATCCCGGTGACACCATCGCGGCCATCGCCACCGCGGTGGCCCCCGGCCAGGGCAGTGTGGCGATCGTGCGCCTCTCCGGCCCGCGCTCCGAAGCGATCGGCCGGCGGTTGTTCGCGGCACCGGGCGATCAGATGTGGGAGAGCCATCGGGTGCTTTACGGCCATGTGGTGGATCCGGCCAGCGGCGAGCGGGTGGATGAGGCCCTGCTGCTGCTGATGCGCGCCCCCCGCAGCTTCACCCGCGAGGACGTGGTGGAGTTCCACTGCCACGGCGGCCTGGTGGCGGTGCGGCGCGTGCTGGAGCTGGTGCTGGAAGCGGGCGCCCGGCTGGCGGGTCCCGGCGAATTCAGCCAGCGGGCCTTTCTCAATGGCCGGCTGGATCTCACCCGGGCCGAGGCGTTGATGGAGCTGGTGGCGGCCCGCAGCCGCCGTGCCGCCCAGCTGGCCATGGCGGGCCTGGATGGGGGATTGCAGCGGCGCATCGGCACCCTGCGGGAGCGGCTCCTGGATCAGCTGGCGGAGCTGGAGGCCCGGGTGGATTTCGAGGAGGATCTGCCCCCCCTCAAGGCCGATGCGGTGGTGGCCGAGTTGGAGGTAGTTCGCCGCGCTCTCCTGGAGCTGGTGGCGGAGTCCCGGCAGGGCGCGATCCTGCGGGAGGGGCTGCGGGTGGCGATCGTGGGTCGCCCCAACGTGGGCAAGAGCAGCCTGCTCAATCTCCTCAGCCGCCGCGAGCGAGCCATCGTGACCGATCTCCCCGGCACCACCCGCGATCTCCTTGAGAGCGAGCTGGTGCTGGAGGGTGTTCCCCTCACCCTGCTTGACACCGCCGGCATCCGGCCCACCACGGACCCGGTGGAGCGTCTCGGCATCGAACGCAGCCGGGAGGCCCTGGCGACTGCTGATGCGGTGCTGCTGCTGTTTGATCTGAGCGCTGGCTGGAGGGCGGAGGATGAAGCCCTGGCGGCTCTGGTGCCGGAGGGCGTGCCGGTGCTGCGGGTGGGCAACAAGGCCGATCTGCTGCAAGCCCCGCTACAGCCCGTCTCTCTGCAACACGGCTCTGAAACGCCTCCGCTGACGGTCGGGCCTGGGGTGGAGGAGGCCCATCCCGCCGCGGCATCCAGTGTCATCTCGCCGCTCCCTGCCGTCGGCGGTCTGGAGGTCGGCGCTGTGGAGGTTCCGGAGGGGGCGCCGGCCGGTGCCGATCTCGCCATCAGTGCCCGCACCGGCGCCGGCGCCGAAGCTCTGGGGGCTCTGTTGCTGCGGCGCTGCGGACTTCAGGCCCTGCAGGGGATCGCCGTGGCCCTCAATGACCGGCAGCGGGAGTTGGCGGCGGCGGCGGCCGAGAGCCTGGAGCGCTGCCTGGCGGCGGCGGCGGCGGGCCTCCCCTGGGACTTCTGGACGATCGACCTGCGCGATGCCACCCGCAGCCTTGGGGCGATCACCGGCGAGGAGGTGAGTGAGGCGGTGCTGGATCGGGTGTTCAGTCGCTTCTGCATCGGCAAGTGAACCGGTTGGCGCTCCTTGGCGGCTGCCCGTGCCGCCGGATCGGGTTCCGGGCTGGCGCCGGCCTGTGCTGGTGCCATTGTTGGCGCCCGTTCCCCTTCCTTTGCAGGGGATTCGCTGGGCCGCCCCCGGTCCTGTCGTTCATGGTTGTGCACTCCGATCCAGACCCCTTTGGTTCCGGGGGTTCCGCCGGCGGACATGATTCCGCGCCCGCCGCGCCCGCCGCTCCTGCTGTTCCCGCCGCTCTCGGTGCTGCGGCAAGTCTGGGGATCCTCGCGCCAGGTTTTGTGCCGATCACATCATCCTCTGATCCTGTGCCGGGCCCGATGTCTGGAGGCTTGGCTGTTGCCTCAGCTGCTCCCGGACCGACAGCCGCCGGCCTGGCCTTGCCCGCCGCTCTGATCGAGCCCCTGCTGCGGGCCTGGCTCGCCGAGGATCTGGGCCGTGGGGATCTCACCGCCCCCGCCCTGGTGGGACGGATGGGTCGAGGGTCCTGGGTGGCCAAGGCCGAAGGGGTGTTCTGTGGCGGCGTGCTGGTGGAGCCCCTGTTTCGGCTGCTGGATCCGGCGGTGGTGGTGCGCCGGCTGGTGGCCGATGGGGAGCCGGTACGCGCCGGTCAGCGCCTGCTCCAGTTGGAGGGCCAGGCCGCCGCGCTGGTGGCGGGGGAGCGCACCGCCCTCAACCTGGCGATGCGGCTCTCGGGCATCGCCACCGCCACCGCTGCGCTGGTGGCGGAGCTGGAGGGCACGGGCGTTCGCCTGGCGGACACCCGCAAGACCACCCCGGGCCTGCGGGTGCTGGAGAAATACGCCGTGCGCTGCGGTGGCGGGGTGAATCACCGGCTGGGCCTCGACGATGCTGCCATGCTCAAGGAGAACCACTTGGCCTGGAGCGGTGGCATCGGCCCGGCGATCGCGGCGGTGCGTGCCGCAGCTCCCTGGCCGGCCCGGGTGATCGTGGAGGCCGAGACGGAGGCCGAGGCCAACGCGGCGGTGCGGGCCGGGGCCGATGCGGTGTTGCTGGATGAGTTCAGTCCGGAAGCTCTGCATGCCTTGGTGCCGCGGCTGCGGGCCCTGGCGGCCGAGCGGATGGCCGCCGGCGGATCCGGTGCCGTCGTGCTGGAGGCCTCCGGGGTGCGGCCCGAGCAGCTCCGGGCCTACGGCGCCACTGGTATCGACCTGATCTCCACCAGTGCCCCGATCACCCGCTCCGCTTGGCTGGATCTGAGCATGCGCTTCGAGCCGGTGCTGGCCTGATCGGCCTGGGTTCGTCGGATCGCCGGGGGACTGCCTGGGGAAAGGGTCAGGAGCCTCTGTGGGAGAGGCCGGCCCAGGGCTTACAGAGCTTCACCATCGGTTGACCATCCCTGGCCTGCTCCATAGCTTGTCGAGGTGTGATCCGAGCCGCCTGTGGCCGTGCCCTCCGTGATCAAGTCCGGCCTCCGGGCCCAGCGCAGCCCTCTCCAGCGCCGTCTCCGCTGGCTCCCCCTGGCCGCCGGCTTCGCCCTGGCCTTCTCCCCCTTCGCCGCTTCGGCCGAGACGGTGCTGGAGAAGGCCCTGCGCACCGGCGAGCTGGTGATGGTGGGCACCACCGATTCCCCTCCCCTGCTGACCCTCGATGCCAAGGGTGAACCGGTGGGGTACGCCATCGAGGTGGGTCGCCGCATCGACAAAGAGCTCAGTGCCCAGCTCGGCGGCAAGGTGCAGATCCGCTTCGTGCCGGTGGCCAACACCGCCGCGATGGTTCAGGCCGTCGCCAGTGGCAGCGCGGCCCTGGCCTGCGGCGTTCCCTTCAGCTGGGAGCGGGAGATGGTGGTGGATTACTCCCTGCCGATCGGCCTTTCTGGCCTGCGCTTCCTCACCGGATCGGCCGCCATCGATGGCAGCCCTGCCTCCCTGGCAGGCCGCCGGGTGGCGACGGTGAGCGGCTCCCTGGGGGCGACCGCCATCGGCAGCTTGCAACCCGCGGCCAAGCCGGTGTCGTTCGACTCCCTGGATGCCGCCGTCACGGCCCTCAAGCAGGGCAAGGTGGATGGCGTGCTGGGCGATTCCAACGTGCTGGCCGGCTTGCGCAAGACCCGCAACCTCTCGGCCACTCGCCTGGTGCCCGATGAACCCTTCGCCACCTATGGCGTTGGCTGCATCGTGCCGCAGAACAGCTCCGACTTCATCAATGTGGTGAATCTCGCCATCGCCAAGCAGCAGGCGGCTTACCTCGAGGGGCAGCCCGATGCCGTGGCCAGCATCGATCCTTGGGTCGGGCCCAACGGCGTGCTGGGCATCCCCGTCGAGCGGATCCGCGGCTTTTTCCAGAGCAGTCTCCTGAGCCGCGAAGCCCTGCTCTTGATTCCCGTCCCCGCGGCCAAGCCGGCGCCTTGATCGGCCGACTCTCGCTCTATCGCTCTCCCTCCGGCACCTTCCCCTGCATCCGATGGCCTACATCCCCCGCTCCGGTCTGTTCGGTTTCCTGCTGCTGCTGGCTGCCCTCGCTCCCTCGGCGGGCATGGCGGCCAGTCGTACCGCTCAAACCCACCCCGATTCCCCTTCCATCAGCAGCGGCCAGGTTGAGCCGGTCGGCGCCGAGAGCCTCGAGGGTCGGCTGCGTCGCATCAGCGCTGCCCTGCGGGCCCGTGATGGGATCGATCCAGCCGCTCCCGGGGCGGCCGATTCCACCGATGGCAAGCTCGCCTGGGTGTTCGCCAATGCCCCCGGCGTGGGCTTCCGCAACGGTGGCGGCTTCCGCAACGGTGGCTGGGGCAACGGCGGTTTCCGCAACGGTGGCTGGGGCAACGGTGGCTTCCGCAATGGCGGCTGGGGCAATGGTGGAGGCTTCCGCAATGGGGGCTTCCTGAATCGCTGGTGATCCGGTGACCCTTCGCCCGCTTCCGGCCGAGACTCCACCCGCCAGCGATGCCCTGGCTTCCGACTCTTCCCCTGGCGTTGCAGCCTTGCAGCCAGCCGAGAACGTGGTTATGAGCGGCCTCGAGGGCGTTCTCGGCGAGATCGATGGGCGCGGTGATGGCGACGGTTGCGGCGCCGGCACGCCTGGCGCGCCCGGGTGCTTCTCGGGGGGAGAGGTCTGGTCGGAGGGTCTACCGCCGGGCAATCCCGAGGGATACGGCCCCCTGGAACTGCTGGTGATCCAGCCCACCCCCTACTGCAACCTGGACTGCGACTACTGCTACCTGCCCAGCCGCAACGACCGCCATCGCCTTTCGATGGAGATCCTCGATGCGGCCCTGGCGCGGGTGCTGGAAAGTCCGTACCTGGGCGGGGATTTCACCCTGCTCTGGCATGCGGGCGAACCCCTCACCCTTCCGATCGCCTTCTACGACGAGGCCGGTGAACACATCCGCCGGGCCCAGGAGCGCTGGGCGGGGCCGCCGCTGGAGATCCGCCAGTCGGTGCAGACCAACGCCATGGTGATCAATGACGCCTGGTGCGATTGCTTCGCGCGCAACCGCATTCACGTGGGCGTGAGCCTCGATGGACCGGCCTTCTTGCACGATCGCCATCGCCGCACCCGCACCGGTCTCGGCAGCCATGCGGCCACGATGCGGGGCATCGCCGCCTTGCAGCGCCACGACATCCATTTCCAGGTGATCAGCGTGCTCACCGAGGAGGCGCTGCACCATCCCGAGGAGATGTTCCACTTCTTCGTGGACCACGGCATCCGCGATGTGGCCTTCAACATGGAGGAAACCGAGGGGGAGAACCTGCAATCCACCCTCAGCCGTCCGAACACCGAAGCGCTGTACACCCAGTTCCTGGAGCGGTTCTGGCAGCTCTGGCAGGAGCGGCCCCAGGACATGCGGGTGCGGGAATTTGAGGGCCTCTGCTATTTGGCCGGTAGCGACAGCCGCATCGATCGCACCGACATGAACAATCCGTTCGCGATCGTGAATGTGGATGCGCGCGGCAACTTCTCCACCTTCGATCCCGAACTGCTTTCTGTGCACACCGAGGAGTACGGCGACTTCGTACTCGGCCATGTGCAGCGCGATTCCCTTGCCTCGATCGTGGCCACCGAGAAGTTCCAGCGGATGGAGCGGGATCTGCGCGCCGGCATCGCCCGCTGCCGGGCCGAATGCGAGTACTTCGGGGTGTGCGGCGGCGGGGCCGGCAGCAACAAGTACTGGGAGCACGGCAGCTTCGACTGCAGCGAAACCCAGGCCTGCCGCTACCGCATCAAGCTCACCAGCGAGGTGGTGCTCGCAGGGTTGGAATCGATGCTCGGCCTGCCCGCCGCCTGAACTCAGACCACAGCCAGGGTGCTCAGCGAACCGGAGTAACCGGTGATCTCCACGATGGCATCGCTGCTGGCGGTGAAACCGGCGTTGCCATCGTTGAGGGCAAGGAAGGTGCGCATGCCGGCTGGATCGGCAAAGGTAAAGGTGGCCGCCCGGAAGGCCGCAAAGGAGGTGGTTGTCAACAGCGCGCCGATACCCTGGGCGTCGAAGGTGCTGACAGCACCCAGACGGCTGATTCTGCTGGCCAGAACGCTGCTGGGGCCATCGATGCGATCGACGCCGATGGCGAAATCGGTGATGCGATCGAAGTTGGCCAGGGTTGATCTGGAGAGGGAAGCAAACACGAAGGTGTCTGAACCAGCGCCGCCGGTGAGGATGTCTTTGGCACTGGTGGCCGACAGGGTGTTGTTGTTGGCATCACCCGTCACCAGGTTGGCCACCTCGTTATCAGCGTTAACGGCTGTCAGGCTTTTGGTTGCGATGCCGTTGAACAGAGCATCGGCGCTGGTGGTGCTCAGGCTGATTTGGTAGGTCTGGTTGCCATCCAGCAGGGTGTCGTCGACACCTTGCACGGTCACACTCTGGTTCGTGTTCCAGTTTTTGGCGTCGAAGCTGAGCTGCTTGATGCTGAGGGCACCCTCCTGGGCTTTGCTGGAGGCGAGGGCAACCACCACATCAGCCGTGGGGGCCTGGGAGAGACGCACGCTGAAGCTGGCGCTGCCTCCGGCTTCGCTGGTGAGCAGGGTGGTGGGGGCGGAGATCACCAGGAAGGCGGGGCTGCTGAGGCTGCCGGTGAGCAGGTACTGGCCGAGGCTGCCGTAATCGCTGTAGCCGGTGCTGAGGGGATCACCGAAGCCCACCCCATCCACCTGGAGGAAGTAGGTGCCGGCGTTCAGGCTCAGGTTGAAGCTGGCGCTGAGGCTGTCGAGGGCGTTGCTGCTGGCGATCAGGGTGCCACTGGCGTTGTAGAGGCTGGCAGCGATGTCGAGGTTGGGGCTGCGGCCCGCCAGCAGGGTGGCGCTGGTGTTGCCGAAGCCATCATTGATCCAAGCCTGGCAGGCATTGCTGATCGAGAGGCTCACGTTGCCGGTGCCGGTGCTGAACCTGAACCAGTCGGAGTCGCTCCGGGTTTCGATGATGCCGAACTGGTTCAGGCTGGTGCCGCTCAGGAACCGGGCGGTGGCAGCGCTGTTGCCGAAATCATCGGCCCGGTAGCCGGCGCCGTTGATGCTGCCGCTGATCGTGGCCAGATCATCCTCTTTGTTGTTGGCATCCGCGTATTCACCCTGGCTCCACTGGGTCACGGGCTGGTAATAGCCCGACCCCATGATCGATGCCCAGCCGGTGGCTCCGCTGCCCTGGCCGTTGAAATAGGCGCCTGTGCTGCTGCCATCGTGCAGGAGGCCGAGGGCATGGCCCACCTCATGGCTGATCGCTTCGGCGGTGTATTTCTCATCCCCCATGCCCAGATCATTGGAGAACACGAAGGAGGGGCCATAGGCGGCGTTGCCGAAGATGTCGATGAAGGAAACGCCACCGGCTGCATAGGAATACCAATCGGCATAGCCTCCCCCGATCGCTGCCCGCGCGCCCCAGCTGCTATCGCTGCCACCGGTGTTGGCCAGGGCATCGGTGCCGGGATCCTGGGTGGTGACATCGATGCCGAAGGGGGCGAAGTCTTCGGCAACCCGCTGCCAGATGAATTGAATCCGCTCCAGCTCGGCATTGCTGAACACGTTCACATTGCCGTCGAAGTCGTAGGCGCTGGTGTTGATCGTGGCCAGGCCGAAGTTGCTGTTCCAGGCCGTGCCGGTGGTGGTGTGGCCGTTGAAATCCAGGTAGATCGTTTTCGTGGCCGTGGGGTTGCTGTGCAGGAAGAAGGTGCGGCCCAGATCCACGCTGCTGCCCAGCGGGCCGGCGCTGGTGCTGGTCACCGCAGCGGCGGCGCCGGTGGTGGTTTTGCCCTCGAGCGTCCTGGCCTGGTTCTCCGGCAGGAGGCCCTGGCGGCAGATCCGGCAATCACAGATGGCCTTCGAGCCCTCGGACGGCGTCGGGGTGTTCCAGCCCGCAGCGGCCAGGCTGAGCGGATCGGCGCCGGAGAGGATCCCGGGGGCGATCGCATCGGGCAACGGGGTCCCATCGGCGCTCGGGCCCACGGCCGGCACGCTGGAGCCCATGGTCGGGGCGCCGGTGTCCACGGCCAGGGCGCCCGTGGCAGCGGCGGCAACAGCCGGGGCGCTGGGGTTGGCGAAGCTGCGTAAGCCCGCCGTGGCTGGGCTGAAGGGGGCGCCGGCCTGTTCCCGGGCGAAATCGTCCTCGATGGTGCTGTCGTTGCTGCCGCCCGGTTCCGCGCTGGTCCGGGGAGCCTCGGGGGCGGCTGCCTCCAGGGCGGTCGCTTCGCCAGCGCGTCGACCGTTGCCGCCGGCCTGGAGGAGGAGGTCGAGGTAGGAGGTGGAAGCGCCCATGGAGATGTTGCTGAACTCGAATGAAATAACCGTAAATCTGCATCAGATCTGCCAGCTAAGAATTTCCTGAGAAAAGCGCATGAGATTTCTTTGTGCTTCTGATGAAGTGACTGATTTCCGCCCCAACACCGCAGCTACAGAGAAGGTTTTGCTCATTTTATTGGTGTAGACGACATGTTCTGTAGGTGTTGTTCGCCACTGCTTTTGTGTTCTCCGCTACTCCTGATAGGCGCGGGTTTGCGGTTGGCAGGACTCATGCCGTGCCGGCGTTTGGCGCCAGGAATTGGGTTGATTTCTTATGCCTTCTTTCCTGCCTTTCCCGGTCGGCCTGCGCGTTGGCCTCCGGTGTGGCGCTGGGCGGGGAAGGATGATCGTGGTCGGTGTTGGCCGCCCTGCGGCCTGGTGGACCTTTCATGTTGTGCGTTCTCCAAGCCCTCACCCGCCAGCTGGAGGAAGCCCTGGAGCGGGCCTTCCCGGAGGGGGCGGCTGCGGCCCGGGTCAGCGGCGCCTCCCTGGATCCCCAGCTGGCCCCGGCCAGCAAGCCGGAATTCGGCGACTTTCAGGCCAATGGGGCCCTGGCCCTGGCCCGGCCCCTGCAGCAGCCGCCGCGGGCGGTGGCCACTGCGATCGTGGAGCAGCTGGCCGCCGATCCGGCCTTCACGGCCCTCTGTCTTCCCCCCCAGATCGCGGGGCCGGGCTTCATCAATCTCACCCTGCGCCCGGAGGCCCTGGTGGCCGAGGTGGCGTCACGGCTGGCGGATTCCCGGCTGGGGGTGCCCCTGGCAGGGGCGGCCGCGGCAGTGGGCGGCTCCGGTGCAGCTCCGGATGCGGGGGGCGCGGCCGGCATCGTGGCGCCATCGCCGCCAGCGGAGCCGGTGATTGTGGATTTCTCCAGCCCCAACATCGCCAAGGAGATGCACGTGGGGCACCTGCGCTCCACGATCATTGGCGACTGCCTGGCGCGGGTGCTGGCGTTCCGCGGCCATGCGGTGCTGCGGCTCAACCATGTGGGCGACTGGGGCACCCAGTTCGGCATGCTGATTACCCATCTCAAGCAGGTGGCGCCCGAGGCCCTCTCCACCGCCGATGCGGTGGACCTGGGCGATCTCGTGGCCTTCTACCGCCAGGCCAAGCAGCGCTTCGATGAGGACGAGGCGTTCCAGACCACCGCCCGCGAGGAGGTGGTGAAGCTGCAGGCGGGGGATCCGGTGAGCCGCCGGGCCTGGCAGCTGCTCTGCGACCAGTCGCGGCGTGAGTTCCAGCTGATCTACGACCGCCTGGGCATCGATCTCCAGGAGCGCGGTGAATCCTTCTACAACCCCTATCTGCCGGCCGTGGTGGCCGACCTGGAGACCACCGGCCTGCTGGTGACCGACGAGGGCGCCCGCTGCGTGTTCCTCGAGGGGGTGAGCGGCAAGGAGGGCAAGCCGCTGCCCGTGATCGTGCAGAAGAGCGATGGCGGCTTCAACTACGCCACCACCGACCTGGCCGCTATCCGCTACCGCTTTGCCGCGGCGCCCGCCGGCGATGGCGCCCGCCGGGTGATCTATGTGACCGACGCCGGCCAGGCCAGCCACTTCGCCGGCGTGTTCCAGGTGGCCCGCCGGGCCGGCTGGATTCCCGAGGACCGCCGGCTGGAGCACGTGCCCTTCGGCCTGGTGCAGGGGGAGGACGGCAAGAAGCTCAAGACCCGATCTGGCGACACCGTGCGCCTGAAGGATCTGCTTGATGAGGCGGTGGAGCGGTCCGAGGCCGACCTGCGCCGCCGCCTGGCCGAGGAGGGTCGCCAGGAGGATGAGGCCTTCATCCGCCACGTGGCCACCACCGTGGGTCTGGCGGCGGTGAAATACGCCGACCTGAGCCAGAACCGCACCACCAACTACCAGTTCAGCTTCGATCGGATGCTGGCCCTGCAGGGCAACACCGCGCCCTACCTGCTCTATGCGGTGGTGCGGATCGCCGGCATCGCACGCAAGGGGGTTGATCTCGATGGAGCGGGCGCAACAGAGCCTGACAACGCGGCTGGGGAGCAGACGGCAACCACAGGCTCGCTCGGCGCCGGATCAGCCCTCCATGCTGGCCCCATTGGAGCGTTGTTGAGCTTCCAGGAACCCCAGGAATGGGCCCTGGTGCGCCATCTGCTGGGCTTCGATGCGGTGATCACCGAGGTGGAGGAGGAACTGCTGCCCAACCGGCTCTGCACCTATTTGTTTGAACTCAGCCAGGTGTTCAACCGCTTCTATGACCAGGTGCCGGTTCTCAAGGCCCCACCGGAGGCGCGGGGCTCCCGCCTGGCGCTCTGTCGCCTGACGGCCGACACCCTGAAGCTCGGGTTGGGCCTGCTGGGGATTCCCACCCTGGAGCGGATGTAGGTCCGCCCCAGCTTGGCTGGACTCCCGCGGCATCCCTGAGGCCCGCGCCTTAGCGTCGGGAGATGGATCGATCCGCTGCACCCCAGGCGGCCTCGCCGGCCCCGCGGGCTTCCGAAACAGATTCGGCCCCAGCCACGCAGGGGGTGCTATCGGAGGGGCACGCCCCCATTGCCGCGCAGCCGCCGCCGGCCCGCCCGGAGGTGGAGAGCCTCCAGGCCTACAGCGCCCCTCTGGAGGGGCGCCGTGGCCTGCTGCGTCTCGACTTCAACGAGAACACCGTGGGGCCAAGCCCCAAGGTTGTGGAAGCGATCCGAGCCATTCCGGCCGACCACTACGCCATCTATCCAGAATACGACGGCATGCGGGAGGCCGTGCTGGCCTCGCTGGCGGAAACGCCGGGAACGATCGCCGCCGCTGTGGCATCGCTTCGGGAGCAACCAGCTCGGCGGCCCTCTCTCCAGATCGAGCAGGTGGGCCTGTTCAACGGGGTGGATGCGGCCATCCATGCGGTGTTTCAGGCCTATGGCGCCCCCGGCGATCGCCTGCTCACCACCAGTCCCACCTTCGGCTATTACACCCCCTGCGCCCGCATGCAGGGCATGGAGATCGAGGCGATTCCCTACCGGTTGCCCGATTTCGCCTTTCCTTTTGAGGAGATTCTGGCGGCCCTCACCGGCCCCCCATCGGGAGTCTCTGAGGGCTGGTGTCCGCCCCGCCTGCTGCTGCTCTGCAACCCCAACAACCCCACCGGCACCCGCCTGGCGCCCGAAGCCGTGCTGGCCCTGGCCGCCGCCGCGCCCCACACCCTCGTGGTGGTGGATGAGCTCTATGAGGCCTTCACGGGGGACAGTGTGCTGCCCCTGCTGCTGGGCCTAGGGGGTCAGGAGCCCGAGGGGCAGAAACCCGCCGATGCCGTAGCAATGGCCGCCAGCGCAGTTGCCGCCCAAGCTGCCTCCCCAGCAACGGCCGCCCTCGCAACCGCTGCCGGGGCCGACCCGTTCGCCCCCTTTCCCAACCTGCTGGTGCTGCGCTCCCTCTCCAAGACCGCCGGCATCGCCGGTCTTCGGATCGGTTTCGCGATCGGCGCGGCGGCCGTGGTGGATCGGGTCAGCCGGGTGAGTGGGCCCTATGACATCAACAGCTTTGCGGTGACCGCGGCGTTCGCGGCTCTGGCGGATCAGGCCTATGTGGATGCCTATGTGGCCGAGGTGCTGGCGGCACGCCAATGGCTGGTGGAGCGCTTGGAGGCAGCCGGGGTGCGCCACCACGTGGAGGGGGGCAACTACCTCCTGATTTGGCCGCGCCGGCCCGCCGCCGAGGTGGATCAGGCCTTGCGGGAGGCAGGGATTCTGGTGCGCTCGATGGCCGGCAAGCCCCTGATCGATGGCTCCCTGCGGGTAAGCCTCGGCAACCTGGAGCAGATGCAGCGCTTCTGGGAGGCTTTCGCAACCTGCGACGCTAGGCCTGTCTGAGCGCCAGGAGTGTTCAGCTCATCGACCTGGCCAGGGCTGTCGCCAGCACGGCGGTGACCATCACGATCGGGGCATAGATAGAGAGTGTCGATCAGGTCGAGCTTGCGGAGTTCCGTGGCCCGCTCCATTTCTCAGGGCCTGAGCTGGTCTCTCAGGGCCCGTCTCAGGGCCTGGACTGATCCGGTGGAGTCCGCCGGGCCTCAGCGCATCAGCTCAATCACGGTGCCATCGCCAACCGGTGGCACCACCGTGAGGCTGCCGCCCGCCCGCCGCACCGGGGTGCCGGCCATGGCATCCAGAAAGGGCTGGGCCGAGCTGAGGTCGCAGCTGGCGGTGGGGCCACTGTTGCGGTGCTGCACTGGAATCACCCGGCGTGCCTGCAGCTGGCGCACCACCGCCGCAGCCTCCTTGCCGTCGTACACCTTGGCGCCGCCGCCGACGCCGATGATCAGCACATCGGGGCGGCCCAGCAGCACGGCATCGTCCGGCGCGATCGCAGCAGCGGTTCCGCCCAGGTGGGCGAACTCCAGGCCCCCCTGGCGCCAGCGCCACAGGGTAGAGGGGCCGAAGCGTTTGCCCCCCACCCGGTCGTGGGGAGCGCCGATGCCCTCGATCGAGAGTCCGGCCACCCGGTAGGAGCCGGGCTTCACCAGGAAGCGCCCGGAGGCCACCGGGGCCCCCTCATCCTTGAGTTGGCTGCTGGCCAGGATCACATCGGCGCTCACCCGGGGCTCGGCCAGCCCGGCCGCACAGCCCACCGACTGAAAGGGGTTGAGCAGCACCCGGGCGCCACCACCGCTGATCAGCAGAGCGCTGTGCCCGTAGCTGGTGATGGTGACGCCTCCACCCTGCCCCCGGGCCACGGTGGGCGTAAGCGACAGCAGCAGGGCCCCGGTGGCCAAGGTGGCCCCAGTGGCCGCCAGGCTGCGGCAGCGGGGGATCAGGCCACCCCAGGGGGCCGACGGTTGGGTGGAACGGCTTGGTGCCATGGGCATGCTCTGGCCCCAGGGGTCCCGGCAGTGGGGCGAAGTTAGCAGTGCCTGCCCTGGCAGACGCCCGGTCAGGGCCAGCGCCACACCCTGCTGAAGGGCTGGTTTCCAGGGCTTGAAGGGATTGTTTTTGCAGCCGGATCCCACCCTGCTGCGACGGGCTTCAGCGGCTCGCCAGCCTCAGGAAATTGGCCAGGAGCTGGTGGCCGTTCTGGGTGAGCACGCTTTCGGGGTGGAACTGCACCCCCTGCAGATGGGGATGGTCCCGATGGGTGAGGCCCATGATGGTGCCGTCCTCCAGCCAGGCCGTGACCTCCAGGCACTCCGGCAGGCTCTCCCGCTCCGCGATCAGGCTGTGGTAGCGGGTGGCGGTGAGGGGATCGGGCAGGCCGGCGAACACCCCCTGCCCCCGGTGGTGCACCGGCGAGGTCTTGCCATGCATCAGTTCGCGGGCCCGCACCACCCGGCCACCGAACACCTGGGCCAGGCACTGGTGTCCCAGGCAGACGCCCAGAATCGGCACGCTGGGTCCCAGCTCCCGCAGCACCTCAAGACAGACACCGGCCTGATCGGGGTCGCCAGGACCGGGTGAGATCAGGATCGCCGCGGGATTCAATGCCCGGATCTCCTCGACGCTCATGGCGTCATTGCGTTCCACCCGCAGCTCGGCGGCGATGGGGTGGTCGGCGGCCAGCTCGCCCAAGTACTGCACCAGGTTGAAGGTGAAGCTGTCGTAGTTGTCGAGAACCAGGAACATGGGCGGGAGAAGGGGCCGGTCGCCGGGCTGACGCGGAAGGTCGGCCCGGCACGTGGATTCTGGCGAAAGGGCGGATCCCAGGGCGCTCCAGCCTGAAGGGCGTAAGCAACGGAAGGCCGCCGGCACGAGCGCGGCCCAAGGAGGGCTGATCGCTCCAGCTTGTCGGATCGGGCCCGGGGAGGGTTCGGCTCAGAAGCCCAGCCGGGTGAGCAGGGGCGGCACCAGCAGCAGCAGGGCGATCATCATCGATGAGAGGGCTGCCACTAGCACCGCCGCCGCGGCGCAGTCCTTGGCGATGCGGGCAAGGGGGTGGTACTGCCGTCCGATTGCCAGGTCCACCACGGCTTCGGTGGCGGTGTTGAGCAGTTCGAGCACCAGCACCGCCGCCACGGTGAGCACCAGCACCGCCAGGCGATCGAGACTCAGCCGCAGCCACAGCCCCAGCAGGAACACCACGGCCCCGGTGATCACGTGGATGCGGAAATTGCGCTGGCTCGCGAAGCCGTAGGCCAGACCCTGGGCCGCATAACGGAAGCTGGCAGGCAGATCGCCGGCAACTTTCCAGGCCCCCACCCGCAGCCGCCGACCACGACGGTGCACATCGGTTTCCTGCGGGCGGGGGAGCGGTGGTGGCACTTCCCGCAGGGTCGGGGGAGTTGGATCTGGAACCAGCATGCCTGCGACCGAAGTCTGCCCGATGGGCCGCACCTTAGTGCGCTTCTCCGTTTCGGCCCGTTGTGATGACCACCCTTTGGGGAACCTCTGCGGGCTCTTTCGCCGCCAGGACAGCGCTGTTGATGGGGGTGGCAGCGAAACGGGCCGCATCGTTGCGGCTCAGCGGCCGCAGATGAGTGCTTCCTGGCGGGCCAGCATGGCGGTGAGGCTGGGCTCATCGGGATGGTCCCAACCCAGCAGATGCAGCAGACCGTGGCTGGCCAGAAACAGCAGTTCGGCTTCCAGGTCGGTGCCGCCGGTTTCAGCCTGGCGGGCCGCCGTTTCCAGAGAGATCACGATGTCGCCCAGTTCAAGGGGCTCATCGTCGGTTTCACCGCCGACGCCAGGCTCACCATCGAGAAAGGGCTCGTCGTCGCGATTCCCTTCTTTGTCATCTCCCTCGATGTCATCCCCCTCGAGGTCGTCGCTCTTCATGTCCTCGTCCTCCTCGAGCAGGCCGGCCTGCTCGAACAGGCCTGGCGGCAGCGGCAGGGGCGGGGCATCCTCCAGGTCGCTCTCCCGGGCGGAGAAGGAGAGCACATCGGTGGGTTCGTTCCGGTGCCGCCAGGTGCTGTTGAGGGACGCGATGCTGGCGTCATCGGTGAGCAGCAGGCCAAGGCTGTAGGCCGCGGCGCGGAGGTCGGCGGGAAGCTCTGGGGCGAGCTGGGCCAACCAGCCCACCAGCCGATCGTGCCAGTGCTGCTCAGCCCGTGCGGCATCGCCGAGAGGCCCGGCCTCCCGTAGCAGGCCCGCCAGGCTGGCCGGCAGGGGTTCCCCTTCGGTGGTCTCGATCCGGAAGGCCAGGTCCAGCTCGGGGGCACCCTGCCGCGGCGCCGCGGCGGTGGCGTTGGAGGCAGTCACTGGGGCATGCTGGGCCGGCCCAGCCAGGCGATCAGCACCAGGAAGGCCGTCAAACCCACGGCGGTGAGGCCGAAGTGCAGCAGGCTCTGGCGGCCTTTTCGCACCATGTTGCGCATCGCCAGCTTGATGAAGCTGGAGGATTCGGCCCGGGCGGTGTCGGCCGCAGGACGGCCATCCGGCAGGGGCCGGTTCGAGGCGGTGCCCTCGGGGCGGGTGTTCGGCTGAGGGCTCATCGGGGCGCGCTGCTCGGGCGGAGCCGCCGCAGCGGCCAAGGTTGAATCATGCTGTCACCTGCGGCCGCGGCAGCGGGGCCGCAGGCGGTGATTCAGGCCTCCGGATCCGCTCCCACCTCCACCCCCTGGCGCAGCAGGGCCTGGATGAAGGGATCGAGGTCGCCATCCATCACCCTCTGCACCTCGGTGGTTTCGTGCTGGGTGCGCAGGTCCTTCACCATCTGGTACGGGTGAAACACGTAGTTGCGGATCTGGTTGCCCCAGGCCGCCTCCACAATGTCGCCGCGGATGTCGGAGATCTCGGCGGCCCGCTGTTCCTGGGCGATCACCAGGAGCTTGGCCATCAGCAGGGCCATCGCCTTTTCCTTGTTCTGGAGCTGGGAGCGCTCTTGGGTGCAGCGCACCGCCAGGCCGGTGGGGATGTGCAGGATGCGCACGGCCGTTTCCACCTTGTTCACGTTCTGGCCGCCCGCACCGCCGGAGCGGGAGGTGGTGACCTCCAGATCCTTGTCGGGGATGTCGAGCTTGACCTCCTCCTCCAGCTTCGGCATCACCTCCACGCCGGCGAAGCTGGTCTGGCGCTTGTCGTTGGCATTGAAGGGGGAGATGCGCACCAGCCGGTGAGTGCCCTTCTCGTTGCGGAGATAGCCGTAGGCGTAGCGGCCCTCGATCTCGATCGTGCAGCTCTTGATCCCTGCCTCCTCACCCTCGCTGAGCTCGTCCACCGTGACCTTCATGCCGTGGTCTTCGGCCCAGCGGGTGTACATGCGCATCAGCATCAGCGCCCAGTCCTGGGCATCGGTGCCGCCGGCACCGGCATTGATGCTGAGCACTGCTCCCTCTTTGTCGTAGGTGCCGCTGAGCAGGCGTTCCAGCTCCCAGCGATCCAGATCACCCTTGAGAACCTGCAGGGCGGCATTCGACTCCTGGAGGAGCTCCTCGTCGGGTTCGAGGTCGTAGAGCTCAAGGGTGGCGCGGCCATCGTCGATGGCGGCCTGCCAGCGGTTCAGCTGCTCAAGCTGGGCCTTCACCTCATCGAGCTGGCGCATTTTGGTCTGGGCTTGCTTCTGGTCGTCCCAGAAGTCGGGCTGGGAAGCCAGCTGCTCCAGATCCTGCTGGCGGGCGTTCAGGGCCGGTACGTCAAAGACAGTCCTGGGCATGGCCCAGGCGGTCGGTGAGCTCGGAAAGGTCGCGCTTGAAATCGGTGAGATCGAGCACCGGAGCGGGTTCAACGTGTCCCGACCGTACCAGCTGGAGACCGTGCCAGCCGGAGACCGGGCCGCAGGCGATCGCCCAGCGGGTCGGAGCAGCGCCCACCCCCGCATTTTGGGGCCCGCAACCTAAACTTGAGTCTCCGATCCATGCCTGGAGTACGGCATCGCCGAATGGCTCAGAAACCCAGTAGCAACAACAGTTCAGGTGCCGATGCCAGGGCAGACCAGGACGGCGAAGGGCGCAAGGAAGCTGTGAAGGTGGAGATCTACACCTGGCGTTTCTGCCCCTATTGCATCCGCGCCAAAGGCCTTCTGGATCGCAAAGGCGTGACCTATAATGAATATCTGATCGATGGGGATGAAACAGCCCGTCAGGCCATGATGCGCCGCGCCGAGGGTCGCAGCACCGTGCCCCAGATCTTCATCAACAACCGCGGCATCGGAGGCTGCGACAACCTGATGGAACTCGACAGCACTGGCTGGCTCGATCAGATGCTCGGCATCACTGCGTGAGCTCCTCCAGCCCGCAGCGGCCGGCCCAGCTCTTTGTGATCGACCCGATCACGCGGCTCAACCCTGCCAAGGATTCCAGTGTGGCCCTGATCCAGGCGGTGGATCGCGCCGGCCTTGAGGCCTGGATCTGCACCCCGGCCGATCTCTCCGCCGCCGCAGGTCCAACGGGTCCCTCAGCCGACGACGGGGCAGGCCATCGCGCCTGGGCCCGAGCGCAGCCGGTGACCCTGGCGGCCATCCGTTGCACGGAGAGCGGCTGGGATGTGCCCCAGCCCTGGTACAGCCTCGGCGAACCGGTGCTGCTGCCGCTCGATCACTTCCAGGCTGTGTGGATGCGGAAGGATCCGCCGGTGGATGAGGCCTATCTCTATGCAACCCATCTGCTGGATCTGGCCGAACGCCGCGGCGTTCGGGTGATCAATCGGCCGGCGGCCCTGCGGGCTTGGAACGAGAAGCTCGGCTCGCTCCGCTTCAGCCATCGCATGGCCCCCACTCTGGTGAGCAGCCGGGTGGATGCCCTGCAGGCCTTCACGGCCGAGCACGGCGAGGTGGTGCTGAAACCACTCGGCGGGCGGGCCGGCCAGGGCGTGGTGTTCGCGGCTGCGGGCACGCCGGGGCTGCGGGCCCTGCTGGAGCTGGTGACCCAGATGGAGGCCCTGCCGGTGATGGTGCAGGCCTTCCTGCCGGGGGTGAAGGCCGGCGACAAGCGGATCCTGCTGGTGGATGGCGAACCGCTCGGAGCGGTGAACCGGGTGCCGACGGGCGGTGAATTCCGCAGCAACCTGGCCGTGGGCGGTGCACCGGAGGCTGCCGGGCTGAGTGAGGTTGAGCGGGAGATCTGCGCCGAGCTGGCGCCGGTGCTGCGCGCCGAGGGCCTCTTCTTCGTGGGCATCGATGTGATCGATGGCCGCCTCAGTGAGATCAATGTGACCAGTCCCACCGGGGTGCGCGAGGTGGAGCGGCTCGGCGGCATCCCCCTGGCCGATCTCACCATCGCCCGTTTGCTGGCGCTCTGAGCGCGGCCTTCAGGCGCCCGGGTTGTGTCGGCGCTGCCGTTTCACGGCGTCCATCGCTTCGTCGGCGCGACGCAGGGCCGCATCGATGTCGGTGTCATCGCCAGCCACGAGGCTGAAGCCGATGCTCATGCTCACCGGCAGGGTCTGTCCGGAACGTCCGCAGAGCTAGGCAATCCCGCCACGCCGGCCAGCAAGGAGAAGGTCGTCGAGGATCGAGCGGCCCAGCAGGCCCAGGATAGGCGGGTGGCGGAGCCCCAGCTCCCGACCCTGGTCCCCGTGGATGTCCAGAAGGATCGGGATGGCCGCCTTGCCGCTGCGGACTTCAAAGATCAGATCCTTCTGCAGGATGGCCACCCGCTGGCGGATGCGCGTTGTGTTGCCCGGTGCACCAGAGGATTGAACATCGCGATCGTTCCCGTCGCGGGAGCGCTGGCGTCGTTGTTGTTGATGCGGGGGCCGAGGCGCTGCCCCTCCTTCCGCCACGACCACAGACGCGACCTAAAGATGGCCTGCTGGTAGGGGAAGGCCGGGGCCGTCGCTGCGCGCCATTCATTGGCGCAATCGTATGAAGTTCAGAGCCGCAGCGCCTCTGGATCGGCGCCCGCCCGCAGCGGCAGGTTCAGCTGGTGCTGCAGCACGCCAAGCTTGAGCGCCACCTCCTGCAGCTCCTTATCGGCGCGGGAGCCGCGCACCAACCCCGCTCCGGCGGTGAGCTCCAGCCTGCGACCCCGCAGGGTGCCGCTGCGGATCGCCACCCGCAGGTCGGCATCCCCTTCGCTGTCGATCCAGCCGATCGGGGCGGCGTAATGGCCCCGCTCGAAGGGCTCCAGGCTGCGCAGCCAGGCCATGGCCTCGCGGCGGGGCAGGCCGGCCACCGCCGGGGTGGGATGGAGGGCCTCCGCCAGGGCCAGGGGCTGGTGGGCCGGGCCGGCCACAGGATCCAGCCGCGCCGTGATCGGGGTGTGCAGGTGCACCAGGGATCCATGGCGGGCCAGGCGCGGGTGGCGGGGGCGCCGCGGCGTCAGGCCGGCCCGCTGCAGCACCGCCGTGATCGTTTCCACCACCAGCTCGTGTTCGTGCCGGTCCTTGGTGGAATGCAGCAGGTCGATGGAGCGATCGCCCAGCGGGGCCGTGCCGGCGAGGGCATCGCTGCGCAGCAGGCCCTGCCGCAGGGTGAGCAGCCGCTCGGGTGAGGCCCCCAGCAGGGCATCGCCGCCGCCCTGCTGCTGCCAAAGGAAGCGGCAGCTGCCGGGCTGGCTGCGACGCAGGTTGGCGAGCAGGGCCAGGGGATCGAGGGGGCCATCCAGCTCCAGCTGTTGGCGCACCGCCAGCACCAGCTTGGTGAGGTCGCCGCGCTCCACCAGGGCGATGGCCCGCTCCACCGCGGCGCGGTAGCCGCCATGCCAGCTGCTGCCATGGCGGATGCCCACGGCCGGCGGGCCGCTGCCTGGGTTGGGAAGGCTGGCGATGCGTTCGAGATGGCGGGCCTTCTCCCACAGCTCTTCGGCCACGCTGCGAGCCGTGATGCCACCCCCCAGGGTGCGCTGCAACCGCAGCCAGGCCTGGCGGCCCTGGCGGGCCAGCTGCCAGCGGGGCAGCACCGCCTGAACTCCAGCCGGACCACTGCCCTGCTGCAGGGGGCTGTCGAAGAAGGCGAAGGCCAGCAGCACCCGCGGCCTGGCCAACGCCGGCAGCCCGAGGGTTGGTGGGGTGGCCAGGCGGCGCAGGCTGGCGCTACTGAAACGCTGGGCCAGCTCGAAACGGCGGGCACCGCTCAGCTCCAGGGCGTTGCAGCGGCCCGCGGCGGCCAGGCACAGCCCCGGGGCGCCATCCCAAAGGAAGCGGAAGCCATCGGGCGTGGCCAGCTCCGGCAGCAGCTGCAGGGGATCAAGGCCGGCGGCGGCGCCCAGCGGCACGGCCAGGCTCAGCACGCCGTCATCTTCCGGACGGGCGGGATCCTGCCGGGCGGCCTCGGTGGCGGCGGTGGCGTCCGCCAGCAGGTCAGTGAAGGACGGGGGGGCCTGCACCAGGGAGGACCTCAGGACCGGCACGGAGAGCTGCTCAAATGTATGGGTCTTTGCAGGCACGTCGGCCCTCGCCCCCATGTCCGAGCCCCAGGTCGTCGCAAGCCGTTACGCCCCGCAGTCCCCCACCAACGCCCCGACTCCGGACCGGCGGCGCCTCTGGAAGGCGGCGATCAAGTGGCCGATGTACGCGGTGGCGGTGATGCCGGTGCTGCTGGCGGCCGGTTGGCGCTGGGGGCGGGGCCTGCCGGTGCGGGCCGACCAGCTGCTGCTGTTTCTGCTGGCGGCTGTGCTGCTGCTGGCCTGGGAGAACCTCGCCAACGATGTGTTCGACGCTGACACCGGCGTGGATGCCGAGGGCAAGCCCCATTCGGTGGTCAACCTCACCGGCCGCCGCGACCGGGTGGCGGCCCTGGCCAATGGGGCCCTGCTCCTGGGGCTGGGACTGATGGCCCTGGTGGCGCTGCGTAGCAGTCCGGTGGTGCTGGCCCTGGTGCTGGCCTGCTGCGGCCTCGGCTACGTGTATCAGGGTCCGCCCTTCCGGCTGGGCTACCGGGGGCTGGGGGAACCGCTCTGCTGGCTGGCCTTCGGTCCTTGCGCCACCGCCGCCGCCTTGCTCGCCCTGGCCCCCGCCGCTGCCGCTGGCAGCAGCACCCCGGTGCCCTGGAGCCAGGCACTCGCCCTGGGCAGCGGCCCGGCCTTGGCCACCACCCTGGTGCTGTTCTGCTCCCACTTCCACCAGGTGGCCGAGGACGCGGCCTACGGCAAGCGTTCGCCGGTGGTGCGGCTCGGTACCGCCGCCGCCGCAGGCCTGGTGCCCTGGTTCATCGCCGCCAGCTTCGCCCTGCAGTGGGCACCGGTGCTGCTCGGCCACTGGCCCCTCACGGCCCTGCTCGGCGTGGTGGGTCTGCCGCCGGCCCGCTCCCTGATCCAGCTGCTGCGCGATCACCACGACCAGCCCGAGCGAATCGGCGGCAGCAAGTTCCTAGCTCTGCGCTTTCAGGCCCTCAGCGGACTGGGGCTGGCCGCCGGTCTGGCCCTGGCGCCGCTGCTGGGTGGTCTGGGCCTGCGGTGAGCCCGCTCTTGCGGCTGCGCTGGAGGCCGTTCGCCTTCACCCTGCCCCAGGCGATGGTCACGGCCCAGGGGGCATGGCGAGAGAGGCGGGGCTGGCTGCTGCGCCTGGAGGCCCCCGATGGGCGCCTGGGCTGGGGGGAGGCGGCGCCGGCTCCAGCTGACGGAATGGGAGCAACCGGGCTGGCCGGAGCCGGCTGGGCTGGCGCCGGCAGGAGCGAAGGAGGAATCAGCGGGGCCGGCAGGAGGGAAGGCGGAATGATTGGAGCGGGCAGCACCGAAGTCGGCAAGAGTGAAGGCGAAATGGGCGGGGCTGGGGTCGTCAGGAGTGAAGGCGCAATGAGCGGGGCCGGCTGGGCTGGCGCCAGCGGGGACGAAGTGCGCAGCGAGGTGGCGATGGCGGCCGCTTCTGCTGTGGCTTGGGCTGCGGCTTCGTCCCAGCCTGTGGAGAACGCCTTCCCGGGGTATCCCGGCCCCTGGGCGGAGGGGCTTGCCGCCTTGGCGCCACAAGCGTCCAAGGCCGACCTCGAAGCCTGCCTGCCCCAGCTGCCGGCGCCCCTGGCCTTTGCCCTCGGGGCGGCCCTGGCCGAGCTGGATGGCCTGGTGGGGGCGGAGGCCGACCCCTGGCGCCCGGCTCCCCCATCGGCCTGGTTGCTGTCGGCAGGGGAGGGGGCCCTGGAGAGCCTGCGGGGTTTGCTGGCGAGCCACGACCTCTCCCCCGAGGGATCGCTCACGGTGAAGTGGAAGGTGGCGGCCCACCCCGATCCCGTGGAGCGGCTGGTGCTGGAGGAGTTGCTGGCGCTGCTGCCCCCCACCGCCCGGCTGCGCCTGGATGCCAATGGCGGTTGGGAGCGCCCCACCGCCACCGCCTGGGCCGACCGCCTGGCCGTGGAGCCGCGGCTGGAGTGGCTGGAGCAGCCTCTGCCCCCCGGCGATCAGAAGGGCCTGGATGATCTGGTGCAGCGGCTGCCGGTGGCCCTCGATGAATCTCTGCGGGTCTATCCCACCCTGCGGCAGAGCTGGCAGGGGTGGCAGGTGCGTCGGCCGGCCCTGGAGGGGGATCCCCGGCCTCTGCTGGCGGAGTTGCGGGCCGGCCGGCCGCGGCTGATGGTGAGCACGTCCCTCGAAACCGGCATCGGCCGGCGCTGGGTGGATCACCTGGCGGCCCTTCAGGCAGACGGTCCCACCCCCACGGCGCCGGGATTGGCCCCGGGCTGGACGCCCCAGGGACCCCTGTTCGCTGCCGATCCGCTGGTGGTGTGGGAGGCCGCGGCATGAGCTTTCCGGAGCCGCTGCTGTTGGCTGATGGCGCTCCGCCCCAGACGCTGGCGTTGGCCCTGGAGGAGGCCTGGAGCGCCGGCAGGGCGGTGGGGCTGGCCCACCCGGCCGATGGGGATGCACTCGCGGCGGCGATCGGCTCCGGCGCCGCCCTGGCCCCCTGGGGCGCCGCTGTGGTGCTGGGCAGTGGAGGTAGCAGCGGCGGCAGGCGCTGGTGTGTGCAGCCCCTTGCCCATCTGCAGGCCTCCGCTGACGCCACCGCGAGCTGGCTGCAGGCCCAGGGGCTCGATCCAGCCAACTGCCTGCATCTCAATCCGCTGCCCCTGCACCACGTGAGTGGCCTGCTGCCCCTGGTGCGCTGCCGCCGCTGGGGGGCGGAACTGCGTTTTTTACCGCCCGAGTGGCTGCGGGATCCGGCCCTGCCGGCGGCGGCCTGTCCCCTGCCGGCGGAGCGGCCGGTGCTGCTGTCGCTCGTGCCCACCCAGCTGGGCCGCTTGATGGCAAGCCCGCAGGGACTGGCCTGGTTGCGGGGCTGCCGCGTGATCTGGGTGGGAGGCGCGGCCCTGCCGCTGCCCCTGGCCGAGCAGGCGCGGCGGGAGGGGTTGCCGCTGGCTCCCTGTTACGGCGCTACCGAAACCGCGGCCATGGTGGCGGCCCTGGCGCCGGAGCGCTTTCTGGCGGGGCAGGAGGGCTGTGGGTTCGCCCTTGCAGATGTCGAGCTGCGCGTCGCTCGAGTCGCTCCAGCGGCTCTGGAGCACAGCCGGGATCCGGCCGGTGCGGCGGCGGCCCAAGGGCGGCACCTGGATCCGCCCGCTGCGGCGGCCCTGGAGCGGCGTCTGGGTCGGCAGGTTTCGCCGGCCCCGGAGCGGCGCTTAGATCCGCGTGGTGCGGCGGCCCTGGAGTTGAGCCTGGAGCCGGAGGGTTCGGCTGCCCTGGAGGTTCGCACCGCCCGGCTCAGTCCCGGCTGGATGGAGGCCGGCCGGCTCTGCCCCTTGCCCTGCGATGGCGAGGGCTGGTGGCGCAGCGGCGATGCCGCCCGGTTTGAGGAGGGCGGCCTCTCCGTGCTGGGCCGGCTGGACGGGGCCCTGCACAGCGGCGGCGAAACTGTGTTTCCTGAAATTCTGGAGGCTCGCCTGCTGGCCGCGGCGGCCGTTGCTGATCTGCCCCTGGAGGCGGTGCTGTTGCTAGGGATCCCGGATGCCGAGTGGGGCGAGCGCCTTGTGGGCCTGGTGCGCCCCAGGGCCGGCGCCGACGCGGCGGTTCTGATCAGCGCCCTGGCGGCGATCACGGCCCATTGGTGGCCGGCGGAGCGTCCCCGCCGCTGGGAGCCGTGCCCCTCCCTGGCGCCCACCGCCGCAGGCAAGTGGGAGCGGGCCCGCTGGCGGCAGTGGCTCCAGGAGGCGATCAGGGTTGGCAGCTGAGCTACCAGCCGTCGCTGCCCGGGGACCGCCCACGCTGTCGGCGGCCGAGAAGTCTTGGGGGAGCTGGATTTGGGCGGTTGTCCGGATGCCTGCGGTGCGCGTTCAGAGCGGACGCACCCCTTCGCCCAGGCCTGAGGCCTCCAGCCAGCGGCGGATGCCCTCCGGCAGCGGACAGCGTTGCCGCTCGGCCGCGGCGATGGCCAGATGGCGCGTGAGGCCCTGGGCCACGGGCTGGCCCCCGCGCTCGAATCCGTAGCTCACCTCGAAGCCCTCGGGCCCCAGGGCTTCGGGCCGCAGGTTGATGCGCAGCTGGTCGCCCACCAGCAGCGGGCGGCGGAACTCCGCCTGGCAGTAGACGATCGGCAGGGCCACGCCTGGTGAATCGCCGGCCCACTCGGGCCTGGGAAACACCGAGGCGACCGGCAGCCCGAAGCGCTCCAGGCTCTCTTCGTAGGCCTCATGGCACCAGCGCAGCAGCTGATGGAAATGCATCACGCCGGCGGCATCGGTCTCCCCGAAGCGCACAGTGCGGCAGAGCAGCAGCCAGTCGCTTGGGTGCATGACGGCGCGGGCGGTGGGTCCAATCCTGGCTTGCCCTGCTGGGGCTGAGGGGGTCACCCGTGGATGCGGCATGGCCAGCCGTGTGATCGCGATGGCGCTGATCAACTGCGCCACCCTTCTTTAGGCTCTGGCGACGAAGACATCAATCATGGTGTTCAACGCGAAACGGGTCATCGACGCCGTGACAAGTTCGGCGATTGAGGCCTCATCGCCCAAGTCGATATGGACCGCATCCACCTGCAGGCCATCACGGCGAAGTTGTGTAGGCAGCGTCTCCATGCGATCGTCGGAGAGACCGGCGAGGACGAGTCGATCGGTCCACGATTCGCGTGCAACCCGACGGGCGATCGCCGCACCAATGCCGTGGGCTCCACCCACCACCACGGTTGTACCGCTTGTCATCTTGCCTGCTCTATGGACGGATGGACTTCACCACCAACCCTGGTCCGCCGCCGGCCCTGTACCGTCACTGGCCCAGAGCATGGTGAAGACCACCGGCAGCAAGGAGTCTGCCGGGACAACGCGTCGCCCTTGAAGGCCTGATTCTGCAGGCGAATGGAAAGGTGACTCCAGGATTCAAAGCCGGGATGTCAATCTCAGCGATCTACCGACCCCATAATCACATCGATTGAGCCGAGGATGGCCATGATGTCGGCTACCTTGGCCCCCTTGAGAATGTGGGGCAGGATCTGTAGGTTATTGAGGTCGGCGGCGCGGATTTTGAAGCGCCAGGGGGTCACATCGTCGTTGCCCTGGATGAACACACCGATCTCCCCTTTGCCGGATTCGAGGCGGGTGTAGAGCTCACCACCGGGAATCTTGAAGGTGGGCGCCACCTTCTTGGCCACGTACTGATAATCGAAGCCAAACCATTCGCTGCCCTTGCCTTCGGCCATCCGACGGGCTTCGAGGTTTTCGGTGGGGCCGCCGGGAATCATCTTGATCGCCTGGCGCAGGATCTTGAGCGATTCGCGCATTTCCTGCACCCGCACCCGGTAGCGGGCAAAGCAGTCGCCCTCCTTCTCCCAGGCCACATTCCAGTCGAAGTCGTCGTAGCACTCGTAGTGATCCACCTTGCGCAGATCCCAGGGCACGCCGGAGGCCCGCAACATCGGGCCAGAGAGGCTCCAGTTGATCGCCTGTTCCCGCGTGATCGCGCCGAGGCCCTCGATGCGTTTGCGGAAGATGGGGTTGTTGGTGATCAGTTTCTCGTATTCATCGATCTTGGGGCCGAACCAATCGCAGAAGTCTGCGCACTTCTCCAGCCAGCCCCAGGGCAGATCCACCGCCACGCCGCCGATACGGAAGTAGTTGTTGTTGATCAGCCGCTGGCCGGTGGCCGCTTCCCAGAGGTCATAGATCATCTCCCGTTCACGGAAGATGTAGAAGAAGGGAGTCTGAGCGCCCACATCGGCCAGGAAGGGTCCGAGCCAGAGCAGGTGGTTGGCGATGCGGTTCAGCTCCAGCATGATCACGCGGATGTAGCTGGCCCGTTTCGGCACTGGGATGTCGGCCAGGCGCTCGGGGGCATTCACCACGATCGCCTCGTAAAACATGCCGGCCGCATAGTCCATGCGGCTCACGTAGGGCACGAACATCACGTTCGTGCGGTTCTCGGCGATCTTCTCCATGCCGCGGTGCAAATAGCCGATCACCGGCTCGCAGTCCACCACGTCCTCGCCGTCGAGGGTCACCACCAGCCGCAACACCCCGTGCATCGAGGGGTGATGGGGGCCGAAGTTGACCACCATCGGCTCCGTGCGCGTCTCCAGCTGCGTCATGGGGCCTAGGGGGAAGGGCAGATGGTCGAATCTTAGAGAGGCTGGGGCCGGGTGATGGTGGCGCCACGAACTCTGGAGGGCGCACCTCGCGGGCTTGCTGGCCGGATGGCGCACCCAGGCGTGCGGGAGCCATGCGCGACATGGCGGGCCCTGCGATCCAGCCGGTTGTCGGGCTGCCCGCCGGGCGCGGCTGGTCGGCGCCGCCGGCATCAGGGCGGCCCCGGGGAGCCGGGGGCTAGCGGCGCAGGAATCACCGGTTTGCTGCTTCCAGCGGCCGCTTTGCCGTTCTGGTTGGTCTTGAGCTCAGGCAACGTGTGGCTCCTGCTGCAATTCGGCTTTATTTTGTTGCGCTTTACATTAAAGCGTGCGCAATTAATTGACTCTGTTTCATCGTGATTTGCTCCTTTTGGCTGCTCTGACGTGTTACGTTTGCGACCTATACTGCTATGTCGGTTTCGGCGTTGAACGCTTGCGGCTCTGGTGATCTCCCTCCCGCCGTCCCCCAGCCCTTGGTTCTGCCGGGCTGGTGGTGGCTTGAGCCCGATGTCCACGAGCCCGAGCGCCCGGCTCTGTTCGCTCAGGATGGAGCGCTGATCACGCGCCGGTCGCTGGCGGCGGCTGTGGGCGCCCTGGCCGCTCTTCTGGTCCGGGAGGGGGTGGTTCGGACCGACCGCTTGGCGGTGGTGATGGCCCCCGGGGTGGACCTGGCGATCGGTCTGCTGGCCGGCATGGGGGTGGCAGCGGTGGCACCCCTAGTGCCTTCGAGCCCGCTGGGCATCGTGCTGGACGATCTGCGCCGGCTGCGGGCCACCCATGTGCTCGTGGATGGGGACCCTCCCGCGGCGGTGCTGGAGGCGGCCCAGGAGCTGGGGCTTCCCCTGCTGCACCTGGATCCGCTGGCCCGTTCCGTCGAGCCCGCCGCTCGGTTGACCGCCCCGGCCGCCACGGATCTCGCCCTGCTGCTGCAGACCTCCGGCACCACCTCCCGCCCCAAGGTGGTGCCGTTAAGTCACGCCAATCTTTTGGCCTCGGCCCGTTCGGTGGCCGAGGTCTTGGCCCTGGGGCCTGGCGACCGAAGCCTGGCGGCGATGCCCCTGTTCCATATCCATGGAATCGTGGCCTCATTGCTGGCCCCCTTGGTGGCTGGTGGGAGTGTGATCTGTTGCCGCAGCAACGCTCCCCATGCCCTACTTGCGGCCATGGAAAGCCTCGAACCCACCTGGCTTTCGGCGGTGCCCACCCTGCTTCAGGGGCTCCTTGCTGAACTGGATCGCACCAACCAACCACCCCCCGCCCATCGGTTGCGGTTGCTCCGCTCGTCCTCGTCCCCCCTGCCGCCGCCTGTGCTCGAGCGGCTGGAGGCGGTGTTTGGCGTTCCTGTGCTTGAGGCCTATGGAATGACGGAGGCGGCGCACCAGATCTGCAGCAACCGGTTGCCGGGCTCAGGCGCTGGCCGCCAGCCCGGGAGCGTGGGTGCAGCGGCGGGGCCCGAGGTGGTGGTGCTGGGTCCTGACCGGCGCCAGCTTCTGGTTGGAGAGTGCGGTGAGGTGGCCATCCGTGGGGGCAATGTGACCGCGGGCTATGAGGCCGCGGATCACAGCGGCTGGGTGCACGATGCCAACGGGGACGCGTGGTTTCTCACCGGCGACGAGGGCCTGTTGGATGGCCAGGGGAAGCTCACCCTCACGGGCCGCCTGAAGGAAATGATCAATCGCGGCGGGGAGAAGGTGATTCCCCGACGTGTGGACGAGGTGCTCCTGGGCCATCCGGCCGTGGAGCAGGCCCTGGCCTTCGCCGTGCCCCACCCCACTCTTGGCGAGGATCTGGCTGCTGCCGTGGTGCTCCGGGCGGGGGCTGCGGCCGATGAACAGGAGATGCGGGGCCATGCCTTTTCCCAGCTCGCTCCCCATGAGGTGCCATCGCGCATCGTGTTGCTGGAGACCCTGCCGAGGGGCGCCACCGGCAAGTTGCAGCGCATCGGCCTGGCGGAGAAGCTCGGCGCCATTCTTTTCCCCGCCGACGAGCCTGTCCGTGGTGAGCTGGAGGAACTGGTCGCGCAGACCTTTGCCACCGTCCTGCAACAGCCCCAGCCTGGCCGCAACGCCAATTTCTTTCTGCTGGGTGGGGATTCCCTCTCCGGCCAGCGGGTGGTGAATGGGCTGGAGCAGCAGTTGGCGCTCGCCCTCAGCCCCGTTCTCCTGTTCGCTTATCCCACCGTCCGCAGCCTGGCGGAACAGTTGGACCAGCGCCTCGATGAAGCCCTGAAGGCCTTGGAGGCGGAGTGAGGTGATGACCACGGCAGGGTCCAAGTTGGGGGAAGTCCTGAAGATGGCGCAAGCCCAGAAGCGGGTCGTTCCCTTCCTGGGGGTCTACGACCTGTTCAGTGCCTCCCTGGCGGCCGATCGCTTTGGGGCCTTGTTTCTCAGCGGTTTCGGCCTGGCCGCCAGCGCCTTTGGCCTGCCCGATGTCGGCTTCATTGGCTGGGGTGATCTCACCACCACCACCAGTCGCTTGCGCGCCCTGCTGCCCGATCACCATGTGCTGGTGGACATCGATGATGGCTTCGGTGATGCCACGGTGGCCAGCCATGTGGCCCGGACCCTGGAGCGCTGCGGTGCTTCGGGGGTGGTGCTCGAGGATCAGGCCAGGCCTCGCCGCTGCGGCCACCTCGATGGCAAGACCATCCTGCCCTTGCCGGAGTATCTGGTGAAGCTGGAAGCGGTGCTGCAGCATCGGTCTTCGATGGTCGTCGTGGCGCGCACGGATGCCTCCGATCCAGCCGAAATCCTCAACCGGGTGCGGGCGTTTGAACAGGCCGGCTGTGACGCCGTGCTCGCCGATGGCATCAAGGATCTGGCTCTCTTCGCCGAACTGAGGCAAGCCGTGCGTTGCCCCGTGTTCTGCAATGTCATCGGAGGCGGCAAGGTGCCGGCCTGCAGCCGGGCCGACCTGGCCCGGCAGGGTGTGCAGGGGCTGATCTACAGCACCCCCTGTCTGTTTGCTGCCCAGGAGGCGATCGAGCGAGCGCTGGATGGCCTCCTGGATGAGAGCGCAGATCTCAAGGAGGCGTTGTCCAGCGGCCGGCAGCTCTCCCACTGCAACGCCGTCCTGGAGGCCAACTTGAAGCGGGCGGGTGGCGCATGACCAAGGCCCCGCGGTTGTCGGACCGGGTTGGCAGGCTGCGGCAGCTTCAGGCTGCCAAAGGCCTCAGCGCTCCTTCCCCCGCCGCCCCCCTGCCCGGTGATTGGCCCCCAGGCTGCCAGGCCTATCCGGCCTCGTTTGCCCAGGCGCGGCTGTGGTTTTTGCATCAACTGGAGCCTGAGCTCACGGCGTATCACCCGCCAGCGGTGTGGCGGTTGAGGGGTGATCTGGATGTACCAGCCCTCCAGGTAGCTCTGGAAGGGTTGATCGAGCGCCATTCCACCCTGCGCACCTCGTTCCAATTGCAGGGGAGCGAGGTGATTCAGATCATTCACCCTGAAGCTCCTTTTGCCCTGACAGCGGAAGCGTTGGGCGAGCGGGAAGCGGAGGTGGTGATCCAGGGGTGGCTGGAGCAGGAGGACCGCACGCCCTTTGATCTGACGGCGGGTCTGCTGCTGCGGGCCCGGTTGCTCCCGGTGGAGGACCAAGAGCATGTGTTGCTGATCAACCACCACCACATCGCCTCCGATGGCTGGTCGCGATCCGTGCTGGCGCGGGATCTGGTGGAGCTCTACAACGCCCAGGTCGCCGGCCGGTTACCGCAGCTTGAGCCGCTTACCATTTCTTACCTGGACTACGCCGCCTGGCAGCGACAACGGCTGAGCGGCGGGCGGCTCGTTGAGCTGCAGGACTACTGGGTTGAGCAGCTCCGGGATCTGGAGCCGCTGGAGCTGCCGAGCGATCGACCGCGGCCAGCGATGCCCACGCACCGCGGCGGAAGCGTTGGGTTCAGGATCGAACCGGCGCTGCTGGAGCGTTTTGAGGAGCTTTGCCGCCGGGAGGGCGCCACCCTGCAGATGGGGTTGCTGGCGGCGGTGGCCCTGCTGCTGCACCGCACCAGCCGCCAGGACGACTTCGCGATCGGCATTCCGATCTGGGGCCGCAACCATCCGGATCTCGAGAGGCTGATCGGCTTCTTTATCAACACGCTGCCGATCCGCACGCGTTTTGAGCCCGAGCAGAGCTTCCGGGAGCTGCTCGCCCAGGTGCGGGCGTCCTCGATCGGGGCCTACGACCACCAGGAGTTGCCGTTTGAGCAGATGGTGGAGGCGCTCGGCCTGCCGCGCGACACCAGCCGCAATCCGCTGGTGCAGGTGATGCTGCAGCTCATGGAGTTGCCCGATCCAGTCTTGGAGCAACTGGATGGCCTAGCGGTGCAATCCCTCCCCTGTGGGAGTGATTCCGCCAAGTTCGATCTCTCCTTTTCTTTTCGCCGGAATGCCGATCAAGGCCTGAGCGCCTCGATCACCTACGCCACGGATTTATTCGATGGCGATCGCATGGAGCGGCTGAGCAGCCACCTGATCACCTTGCTCGACTCAGCGGTGCAGGCACCTGATCAGCCTGCGGCGGCCCTCAATCTTCTGCCGGAACCGGAGCGTCAACTGATCGAGAGCTGGCAGGTAGGGCCCACGATCGAGGTCCCGAATCTCTGTGTGCACCAGCTGTTTGAACAGCAGGTGGAGCGCACGCCAGAGGCGATTGCCCTGGTGTTCGGGGATCAGCAGCTCAGCTATGGCGAGCTCAATGCCCGAGCGAATCGGCTGGCGCATGTACTGATCGATCGGGGCGTCAGGCGGGACGACTGTGTCGCGCTGCTCATGGAGCGCTCGCCTGCTCTCGTGGTGGCGATCCTCGCCATCCTCAAGGCCGGGGCGGCCTATGTGCCGCTGCACAACGAGCAGCCTTCCGCGCGCCATGCCCGGATGATGGCGGACGCGGGAGTCCGCTTGCTCCTCATCGACGGCACGGCTGAGGCGATAGCTGCGGAGCCCTTGCTGGTCCTGTCCCTGGACGCCATCGCGGCCGAGGGATTGCCGGAGCACGATCCAGACCTGCCGGTTTGTTCCCAGCAACTCGCCTATGTGATGTTCACCTCGGGTTCGACCGGAGTGCCCAAAGGGGTTGCCGTCACCCACAGCAACGTCGTCAGCCTGGCCGCTGACAGCTGCTGGCGGAATGGCACGCATGAGCGGGTGTTGTTTCATTCGCCCCACGCTTTCGACGCCTCGACCTATGAGCTTTGGATCCCTCTCCTGCATGGCGGCCAGGTCGTCGTCGCACCTCCCGTACGGCTGGAGGTTTCATCCTTGGCCGATTTGATCGAGAGGCACAGCGTCAGCGGGATCTTTGTCACCACGGCCTTGTTCAACCTGCTCGCCGAGGTGCAGCCCACCTGCTTCGGCAGCGTGGGCGAGGTGTGGACCGGCGGTGAGGCGGTGTCTGCCGTCGCCATGGAGCGCGTCCGGATCGCATGCCCGCGGACCCGGATCGTGCACGTTTATGGCCCCACGGAAACGACCACCTTTGCCACCTTCCACCCGCTGTCTTCCACAGAGCGGCTGGAGGGCACCGTCCCCATTGGCAAACCGATGCAGGGCATGCGCGCCTACGTGCTCGATGCTGCCCTGCGGCCCTCACCGGTGGGAGTGCCGGGTGAGTTGTATCTGGCCGGCACGGGCCTGGCCCAGGGATATGTCGGCTTGCCCGACCTGACGAGCGAGCGTTTTGTTGCTGATCCCTTCGCGGCCCTGTTGGCCGATGGTGGTGCTCGCATGTACCGCACCGGTGATCTGGCGCGCTGGTTGCCGGATGGAAACCTGGAGTTCCTTGGCCGGGTTGATTTCCAGGTCAAGATTCGCGGATTCCGGATCGAGCCAGGAGAGATCGAGACGGCGCTGCGGGGTTGTGACGGGATTCGTGATGCTGTGGTGCTGGCCCGCGAGGATGGGCCCGGCGAGATTCGCCTTGTGGCTTATGTGACGGTTGCGGGCGGCACAGACGACCCCACGCTGCCTGCCGTGCTCAAGGCCCATCTGCGGAGCAGCCTGCCCGATTCCATGGTGCCCTCCGCCTTCGTGGCGCTTGAGGCTCTGCCGCTGACCACGAACGGCAAGGTGGATCGCAAAGCCCTGCCAGCTCCGGATGTTTCTGCTGATCCCAGCCAGCGTGTTGAACCCTCCACGGATCTGGAGCGCCAACTCCATGCCCTTTGGGCGGAGGTGCTGGGCCATGAAGAGTTCGGCACCAGCGACAACTTTTTTGTGATTGGCGGCCATTCCCTGGCGGCAGCGCGGCTGATGGCGTTGATCGAGCAACGCTTCGCGATGGCCTTGCCCATCGCCACGATCTTTCACGCCCCTCAGATCGCTTTGATGGCCCGGCTGATGGAAATCGCCAAAGCCACCGCAGCGGTTGGGGATCGCTGCCTGGTGCCCCTCCAGCCCCATGGCGAGGCCGCCCCCCTGATTGTGATTCATGGTTTTGGCGGCGATGTCTTTTGCTACACCGATTTCGCCCGTGACCTGGCTCTCCACCGGCCGGTGTATGGGCTGCAGGCGATGGGGATCGACGGAACCTCCGAGCGCCACCGGAGTGTGGAGGCGATGGCGGAGCACTACGCCAACCTGATTGACGAGCACTGGCCCGCAGGAGTGGTGCACCTGCTGGGTCAATCGGCGGGGGGCTGGTATGCCTGGGCGGTGGCCTCCGAGCTGCTGCGGCGGGGCCGCAGCCTCGGCCTGGTGGCGATCCTCGACAGTGGGCCAACGGCGGCCATCTCAAGACGGCTGCGGGGATCGTTGCTGCTGCGCCGCAGCGTCCGGCGCGTTCCCGTGTATGCCCACCAGCTCAGGCATAGCAAGCAGCCCCGCAATCTCGTGGCGTTCCTAAGGGAGCGCCGGCGGAAGTTGGCCTCCCACCTGAGCAGGTTCTCGTCGGACGCCTCGAGCTTGCCAGCGGAGGCTCCCCAGCCCTCGGAGGTTGACGAGGCTGGGCTGGATTATTTCGATCTCCTGCATCGGCGTTACCGGCCCAAGCCCCAGCCGCTGCGAGTGCATCTGTTGACCTCCAGGCACGATCCCCGTTTGAAACAGCGCCTGTGGCGCGCCATGGCCTGCAGGGGCGTGGTCGTTCGCCAGTTGTTTGAAGAGCATCATCATTTCCATGCCGCTTCTCACGCCGATCAGCTGGCCGCCGCCATCGCTGAAATCCTGGAACAGGTCGGGGATGGGGATTCGAGGCTGCATCCGGGGCATGGGCCATCACCACCTGGCCGTTCCAGCCTCTGATCCATCGGTCCGAGCGTTCCTTGCCTTCGTTTAGGAAGGAGACATGACCAGCTCCTTCACCCACCAGAGCGTCCTGGCCGCCGCGGTGGTGCAGGCTTTCGCCGGCTACCCCCCTGATGATTCCGGTGGAGCCCCCCCCCTGCTGATCGACTGCACCCTCGGCGGCGGCGGCCATAGCGCCTTGCTGCTGGAGGCCCACCCGGACTGGCAGCTGATCGGCCTCGACCAAGACCCCACCGCCCGGGCGGCGGCAGCCGCGCAGCTGGCGCTCTACGGCGAGCGGGTGCGGATCGAGGCCGCCAACTTCGGCGCTTGGTCGCCGCCGGCGGACCGGCGCGCCGTAGCGGTGCTGGCTGATCTGGGCGTGAGCAGTCCCCAGCTGGATCGGGCCGAGCGGGGCTTCAGCTTCCGCGCTGAGGGGCCGATCGACATGCGCATGAATCCCGAGGCGGGCGAGAGCGTCGCCGAGCTGCTCGATCGGGTGGAGGAAGGGGCGCTGGCGGATCTGCTGTTTCAGTTCGGTGAGGAGCGCCTGTCGCGGCGGATCGCCCGGCGGCTGGTGGCCGAACGGGATGCGAAGCCCTGGCGGGAGCGCACCACCGCTGAGCTGGCCTACGCCGTGGCCGGTTGCTACCCCCCCAAGGCCCGCCACGGCCGCATCCATCCCGCCACCCGCAGCTTCCAGGCCCTGCGGATCGCCGTGAACGATGAACTGGGCGCCCTGGAGCGGCTGCTGCGCCATGCCCCCGACTGGCTTCAGCCCGGCGGCCTCCTCGCGATCATCAGCTTCCATTCGCTCGAGGATCGCCGCGTCAAGACCGCCTTCCTGGCCGATGAGCGGCTGGAGCGGATCACCCGCCGGCCGCTGGTCGCTGATCCGGCCGAGGCGGAGGCCAATCCCCGCAGCCGTTCCGCCAAGCTGCGGGTGGCCCGCCGCCTGCCATGACCTTCCCCCTGCCTGACCCGTTGCCTGCCCTCCTGAGCGGATGGCCTGTCCTGCCCCTGGCCTTCAATCTGGCGCTGCCCAGCCCTCCCCCGCTCCCCTGGCATCCGGCCCTGCCGCCGGTGCACCGGGCCGATCTGGCCTGGTGGGGGGCGCTGCTGATCCAGGCCCTCGCCATCCCGGGAACTCTGCTGCCGGTGCTCCCCGGCCTGGCGCTGTTGCCACTGGGGGCCCTGGTGTGGTGCCTGGTAGTGGGCTTTCCCACGGGCTGGCCCACCCTGGCCCTGGCGGGGGTGCTGCTGCTGCTGGGTTGGGGCGCCGACGCTCTCGGTCTGGTGCTGGGGGCCGCCCGCATGCAGGCCACCCGCTGGGCCTACATCGGCTCGGGGATCGGCCTGATGGTGGGTCTCCTGGGTCTGCTGCCGGCCCTGCCGGTGGGCGGGCCGCTGGTTGGGGCCCTGGTGGGGCCGCTGCTGGGCGCGGCGATCGGTGAACTGCTCACGGCTCCCACCTCCCTGGGGCCGCTCGGCCTGCTGCGCCTGAAGCGCTCCCTGCTGGTGGGGCTGGCGGTGGTGGCCGGCATGCTGGTGAGCCGCTTTGCCCAGTTTCTGCTCGCCTTGGTGGGCGTGTTCGGCTTCGTGCTGCTCAGTACCGGCGTGTTGGGCTGAGCAGGAACCGGTCTGAGCAAATCAGGGCGCGTCAGTCCGCACCAGCTGCCGGTAAGCCGCGGTGGTGATGAAACTGCTCACTGGCCAGGCCACCATCAGCCCCAGCCCGAAGGTGATCAGGCCGATCACCAGCAGCAGGGCCTTGATCGCCACCAGGAGCAGCAGCAGCAGCCACTGCGGATCCACCAGACCCCGGCCCCGTTGCACCGTGGCCATCGGTCCGCGCGCTTCGAGCAGGGCGATCTGGGCGATGAACTGCTGGTTCACGCTGAAATAGAGCACCGTCAGCAGGAACAGGCCCAACAGCAGGGCTACCAGCAATGCCACCAACAGCAGTGGCAGGGAGAGGTTGGCATTGGCGAGGGCAACCCCGCCGGTCTGCAGCAGCCAGCCCACCCCTAGCGCTGCGGCGAGCACGACCGCCAGGGCCAGCAAGGGAACCGAGAGCAGCGTGCTCAGGGCCATCCAGGCCGTGATCACCCGCTTGAAGCCGGGTCCATCCCAGCGGAGCAGGCTGCCCAGGGTCGGACGGTCACCCCCCAGGGCCTGCCAGGCGCCCCGCACCATGCCCACGGTGCCCCAGCAGCTCACCACGAGGCTCGCGGTGAGGCCCACCAGAAACAGCAGCCAATCGGCCAGGCCGAGGGTTTCGCCATTGGCGCCGCGCAGCACCTGCTCCTGCAACGGCTGCAGCAGGATCTGCGCCCCGGTGAGCAGCAGGGCAAAGAGCACGAAACTCCAGGGTGCCCGGCAGAAGGCTGTCCAGCCGTCGTGGATGGCATCGCCGATGTCGAGGCGGGGACGGCCGGGACTGCCCAAGCCGCCGCTGCTGGGGGCCATGATCAGAGCACCAGAAGGCTTAAGGCTAAGGAGAGCGACGCAGCTCGGCCACGGCCTCACCCACGGCTGTGATGGCGGACTCGATCTCGGCCTCGCCGCTGGAGCGGCCAAGGCCGAAGCGGATTGCGGCGGCAGCTTCTTGGCGGCTGCGGCCCAGGGCGGCCAGCACGTGGGAGGGGCTGCCCTGGCTGCAGGCCGAGCCGCTGCTCACCGCGATCGAACGCCGCAGCAGCTGATGCAGCCGGCCCCCATCCACCCCCCCCACGCTCACATTCAGGTTGTGGGCCAGCCTTGCGCTGCGATGGCCGTTGAGGGTCATGCTGCCCAGTGCGTCCAGGGCCTTCCAGAGGCGGTCCCGCAGGGCCCCGAGCCGTTCGGCCCGCTCGGCCTGATCCGCCAGGGCCAGCGCCAGGGCGGTCTGCAGGCCCACGATCAGAGGCACTGCCGCGGTGCCGGCTCGCCATCCGCCCTCCTGACCGCCGCCGTGCTGTTGCGGGGCCAAGGCCACCTCGGGGCGGCGCACCAGGGCTCCCACGCCCTTTGGGCCATAAAGCTTGTGGCCGCTGAGACCCAGCAGGTCGATGCCCAGCTCCTCCATGGCAAGGGGGATGTGCCCCACCGCCTGGGCGGCGTCGCAATGGAACAGGGCCCCCCGCTCCCGGCAAAGGGCACCGATCGCGGCCAGGGGCTGCAGCACGCCGATCTCGTTGTTGGCGGCCATCACCGACACCAGCAGGGTGTCGGGGCCCACGGCAGCGCTGAGCTGATCGAGATCCACCAGGCCATCGGGCCGCACAGGCAGCACGGTGACGGGGAAGCCGCGGCGGGCCAGCCAGGCGAGGGGATCGAGCACGGCCCGGTG
>Ga0114973_10000280_pt1 | contig 37837 bp, 44 predicted proteins | sample M_140807_MF_Meta_FD_87025 | JGI IMG/M metagenome (GOLD analysis project Ga0114973, IMG submission 87025) | Freshwater microbial communities from Lake Montjoie, Canada to study carbon cycling - M_140807_MF_MetaG | ecosystem: Environmental > Aquatic > Freshwater > Lake | place: Lake Montjoie... | reverse complement strand
GTCTCCGCGCCACCCATCTCCGCGCCACCCGTCTCCGCGCCACCCGTCTCCGCCCCGAGTTCAGGTTCTTTGACGATGTGCAAAGGAGTTCTGCCCCTTGATGCTGGAACCGCCACGTGTACTTCCGTGGCATCGTGTACCCAATTGACCTCGGCACGGGTCCCGAAGGACTTGCCTGCGCTAGTTCCAGAAGAGTGCACGCCAATGTCGGGAAGCAGCACAGGCTTACCCATCAATCAGAGCTGCAAGACCTACATCCAGAAATGGTTCTCCGTCTCGGACAGAGCCTTCTCCGTGAGCTGGCCGAAACAGTCAAAACCTCTTCAGGCAGGGTGGCCATTTGTCATCTACTTCGATTTCATGACGCCAACGGGCTTGTCACAACTTTGGCAAAACGTCCCCGCAGATTTTATAGCCGGGGTCTCAGAGAAGACGCCTGACGTTGGGATCGATGGGCAGGCTTGGTACTATTTGCAGGCATTCTTCCACGGATGTCTGAAGAACGGCGTTGCCGTCGTATGTCTTTCGCAACTTGAACCCGACACGCTCCGATACATGCCTACGTCTGCGGAGGCCAAGACGGCTGGGTACGAGTACACCTGCGACGACTCCGAAGGCGACTCCCAAGGCATGTGCTGGACGAAAGGAAACGATGAGCAGGCCTATTTGAACGACGTGATCTCCTTTTTGAAACGTGGAATACCCTCGGAGGACGGTGCACGGGTCTCGTTTGACATCAGCCGCGTGTCATGCGTGGGATACAGCGTGGGGGCTCAGATGGCGAGTCGCGTGTTAGAATCTTACAGCGACATTCTTCCGCCGGGAGCCGTCATAAGGTCGGCGATACTTATAGCCGGAGGGAGTTTTTTCTGTTACGCTTACGAGAGCTCGGACGAGTTGCCTCCAGTTTTCTCTCCTTGCGCACACGCGGAAGATCGAGGATGTTGCCCCAACAACATCACCGAGCCCAGATATATGAAAACCGGCGCAGGGAAGCCTCCCGTGTTGCTCCTGCAGGCCAAAGACGACCATTACGCAGATACAGAAGCCGCGGCCAAGTACATCCGAGCTGTGCAGAAGACTGGGGGGTCTTCTGCATGCTGGATCTCTTACGAGGGGTCTTTGCACGGAGCGTCTCCCGAACAGGCCGGGGCGTCTGTGGCCTTTGTGATCAACACACTGAATTCGCAGGACCGCTAAAAACCAGTTCCATCGCATTCAGGCGCTCTCTTCCGACTCTCCCGATTCAACCTTAGGCTTTTCGATTCGAGCAAATTGTCCGTTCTTCGGGTGACCGTCTTGCAGTCGAGCCGCTTTGTCCAGGATGAACTCGCACTTTTCCATGAATGCAGCAAACTGATCCTGGTGAGACCCGCCCTTCTTGTACTTTCCGGACAACGAGAGAAACAGCCACGATTCCGCTTCGAGGTGCATGAGCTGCTCCTTCAACATGAAATACTTGCGATCTATGCCGAAGAGAGAGATGAAAGCGTTGCTCGCGCCCGTGGCGATGCTCAGCCCCCAGATCAGCCAGAAGGTGGTCTGGGGCTGTGCCCGTTCGCGGTCGAGGCCCGTGAGCGACGGAACGAGGAGCGCCCCGACGGTCACGACAACTTTACCGATGCGATAGCACCAAAGCAGCCTCGTGACTCTCCTTTTCAACGAAGCCGCCAGGTGTGCCACGCGAGCCGTCGCGATGATCTTCGCCCGCGATTCGAGCGCCGTGGTCTCTAGGAGATGCGACCAGATATCCAGAGGAGGCTGCGCCGGAAGGAGATGGGAAGGGTTCTTCGCCATTTCAACTGCTGGCGCGCAGAGTTGCTCTATTCGACGAGCCCATCACGCAATCATCATGGTAACGTTGCACAGGCCCAGACGGTCGCAGACGGCCGATTCGTTGGTGCGGTTGATTCCTGCCGAAAACGCCTCAATCCCTGAAACAATCAAGGCCTCGCAGCTGCTGCTCACCGGGCACCTGCTACACACAGCTCCGGGGAGGTCTGCGATCAGTCCCGGTACCACGATCTTCCACTCGTGCAATGCGCTTGAAACCGCCGCCTTGCAGTCTTCGCAGGAGAGGGCGACAGACGGCATCAGCAACGTTCCGAGGACCGCGATCAGACGGATCAACGTTCGACGACCCATGATCTTTTCACATACGAGAGGTGTTGCACTGGAGACGCCCAACCTGAACGCAACAAAAGGCGACACGTGCCTTTATGGTCTGGTTCCCTTTCAGTCAAGTGCAATGAATTCGGCAAGTTTTTCTGTTAACGCTTTGGCATGTGTTTTTAAATTATCGATGTCTTTCTGAATATGTTCCGTGCTTTTTGAATCTCCATGCAAACTCAAACTCATCATTGCAGCGGTTCTTCCAGCTTGCAGCTGATTCAAAACATTAACTTGCTCTGGGCCTCGCAGTAGATTATATGTTCTTTTTCTTTCGTCTTTGCTTAATAGTTTCGCTTTATCCAACGTTTGCATTATGGTTTGAGCTTCAGACATGGCTCGTCCGATATCCTTAAGGGGTCGTAGCAGGTGACGCAATGCTGGCATTGCCGAAGACGCAGGCAATGTTGGAGGTGTGGGTGAGTCTGCAGACTGTTCAGGCATCGATACCGTGGCTTGTTTTAGAAGTGGTCGCTGTATATTGGATAGAGCAGGGCTGTTAAGCATGGACACCGTGGATTTTATGTTTTTGTAGACCTCGAAGAGGGGCAGGCGGTTTCCTAGGATGGCATCACCCTCATCATTCACTTGCTCTTCTGGATGTTCTAAAAAATTCCTCGGGACCTTGTGGAGGGTCAGCTCATCTTTTAATTTGCTTTCTAGACCCATCAGATCGTCTAAGTTCTTCGCTCTCCATTCGTCTGCCCTTGTGACAATCAACAAATTTATTTGTATAGGAAGAGGATCTTCGGGTGGTTTGAGCGAACAAAAAATGAAAAACGTAATAGTGTCGATGCCGAGAAGCCTCTTCACAAAGACACTTTCTGGTCCGGCCATTTTGAACATTATGGGTCTGTTGTCGCCATGAGTAGCTGGCGTGTAACCCACGCAGCATTTCAAGTTGCCCCGAGTCTCGCTACTTGCTTCGAGGTGAACTGAGTTGTCAAGCGTGAGGGTATTTTCGTCCGTGAGCGCGAAAAAGAAATCAACCGTTCCATTGGGCTTCCCGGTCTTTGCATTCAGACTCAGTTTTTCCCCACATGTGTCGAATATCGTTTGTCTATTCGTAATTTTAGAAGACGATGACCGAGACCGTTTCTGATCTTCGGCTGAGCGTGGCGATGTTCCCATAAAGGTGAACGTGATGCCTGAATTGTGCCGTCTCGAGACGGTCAGACTTTGATAATTTGGACATCTTACTTCGCCCGCCGTGGTTTGTCGGAACCACTTGTCATAATCGCTCCTGGCATCGTCAGTAGAGGAATAGGGTTGCGTCGACCGCCGGCCAGCCCCCAAAAAGAGTCTCCGTCTAAGACGACTGTCATCGGCGACGGCGTCATCGAAATCCGGCATCACCCACAGACCCGCATTTTCTGACCTGGTCATTTCCTTCTGCGTTTTTTGTTATCTGCTTGATAATCAAATCATGGATGATGGAACGAAAAGAGCGAATTTCATAAACACCAAATATTCCTGGGATCTGCAGACCCCGTTCGAAATCACCCTCGGGACCGCCGAAACATCCCACGAGATCATGGATTACATTTCGAAGCGATGCAAACGTAAGCCGAGGGCTGACACCACTATTGACGTGAAATTTTACATCCCCAGTCATGGCGATGCCGCATCCATAAAGCAGCCAAGGGGCCAAGCTGACAGAGTGTTCGTCATGAAAGGCGAGCCTGACCAGGAATACCTCCCTGCCAAGATTGAGATGGACGGCGACAAGGCGGCCGTCTTATACTTGACTGTGTCTAAAGAAGGCGTTGCATCGTTGAAGGAGTGGCTGAGGCATCATTTGAACGTCGGAGAAAACGCCATCATTCATTTCTACATATACGTGAATGCAGAGTGTTACTTGACCATCGTAGTAGAAATGGCAAGGGCGCAGCTTGTAAAGCCGGAAAAAACAGAGGTTATGGATTGCACTTTCGAAGAAAACATTGTTATGGAGGACAAACAAAAAATATTTACCATACAAATTCCAGAAGCATGCGCGCAATGGACTGTCAACAAAATTAATGAATCGTTTCCTAACCTTCCCCCAGAGGAGGAACCCACCATCCCCCCAGACGGATATCTTGGCATCCTCCTTGAACCTAAAAGAAACTTCCATTTACGACAGCTACATGCGTTGCCTGCGACTTGGAAAGCCAATTTTCGCAACAAGGAGTTTCCATGGAGTTTTCAACTTGGCCAAAGATCTTTTGAAAAACTCAAACAAAAATTGAAATCATCAAATGACTCCTCGCAAATCCATTTTAAATATTGGCTTCTTTATCAAGGCAGTTATCTCCCTTCGAATGCGAATTCCAATAATCAAGATGATGGGCCTGAAACGATTTCTCAGGCGGATGTCAAAAAAGAACATGCTAAGCCCAGTAAAAAAACTGAAACGAGCGCCAAGCACAGTTGGCAGCCTCTTTTCAGTTTCCTCAGCGAGCAACTCATGGCGGATCCCGGCGTCGACGAAGATGAAACGCGAGGAATTGAATTGTACACTGTAGGAGCATCGGTCGATGCGTTACTGAAGCGAATCCCCCAAGATGACTTGCCAATCAACCCATCAAAAATAATGCAACAATACCCATCAAAAAATAATAGCAATCAAATTGAGTTGTCGAATGCAATCAACATCGTTCAAATGGACGAGAAAGATGCAACAAAAATGGGAATTCAAATTAAATTCACAGGAGCAAACAAAGATTGGTTCCAGAAAGAATTCCCTGATGCCGCCAATTCCATTTCTGTTCGTTTTACTTTCCGCCAGACTCCTCGCTCTGCAGTCAAACAGATTTTTCCTCGTGAGACGGAGGACAAATATGTCGATGTACATGTTCAGGAAACCCCCAATGCAGTCACTCTCGTCAAACACTTCTTCTCTGATACAAATGAGTTTCGTAATATTGTAGCAATAATAAAACAACCTACTGTAAAATTTGTAGCAGTGAAGGAGAAGTCCGGCAAACTGCAAATCAGCATGTATGGCTCCATCGATGATGAGGCCAAGCCAGTCGCCAAAGAGAGGGCTCCATCTACGCATGCAGAGAAAGACGACACAATGTCTTCTAGAATAAACGATGAATTGATAGAATCTTACATGAATTATCTCGACATGCTCTCTCGTCTTTTTGATTACCCACAACTGCATACTGAACTCTGGAAAGAAATGACGGATCTTGTAAAAGAAATAGAATCCAAAGAAATACAATGGTCAGACATCGAGACTGATATTCAAGATTACATTAATAAGCACTATGATCCAAATGCCGGTGATCAAACTCCTGAGAAACCTGACATCTTGAAACCTTATGCGCAACGCCTTCAAAATGCAATGAATGCAAAAAACTCATGGGCAAAGTGGGAGCGGCAGCCTCCCTGAAAGAATTTATGGTCGCTCCCCACACCAGCACGAAACGAACATCTACATGTTCCGGCTCAGCACTACCGTGGCGATGCGAGAGTAATCTAGCAGATCCTCTCCATCTTCGCGCATGGAACAGAACGTGGCCACCTTGTACTGGAAACCATCAGAGAGGTATGAGATCGCCCTCACCATCCAAGCCACCGTGGTCAATGGCGACGCGCTCCTGAGGCTGAGGACGAGGGTTGAACGCTCCGCGGCCACGATCAACGACTCTCCGATCTTCAACTCGATCTCTTCGTACGTCTCGGCCGAGAAAAGGGGCAGAAAGATCAGGGAGAAGGAGGTTCCATGGCGGAACAGGTCGTCGCAGCTCTCCTTGCGCAGAAGTTCGGTCAGATTTTCTGAGACTCTCCCAGGGCACCCTCGACCGCGGGTGGTGTTGGCCTTGACGCCCGGTGTGAGGTCTGCGTCCCCGACGCACAGCGTCTTCCTGAGGACGTCCTTCGGAAGGACTCCAGCTACCCAGTCGCGATAAGTGGAGGCTTTCGGGTGCATTTCCGACACCAGCAATGCGGTGGGCTCCTGGAAGAACGGGAGCCCCGCCGCTACCCAAGCACCTACCATCTTCCAGTGCGCCGCTTCGCAGGACTGCAGGCGTTTCGGGAAGCGGACTGCATACTGCCACGTGAGACCAGCCGTCTTACGACCAATCCAGTCCCGGTAATTTGCGGAGACCCACTCCGAGGGCGCTACGACCTCCAGGACACGCTTCTCTCCTTTGGGGCCCAGTCGACAGATCCGTCGTCGCAGCTCCTCCCATTCAGAAACGTACGGAGTCTTGGAGTGCATGGGATAAGGCTGCCGCGGGCACTTTCTCAGGAACCTCTTCACCGCAGCCATCAGGTCATCTGCCGTTTCACAGGGTGACCGCTTTGCCGTCTCATATTTTTTCCCCAAAGAATATCCGTTCTCTCGGCACAGCCCCGCGCGTTCGCAGGTTTTGCCGGCCACGCCGCGTGTCATGTGAACGTTGAAGACGCGACCATCGAAGGTGAAGGCCGAGCTCAAGAATTTCCACCCCCCCGGCGGTTCGAATCCCTGCTGCGCCAGCATGATGACCAGTCCGAACTTTCCGGTGAGGGGAACGGCATTGTGACTACGGAGGGCGAAGGTGAACGAGAGGTAGGCCTTTCGCGGAAGCCTTTGCAACCACGGCAACATATCCTTCAAGACGCGGTCAGGGTCTCCGTGCGTGCCGTCGTTGTAGCAGAGCTGCACGTTCTTGGCGCCCAAGTCTTCCAGCCTAGCGGGGGCGGCATCGAACATGCTCACGGTCGGACGGGCGCCCATTCTTGCGGCCTTCCTGCAGAAGCCGCCCTCGTCGCACCCGTTCACGGGGAACAGACGCGCCGGGTCCACTCCAGCCCGAGCGAGCGCCAGGGTCGTGCCCAACTTCGGAGAGTCCAGGAAGACGAACGCTCCAGGAAACAGTCCGGCCGCCAGGGCACATCGATCGTTGCGCGCTCCGAGGAAGGCCGTGTCGTTCTTGTTCTTCAGGTGGAACTTGTCTGTTACCACCGAGCCCCTTCTCTTCTTTTCCATGAGACGGTGTCCTCTCAGAAGGCCCATTTCGGCCAAGGCAAACAATACCTCCTCCTCCCCCCGACTGGAGCCTCGAAGCAAGATGGCTGGATGCGTGTGAGCGTAAATGCTGTCGAGAGACGTGTCATCCATCAAGAATGCATTTCACGGTACTTGTGCAAGGCTTCGAAAACTTCTCTCCCGACTCTGTTTTCCGCATCTTCGGGCTTGGGCGGTTCGTCGAACGGGCGGTACTTGCGTTTGTCCCATATCTCTTTTCCGCGACGATCGAAAACAGGCTGGCAGTAGTGAAGTATGGGGGCATCGGCGTCGTTCGCATGCGGCCAATCGCCGCAGAGGCCTATGTTTTCCTGAGTGGCAACCTCCAACTCGCATCGATTGATGGCGACGACCAAGGCCGTCATCTCGACCATCCATTCTTCGGACGGGTACCGAGAGGCTTCGAAGTAGACGTGAGACAAGGCCTGCAGGTCGACTGCGGTCGCGGCAAACGGATACATGACCGCGTCTTCCTCCCTCTGGGGACACGCGGGGTGATGAGAGGGATCGGACGTGGCTGCGCAGAATTTCGGAGAGTACCCCATCCACCTCTGTCCCGCCACGCGTCCAGGGCCGACGTCTGGCATCCATCTCTTGGCAAAGACCATGTCAGGATCGACGCAGATGACGATGGCGTGCGGAGGGAGTCGCAGCTGTTTGAAGATTTCCCGCAAGCTCCCCGCTTTGTTCAAGGGCAGGTAGCCGCGCGCCTGCCGCGAAAAATCTTCCGTGACGATCGTGCGGTTGCCGTTCCCGAAGTCCGGCACGGCCCTCGAAGGATACCGCGGGTCCTGTGCAATGCAACGAATCACGGTCCCCGGTTGCCCCGCCGACCTCAGAGAAAACTCAAGCAACCGCGCCTGCCATTCCTGATAGGGTGAGTTAGACATGGAATAGACGACGTACATGGAGTCCTCCAAGGACGATCCCACGATTCCACCCACGTCTCCAGCAACGACACGCCTGGGATGGAGTGTCACAACAGCCATAAATCCGCCCACCATCAAAAGAAAGAGAGCCAGAATCACGAGGGGTCCGTACCTCATTTTCATCTTCGGGCGAAAATGCATCACCACGGACCCGTTTCGAGAAGGGCTTGCAACCCGGCGGTCGTCTTCTTTTTCTCGGTCGTGAGCACGGGTTCACGTGCATCTGCAGACTCTTCGATGATCACCAAGGCCTCCTCGACGAAAAAGAAACCGTCGGAGTCGTCCGAAACCGGAGGCGATTCCTTCATGACTTGTTGCGGAGGCGCTTGGAGCTCATCTGCGACGTCTCCTAGGAAATCAAAGATGTTCATCGGAGGCGGGCTCATCATACGTCCTTTGTTGCTACCCTGTATAATGGACCATGCGGGCTTCGCAAAATAATCAGGGACTCTCTCGCACACATAGGCAACTCTTAAGCGCATCTTTTGCAAATCGCCTCGCATGTGTTCGTGCAGATCGGCGTCTTCTTCGAACGGATCAGAAGAAGACGGCGCGCACTTCGAGTGGCCTCCTACGGCATCCTCTTCATTGGAAGTCCTGGCAGCAAGCGCCGCGATGCTGTCCTACTGCGACGACCGGGAGATTCAAACTCACCTGCAAGGCGCCCAAAACGTGCGCGTGCACTCCGTGGAGAACGCCTTTGCGGTCTCTTGGATTCGAGACGGGGTCTTCACTGTGGCCATCCGCGGAACGGAGCTGGCAGACTGGCGCGACCTCGTCGACGATGTCGACCTGCGCCCGACGCGCATCTACTGGGCCGAGTCGGCCTGTGGGCACGCGGGCTTCGTGAGACATTTCTACAAGTTGCAGTCTTCTTTGCTTTCGTCGATCTTGAAACTGTCCTCGGCTTCCATCGACAAAGTTCTTTTTACGGGGCACTCCTTGGGTGGCGCAATCGCACACCTGGCGGCCTTCTTCTTCTCAGACGTCCTCAGGGCAATCGGCTACAACGACGCGGTGGAAGTACGCACCTTTGGAGCTCCAAAGACGGGAGATGAAGGATTCCGTCTCTGGTGCGCGCAGAGATACGAGTCGGTGAACGTGGTCTCCTACGTCAACTCCGGCGACGCGGTGCCCAAGGTGCCTCTTGAATTGGCAGAGAATTGGTCGGCGCGCACCGTAATTTTCAAAAGCAAAGAGTCCCCGCTCGAAGCGCATCACATGAACAAGTACCTCGGCGACGTCATTCTCATGGAGGCCTAAGTTCGAAGACGGCTTCGAGAGCTCGTCGACAACGGACGCACGGTGAATTCCGTACTTCCTACAGCCTTCGCCTGCCGGTCGAACGGACAACCTGGAAGCACGTTAGAATGGAAGGGGCGCGCAGGGCGTGTCCGGCAGATGCCGCCGGAGGATTCGGTCCGATCTTCCAAGGCGTCGATGTTCTTCTGGACGGGCCGCTGCCGGAGCGCAACTGCTATCGACGTAAGAGAGCCGAGGCGATGTCGGCCCCTTCCATGACCCCCGAGACGTTCTGCCACGTCTTGCTCTTCCTCAATGTCAAGTTGAGCACGAAGAAAACCACTGCGAGCAGGAGCACTACCCCCAAAACGACCTCGATGGTCATCCTCCCTCCTGGAGTCAGAACCGCAGTGGTGAGCGTCTGCTCGGGTTTGGCAGGGTCATAGGCCACCTGAAAAGTGTGGCGGCTTGCCACCGAGCTTTGGGGAACGTCCACTTTGAGATCTATGCCGTCGGCCGAAGACGGGAGGCCGTCAACCGTCACCTTTACGGCACACGTCCAACCATTCGTTGTGTTGGAGTTGGGCGGACATTCGTTCACATCCGCAATGACCGTGGCCGTGCTCGTCTTCCAATTCTTCTGATATCCAGAGAAGAATATCATCGCCGCGATCAAAGCCAGCACTAAAAGCGGCGTCAGGATGAGAGTTGTCCAGATCTTGAACAGTCCCAAGCCTTGTAATACCGTCGTCTTCTGCGTAGGGTCATCGTCCATTTCTATGACCAGCAGATTTTGGGCCATGCCAGGGCATTCAGGTTTCTCTTTCAAATCATCCGATGAAAGCTTGCACCGCGTCTGAATCCACGTCTGTGCAGGAGAGGCGTAGCCCATGTTCCGAAGAGTCTCCAATATCTCGCTGGATGTGGGGAGCCGGCTACGGACGCTCTTCCAGGGGCATCCGAATGGGAGGTAGGCGTTGTGGTCCTGGGCCGACAACGATAGGAAAGTTAGCTTTAGGCAAAAGCATGGCGGACCTGGAACAATGGTACGTTATCCCATGCCCTGCAAATGTTCAACTTACGTCCGTTCTCAAGGAAAGAGGTACGCACGGCGCAATTTACGCATTGTGGGAGTGCGAAAAACGTACGCCGTGCTGGATCGGACAGTCCATTCCAGCTCTTGTCAGGAGTATCAATGAAAAGGCAGTGATTGCCGCTGAAAAACGCCTTCATGCCAGTTCGCTTTACAGGTGCCTGCGCAGGGAAGCTAGAAAGGAGAGCCACAAGAGCTGGAAGGTGGAGAAGTTTGCGCGCGCAGACATCACGGAACTCAATCATTTTTTGGGCGAGTTTCCGAGCATAGTTGTCACTAGTAAATCCCCGGAACTATGGCACTGCAGCCCCCTCGCATCAGTCGACGAAGACGAGGTCGACGAGGTCGACGAGCCCGACGCGTCGGCTCCGATCAAAGATCCCGCATCTCCGCCTTCGGACGGGGGGACCTCTTCGGACACGTCGGCATGAACTTCCAGTCCGCGATGGATGCCTTCATCTTGCGAAAGAACTTTCTGCGATAGCTTCGCAGCATGACCGACGCATAGACAATGGAGCAACGGAGACGCTCGCTCATCGGACGGAAGGCCCCCCACGGGAGCGCAGAACATCCTCCCCAAGAGGGCACAGAAGGGTCGAACCCATGCCATGCTCTCGCGTTCCATGGCTCGATCTCAGACAAGACGGTTGCGAATCTCATCCAAGGGCGTGGGAAAAAGGGAGGGGTCTCCCAGTCATCCGAATTCTGAGAGGATGGAGACGGAACCTCCCCTTCTTCCTCCTCCTTACCCGAAGAGTCGTTGTCCTCTTCCGACGACTCGCTGTCTTTTTGAGTCGTGCTGTCTTCCGGCTCTTCCAACGTGTGAGAGCTGACTTCTGGATATTCCCCGGCTTCAGGGAGAGGCGCGGCCTGTACTCGCGCGTCCTGAAGCTGCGCGTCCGACGTCTCTTTCCCCGTTTCTGGCTGTTCCACTGTCTTGGTTTCAGGTGCGACCTCCTCTGCCGTCTCCGTCGACGGAGTCGAAGAGGGGCACCCGTTTGGCAGGCGTGATGCGTACGCCCCCATTGTGCCCGTCGCCCGCCCACCTGGTCCTGCCTTTCTCCGCACAATCCCCCTTGCCACCGCCGCCCTTGCCTCCTTTCTTGCCCCCGAAGGAGTCTGACACGCGGTCGTAGGTTCCCTTGCCTCGATTCCTGTGTTGGTGCTTGTGGTGGGTCCAGACGGGTCCTCCGCCTTTTCTTCCTGCGCCCTGTGTCGTTTCTCCTCTCTGAACGGCCGACAGGATCTCGGGGATTCTCGGAGTTCGACGAGGACGGCGCGCGTCTCCTCCTCCTCCTCCGATGGTAGACGCGGCGGCCACGGGAGAAGAATCCAACTCATGCTGTGTCTCTTGCACCCAGGCCTTTATTTGCCCCCAAGGCACAGCCCCGCAGAGAAGCTTCAAAGTCGCCCGAAAATGGGCCCGGAAGGTTTCGGCTTCGCTCAGGTCCATCTGTTCAGAACAACACGATTGGAACGCAAGGCTTGATCTGAGGAAAGCGGCGTCTCGCATGTTGTTTTGTACAAAAAGCCTGGAGCACCCCTCGGCTCTCCTTTTCAAAGCAAGGCGATAGACTCATACATGCCGACTCGTTTTCTTCGCAGATGCGGGCTTCGGACTATTACCAACATCGTTGCAACGGATATCCCCGACGAAGGAGCTCCAATTGTTCAGACAAGCTAAAACTCTCTCAGCACGATGGGATACATGAGTCGATACTGGACTCGCCTCATGAATTCCATCTGCAGACACATGAGCTCTCTGCGATCGAGTCCCATGATCCGTCCGTAGCGAGCGTCGCTGAGAGGAAAATCACAATCGAACTTGTGCGCCAAAACCATCGCCGTGGCCACGAGGCGATGCATCGAAGTGGCAGAGAGCGAGGTATTCGAGGACAACAAGTATCGGTCGATGTATTCTATACCCAACAGAAACTGTTGCTTGTCCAGCGGCACGTAGTAGGCCGCTCGCATCAGAAAGTCTGCAATCTCTATCTCAGGCACGGTCTTCGAGTCGAACACGTCGATCATGTCGCTCCTCACGCTCTTAGCCTTGAAAACGGAAGATGCCTTAAGGCAGAGGCTGCGAAGCTCCTCGGGAAGACGCCCCTGGGCCGAGGCGCTGTGCCGCGAGCACCCGTGAGACATGACGTTCAGGCACTGCCGCAGCTCGAGCCAAGCTGATCCGAGCATATTCACAACTGGGTCGGGCAAGTCAGAACCGACACCGCCGCTCCTCTATTTTTGCACCGATCGTGCAAACCCTCCAGACGCGGACTTCTTCCGACGCACGCACCCTCCCAGCGCGTTCCAGAGAGAGGGCGCGCACGCCGAGGTGGCTAACAAACGCCATGTGGAATCCTCTGGAGGTCGTCAAATGGAACGAATGCCAATGGAGACAAGCCTTGGCCAGGGTTGAAACTTCTCCCAAGACCACGTCCTGCATGCGCTTCATTTTTCAGATTGCCTCGCAGGCCCCGGAGTTTTACGTGGGGGGAAACGATTCCCCTTTCTTGCTTCAGTTTCTTTCGGCTCCCTCCGAGGAAGGAGGGGAGGTGGACCTCATAGCCACCGTCATCTCTCCTCTGGAAGAAGGCGTGCACTACTGCTTCACGGGAAGAGGAGAAGAAGCTCTCGCGGTGTGCGCATCTTTTATGGAGGCCTTCCCGACCGCCCCGGTGCTCCTCCAGAAATCCGACGGATCCTTCGATTACGTGCTCTGTTCCTTGGCCGAGGAAAAACATATCAAGACCCCCGTCACGCTTGAAGGCCTGCTTCGGCACCAAGCGACCTCCACAGAGGCGGACTCCCTGGCCTTCTATCTCCCGGCCGAAGCCGCCAAGAATCCGGCGGCAGCCTCTGACGTCTCCTTCCAGCGGTTTCCGCAGAGGCCTGATGTCATCTTGGACTAGCCTTTTCCAGGAGGCCTTCGCTTCTTTTCCGGCTTCGTGTTATCCTGCTTCTTCTCCAGAGACGGAACATGTTCGTGGGAGTACCACTCCTCCGCGTCTCGTTGCTGCTTCTCGAAGGCAAGGAAGGCCTCTTCGATCATGAGGCGTCGTGCGTGCCTCGAGCTGCTCTTGAATTTCCAGTCTATCGGAACTGGGCAGTATCCCGAGTTTCTAGACATTGCGACCGAGCCCGAGGAAGACCGCGAGAGTCTCTTTGAAAATGTCCGCGACATATCGAAGTCGACGTATGAACGAAGCGTTCAAGCGAACGCCCTCGGCTCAAAGACGTCGTTGGGAGCGCACCCGCTCGCGCGGAGATTCTGCTTGCGTCGAGGGGCGTTGGAGGTGCAGGACGCGTACTGCGCCCAAGACTTTCCCGGCGGCGACCACCACGCATTATTGACGGCGTACGTCTTCTGCCCGTCCTTGTTCACATAGAGGGGAAGCTCCGCTACGCCCGCCGGCGCTCCATTTGCCAAAAAGTGCCTGTATCGCAGCTGCTCCCAAAACATGCTGTAGATTCCGGAAGCGATCTTGTGGATGAGCTCCTCGGTACACTCCTCTATATTTGCCGGGGCCCAGATGGTGACCTGCGCGAAGAGCTGCCTCAGGAGCTCGGCCCAGTACGGCGCCAATTCGAAGACAGGGATCGCATCCAGAGCCGTGGGTTTCATGTCCAGCTCCGCGAGCACGCAGCGGACGCCCTGCAACACCGTTTTCACGGCGTCCAGGCACGTCAGCTGCTTCACGTAGAGAGGCGCTTCCGACACCGCATACCACTGCAGGGCTTCGCGCTCAACGGCCCTGTGCACTTCGAGGATCTGCTTTTCGGCCGCGTTCGCGATAGGATCTGTCATTTGTATATACCGACGACGCGGAACTCGCAGCGTTTTTCTGCCTCCGCTTCGCATCGGCGGAACTGACTTCTAGAGACCACCCCTCCTCCACTCGTTCGTACGCCTCGGCCCAGGAGGTCCAAACGCTGCCCACCGGGAACGGCAAGAGCTCCGCATTGAACCTCTCCCCCTCGGGCAAAGAGACGTTGGGCACCAAACAGAAGCCTCCTCTGGTGCTGCACCGACTTCCCGAAGAGTCCACCTCGACGACCCTTGCTACCACCTTTGCAGGGATGGTCCAGCGTTTCGCCAACCGGCGAAGATCCGCCTCTGGAATGTGCGCACGCACGGCGTCCAACGTGCGGCGCAGCGCTTCGGCAGCGTCTCCCATGGCCGCCTTTGCAAAGCTTTCACTTTCGCGTCATTCCCGTTCTGCCGCGAGGGCTCCTCTTGGGATTCGTCAGTTGCTGTACATCAGGGAGGCGACGGTCGGCACCGGGGGCACCACTCGCGGTTTCGGGGAGAGAGTCTTTTCCATCGCTCCGCCGGGCTTAGAGGCCAAGCCGACGTTCTTGGAGGAAAGCAGTTGATTCGAGACGCCCTGCTGCCATTGCATTCCCATGTCGGGGGGCGGACGGTCCGAGCCTTGGATGAGGGCCCCGAGCCGCGGGGGGTCGGGGAAGCCCAGAGCTTCCTCTGCCTCCCGTCTCAAACGAATGGTGTCTTCTCGACTTCGCGGCATACGGGCGGCCAGCGCGCTGGCACTCTCCTCGTCTCTCTTGGACGGTTCCGATTTCTTCACAGCGTCGGGGCTGCGACTCGGGTCCTCCCCGGAACGTCTCCTTTTTACCACCCCGCCGTCCGGGGGGGGGCTATCCGGTTTCTCGCGCCCTTCCTCCACGTCCACGATCGTGGTCTCGCATCTCAGGAGCCCATCCGAAAGGAAGCATCCCACCTGCAGCCTAGGAGGCCCCATGGGTTTTCCGACTCCGTCTCCAGCGTTCATTCTCGCTTTGATAGAAGAGCGGCAAACATCTTCCCGCCGTCGCCCATCCCAGAGCACGCGGCTTCTGCGCGAGCTTCGTCCAACCGACGGCTGAGCCTTTCGCACGCCAAGTCCGCCTCCAAACGACGCGCACCATGGACGTCGAGGCCCGTCTGCAGCCCCACGCTGTCCGGGTCCGCGAGCAGTCTTCTCAAGAAAGCGAGCTCCAAAGCTCTCTGGGCCTCTCTGCGAAGCCGCGCTTCTTCGGCCAATCCTTCGAGCCGCTTCACATGTACCGCCTGAGTAAAGGAACAACGAGATGGTTCGATCATCCTCGAGCTCCAGCAGCAGAAGCAGGGGATCCAGCAGCTCCGATGACAGGGGTCCGAGTCGACATGAAATAATCGATCAGGCGCTGAAGGATCTCGGCGGGCATCGCGAAACCATCCAGAACAACCTCCGGGAAAGTACCGCAAAAAAACGAGCCACGAAAGCAGCGGAAAACGAACATCTTTTGACCACCAAGCTCTTGGTGCAGGAAGAGACGACGTCCCGTCCCTTGAAACAAGCGATAAGCCTGCTCGGACTCTTCAACGTATTTTATCTTCTCAACGTCGACAGTTTCACGAGAGACGATCTCATGAGCATGGTGGCCGTCAAAGTGTGCGCCAACGTGGTGAGGCCGGGTCTGGTGCTGGACAACGTGTCTTTACAAGTTCTCACTAAGTTTCTAGAGGGCCTGCACGTCTGCCCCCCCGTGATAAACAAAATGCAGGACTTGTCCGAGCACATCGTCAGGAGTAAACGCAGCGGGGAGTGGCTGCTCACGAATCTGGAATACAACAAATACCTGGCGGGAGACCACCGCAAAGAAGCGGAGCCCTTGTCGGAGGTGGTCAAACTGGTGACCATCAAACGCATGACCGCTTTCAAGGTGGAGGCCGCTCTTCAGTCTCTGGCGCTGCTGCTCGTGCCGGAGCACAGCGTGAAGGAGTACAGCAGCGAGCTCTTCCTGCACGAGGGGACCCGTCGCCAGGCCTTCCTTCAGGGCCTGCTGGAGCTGACGAATGCCTGCATGCGCGCGACCCTGGCCGAGAACCTGGAAAGCCTCTTCGAGGACTTGGTGCGAAATCCTCTGGCCAACTTGGGCGGGACCGCGCATCCCAAAGAGATCTTCGAGCTCAAACATCGCCAGGATCGCGCTCTCTTGAAACTTCAGCAGGCACACCGCAGCCTGGTGGACAAGAAGACCGCTCCATTCAGCGATGTCGAGTTCGAAGAGAGCAGCTACGCGCAGCGGAAGATCTCGCAGGCCTTCAGAAGCCTTCTCTTCGATCGGCTCCGAATACTGTGCATCTTCCAGCTTCAGCTCGTCAACGTTTCCGCCTACAACGAAACGGGGCGCGCCATCAAATTGGCCGCGTGGCTGGCCGACCCACGTCGAACCGAAAAACACGTGCCTCTCTACTGGTTGATTTTTTTTCACGCTGCCCTCGCGTCTCTGGGGTACGACATGCACGTGGTGCAAGCATTGCTCGACATGTGGGTCCCTCCCTCCGAGTCGCAGGTGCCCAACCTCCTGGTGAGAGGAGGGGCGCAAGTGGCAGAAGCCAGAAAAACATTTCACAGAATGCGGGCACTCTTGAAGCACGTCGGCAAGAGGCCCAGCACGAAAGCTTATATCGATCTTTTTGATGGGCAGGAGGACGTTTTCCTGAGAACGGCGTTCGAGTTCTTCGAACACTTTCCCGAGAGCATGCAACCGGAACGGAGCCCGGAAGCCCTTGAGTCTGCGTGTCATGCTCTGCCCGAGACCCTCTCCCATTTCGAGGGAATCTCGAGAGCCATCATGGAGGGGCACCATCACGGCCGCCACGCAAATACGGAAGAGAAGAAACTGAAGCTACTGATGCAGATCCAAGCGGTCGTCTGCGAAGTCACTCATTGGTTCGAACTGGAAGAAGGCTGGCATTTTCTCAGAGACGCCACTCTCAAAAAAACGCCGCCGGACCTGCCTCCTCTTCCGGTCGAGCCGGCCGCCTCGAAAAAAAAGCTCTCTCCGAAAAAAAACGCGTCCCCCAAGCTAACGTCGGAAACGGAAAAAATCCTCAAATCCATGAGAGCTCTCGCACCAGCTTCTGCGGAAGTACTTACGTGACGATGTCAGAAGAGCAAGGCGTCGGTGGGCATCGAGGAGATGTTGAAGGCTCTGACGCCCGTCCGTCCATACCTCTCGCTCTGAAGCAGCACGGGAATGGATGGTACCGTTTGAGAGCTGATGCTTTTAGTCTGCATCGCGGCCCTCTGCAGACAGCGGAGGACCCTCGACGCGTCTTCACAGCAGGGCTTCGACTGTATAACCCATCTGTCGAAGCCATTCAGCAGCAACGAGACGGTGCTCGGCAGGTCCATTTCCTTCACCCTCGGTTTGTTTTCCTCCGTCGCAAGTTTCCACGTCAACGGGGCAAACCTCGCGCCGCAGCGGGAGAAAAGCTCTCCGCCGATGCCCCATTCAATACGATCATTGCTGCCGGCGAATCTCTCAGCTGTCGGCTTTTCAAGAAGATCTCGACTTGCGACGCCTTTGCTTCTTGAAACTCATGCTCTTTGGCGGCCACCGCTTCTTTCAGAGCGCGCCTGATCGCTTTTTTCGCACGCCCCGTAGCGTCAACGACGGATCGCAGGGGATCCGTAGCATCTCTCCACGCGGGCCCGACTGCGTCCGCATCGCGGCAGACGAGCTCGACGTCTGGAGCATCCACTGGCAGACCTGCTTTGGACAGATGCGCTCTCGCCTTGCGCCAGAAATCCAGGAAGCTTTCCATACGATGGTCGGGAGAATGTGCTGCAAGGCAGACTCTCCTCTCCGTGAAGCGTTCGAGGGCCTCATGTACGGATCGTTGCGCCTGTTTCCGAAAAACTCGGTCCACGTTGAGCGCCAGAAGCGCCGCTTTGGCGCTCTCGCAGGCTGCGGACATCGAACTCCCACTTTCTTTAGAAGGACGTTAGGGGCTCCTCTCTCCTGGAGGTGCGACGAGAACTTTTCTCGGCATGAGTAAACAAGCATGGCCGCGTTGCCAACAAATTGGTCGGCGGTCTTCATAGACTCCTCTCTCATCTTCGTGACGATCATTTCGTTGTTCCTCTCCCTCGCGATGATGGGCGTCCCTCTTTTGGCGTCTGGGTTCGGCATCTCGGCCGGCGGCAGTTGGCACTCCGTCACCGTGGCGCTCGTGATTCTCATCGCGGCCGGATACCTCTTCATCCAAATCATCTCTGACATTTTCGACAACGGCCGACGCGTGCTGAAATCTTCACCGGGCACCAACAACAGGTGGAAGCCCCTCGTGCTCGCGCTCGCCATGCTCGTGCTCTGCGCCGTTCTCGTATATATGAAGATGCGTGCGGGCGGGGGCGGGGGGTTCAACGGAAGCGGAGGTTTCGGAGACAGCCCGTGATACGGTGTAAATCAGGTTGAAGAAGTCCTTTCTTTCCACATTGGATCCGCTGTTTATAAAAGATGCGTCTCGACTTTCCCAACGCCCCCCTTACGACTCACAGGAACCTTCTCATCGTGTGCATCGGCGCTTCCGTCCTCCTCGCGGGGTCGCTCGCCATCTATTCGAAACTGATACAAGATCTGGAAGATGCTCCCTGCTTGAAACCTTCTAGTTTGTTTGATGCGAAGACGTGGCTCCAAGCTATGCGGCTCGGATTATGCGTCTTCATTTTTGGAGCGGTGTACAGTTTTTGTTCACTTTGCCGATGTTGACCTCGAACCAAACTGATCCTTTTTCTTTTCAATTTCATGTATGGACCCTTGCATTCAGGACTGCTCATCTGACACGTTAGAAATAATCGCTTTTTTAAAATGTCGCCGATGCTGACGATTTCCATGGTCCTCCTTCTGATGCTGATCGTTGGTGCCGTCATCGGGGGTTTCCTATTGTTTGGAGGGAAGCATCCCAGTCCCACGGGAGGCAATGCCCCCAGCCCAATCGGAGGCAACGCCCCCAGTCCAATCGGAGGCACCACACCCAGTCCAGTGGGAGGCAATGCCCCCAGTCCAATCGGAGGCACCACACCCAGTCCAGTTGGAGGCACCGTGCCCAGTCCCACGAGAAGCAATGCCTCCCCGCTAGGATGTGTGATTTTTCAAAATGAAACAGACGAGGCCTTGATCGTGTGGCTGGACCTAGAGAAACCCCCTTGCATCCCCGACACAAGCTGCACCTGGACGACGTGTCCTGCTCTGTTTTATGTGGGGAAGGGCGACGTCATCACGCAAGTCAGCGCAGCCTCGCACCAGCTCCTGCAACCGGGTCAGGCGTGGTACATAAAGCTTCCGCTCTATGACGGGTTGCCGGCGTGGGGTAACACAGGCTCTGGCGCCTGGGTCACGAAACCAGGCGCGACCATGGCCGCTCCAGGACCCGTGCTGCGCGCCGAGTATAATTATTACGACAAAGAAACGAAAGGCGTGTGGTACAATCTCAGCGGCGTCGAGGGCGTGAATTCAAACATGACGATGCACTATTCCGGCTGCCCATCCGAACCTTCGACTTCCTGCAATGTGAAGGCGTCCGATTGCCCTTATGCCGCCGTGCAGATCGACGGAGGCGGCACAAGCTGTGCTTCCCTGAAGAATCCGAGGGATTGCGGGACATGTACAGGCGCCGCAGGACACAGTGCATGCGATTTGGCGGGATGCGGCTACAGCGACGACAAAACAACGTGCATTTGCCGCCAGTGGTGGCGCGACAACCAGTGCGCCCAGGCGTGGTGTCAGTATTTGCACAATGATTGCAACATATACTGCTGGGCGTACGATGAGTTGATAATTGCTCCGGGGGATTGGGGCGAGACTTGTAAAAATCATGCAACAAATAATCCCCGAAACCCCCTGCGCAGATGCGCAAACACGACAGACGGCAACTTGATTGTTGCCATAACTGCCGTGTTTTGAGGAGCGGCGGCGACTGATGCAGTTCTTGGCAGGCGCAATGCATCTCTCCAGAGTGGCGGCGATCCCTCTGAGTGCATCCATGCGCGACCTCGCAATTATATGTGCCACTGTGAAAATGGGGCAGTCTCCTTCATCGGACACGGCAACAGCCACCTTCGGCATGAACGGAGTCACGGGCGCCGTCTTCTTCTCCGAGGGCAGGGGTGGAGTCATGGTAAAGATTCGTCTGCAAGGCGTCCCCGCTGGAGAGCACGGCCTACACGTTCACGAATGCGGAGATATTGGAGGCGACGACGCATGCAAGCGGTGCGGGTCACACTTCGACCCGCACCACACAAATCACGGGGGGGTGCACGGACCCCATCGCCACCCAGGGGACCTGGGCAACGTCTTGGCGGACGCTTCCGGAAACGTCCGCGCACAAGTGCTGATTCCCCACACGAAGGTGAGAGACCTCTACGGAAGAAGTCTCGTGATTCACGTCGGCAAGGACGATCTTGGCCGGGGTCAGGGCCCGGCACGTCCTGAGTCTTTGAAGACGGGAAACAGCGGCGGTCGCCTCGCCTGTGCCGTCATCGGTCGCTCGGGGTGCCGTTGATAGCAGGCGGTAGCGTCCTCATCGCAGTGCGCCCCAGCCGACAGAACCTTCGCTTTATTGCTTCACGTGGACTGACTGACAAAGGCATCTACGGTGTCAACGACGGAGATCAGCAACTCGATCAGCATCACTGCTACGTTCGCGTTCACATTGAACCACTCTTGGCCAGGGCCTCCATTCTGGAGCCTCAGACGCATCAACCTGTCGTGCACGAATCTTTCCAAGTGACCTCTGCGTGGCCAGGCATGAAAAACCACGATCAGTTCAGGATGACCAGCACTCAACTGATGCGCTCTGGCTGTTGGGTTATGAGATCTGCCGACTGTCACGCGCGAGTCGTTCCCTTGCGTGACCATGACATACAGACTGTCGACTGGAACAATCACTCGCGGCAAACGGTCGCCGACCCCGCCGCTCGAAGCATCCTCGAACCCTAGAGGAGGATGGAAAGCGTCCGCATTCGGAAAGCTCATCTCCGGACGCCCATACTGCAAAATGCCCGAACCTATCGGTCGAGGCCACGTTGCGGATGTCGACAGCCACATGACCCGAAAAACCTTCCTCGCCGGACGCTCCGGATCGACCCAAGAGGCGATCACGCTTCCTTGGACGTAAGAAGGCGCGAATCTGTGTTCGTGAAGAGCAATCCAGCCGACATTGTTTCTCGTTCCGACCCAGGGAGCGAACGTAAAAACAGAATCGCTCTCCCAATTCACTCCGCAGTTATTGCCACAGATGATGTGCAACACCCTGGCCGCCATTTCATGAAGCGGCTTGCGGCATTTGGAAAATATGGCCGCAGGACTTGCTGCCTTTGATCGTCATTTCTCAATACACGCTATGCATTTCAGTCTGCACGACAAACGGCGCGTTTGAGTGCGCACAATTTGCGTATTGCCGTATGAAAAGCTTCATTCTTTCATGGACGGCTCACCGTCCTCTCCTCAGCCGCTCAACCTCGATCGCTCTGACCTCGAGAGGGTCCTTTCGTTGCTGGCCTTGGCGGCGGACCGAGGCGCGTTTCAAATTGGGGAATTTCGCGATGTCGGAGCCCTTTGGGAAAAGCTCAACGCCTTTCTACAGTCAACAAAGCCTTGATGAGCTTTGCGACGCGATTTCTCGTCCCATGCCGCACACCAACGGCTTCGACAAAGTACGATTCCCGGAATGCAACACCCCTTCTCCATCGGACGAAGGCCTGTACCCGTATCAAGTGGTGTGCGACGACCTCATCCGAAGCGGACTGGACGTCAATCTTCTGGTCGCTTCGCCCACGGGCTCTGGCAAAACGCGCGTCATAGAGATGTGCGTTGCCGACGCAAGATCGAAGGGCGAACGAATCTTCGTCGCCGAACCTTTGATCGCTCTGGCAGAACAGATCTACACGAGAATCGGCGGGGCAGACACGTGCATGATCACCGGCCCGTCGAGAAAGGGCTCCGACACGGCGGATGTGGTCGTTTGCACGTACGAGGTGCTCGCCAGGATCGCGTCGTCCGAGCCGCATCGCCTCGACGGGGCTCGTCGCATCGTCATCGACGAGTTCCATTTTTTGGGAACCGACCGGGGAACGGTCGTCCAAGAGATCCTGGCTCACTGCCAAAGCGGCCGCTCGATCATCGCCCTGTCCGGGACGATGCCGAACGTCGCAGACCTGGCTGCATTCCTGTCGCGAATCAACAACTTCCCGACGTACGTCGTCGGGGCGGCCAGGCGTCCCATAGACATTTCCTTCTACACGTATGCAGCTGCAGAGGACAAAATGAGCGTGCTCACGCCTCCCCAGCGCCCTCAGCCCTTCAGATCACAGGCCATAGGAGGCATCGGGGATCGGCAGTCCCTGATTCGTTTTCTCAACCATCTCGACGCGTGGGATTGCCACCCGACTCTCCTGGTCACCTTTTCCTGTCGCCGTCTGGACGAGATGGCCGACTGGGCTGCGGGGGTCACTTCCATAGATCGTTCGGCAAAGCGTCTCGTCGCGACGGGGTTCGCCAAGATGCTCAAGGGAATCGACTCGCAGGACCGAGGGCTCTTCGCTATATATCGCCACTTGGCCGAGCGCGGCGTGGCGGTGCATCACAGCCACGCGCCCACCCCCTATCTGGAACTCGTGAGCTGGCTCGCCGAACGCAAAGCGGTCAAGCTGGTCTTCTCCTCCTCGACGCTTTCGGCTGGAATCAATCTGCCCGTTCGCACGATGTGTCTGCTGTCGGCTCGCGTCCCGAAGAAGTCTCCGGACGGGGGCATGGATCACGTCGACATCGACCCGCTTCTCTTCCACCAGCTGGTGGGGCGGGCCGGCCGTCCTGGGTACGAGACCGTCGGCAATTGCATCATCTTGACCAAAAAGAATAGCGATTACAACAGCGCGCAAGCACTCATGACCTGCGTCGTGCCCCCCGTGCTTCCTCTCAGCGGCTTCACGCCTGGAGACGTGCTGCGTGCAACTCGTGATCGAAGGAACCTCCTCGCCGACATTCAAGCCCTGGCGTGTCCCATGGAACATGCATTGGCCTTGCAAGTCGATCGCGACCGTCGAATTCGCGATGCCGCTCTCGCCCGCCTCAAAGATCCCGCCGCGGCCGAGCTGCTGCAGGCGCAGGTCCGAGCGGTGCACGACGTTCTCAAGTCTCCCTCGGCCCTGCTCCCGTTCGCGATCGTCGTATCTTCTGAAAAAAAGTCCCTCTTCCTGCACACGGCGGGGGGGTTCACCATCTCATGCGAGACGCCTTCCGAAGAAGGCATCGACAGGGTCGTCCAGCTGACCGCTCCAAGAAAGGCCGTGAAGAAGATCCCGTTCGAGGACGTCGGCGCCGTCTTCTCTCTGCAAGAAGCCTTCAAAATCCTCCTGGCTCCTATGCCTCTGCTCCACGACGGAGACTTGCACCTGGTGAGGAAGATCTGTTTCCTGCACGAGCAGGGAAGGATCTACCTGGAGTCGTCTCCCCTGCAGGAAGAATTCGAGCGCTCCGCGAGGCCCATGGAGGGCTTCTGCCTCAAGAAAACTCCCGACGGCCTCACCTTGACGGATGTGGGCATGGCCGCGTGCGAAATCAGAACCACGCCCGATCCGGCTGAAGCGCTGCGAAGGTTGTTGAGTTGCGGGGAGCTGGACGTGATGCAGGCTCTGGCGTTCGCTTCGCAGATCCTCCAGGAAGGCGGCGGCCGCCAGGAGGCTCCCATCTTCGAAGACGACGAGTTCGCGGCACAGATGGCGGAGGCCGAAGCGGTGCTGGACGGAGCGGCCCTGAAAGAGGCTCTGAAGGGCGCCGAGGGAACCTGCAGAGAATGGACCTTTGCCGTGCTCTGCTGGTCCCGGGGCACCTGTCTGGAGCGTCTCCGCCAGATCGTGCCCGTGGGCAGCTTCTGTCGCCACGTGACGCGGGTGTCCGACTGTTGCGTAGAGATCGCGCATGCCCTCCGATCGCTGGGGTCAGACCCCACCTCTTTCGAAAAGGCGTCCGACGCCGTCGCTCACGGCATGCCCTTCTTGAAACGAGGCGTGTGGAAGATGCTCGAGATCGAAGAGCCCGAAGATCGATCCGATCTGGCCCGCCCCGACGGGAGCAGGGACCTTGACATGACGCAGATCTTCGGAGAAGAAGAGTCTTGAAGATTCCTTCGTCATCGCCGCTTCCCCCACGGAAAGTCCGAGAAGCGCGTGACGAAAAGCGTGTCCCCCGTCGTAGCGTCTCCTATAACCGAACATACGCCCGCTTTGGGGCGCACGCCTCCGCACGGCCGAGTGGAAACTGTCACCTTTTCAGCCCACAGCGTCCAGCCGACATCCGCGTAGAGGCCGGGAAACGCCATGCCTCTTTCGTGGAGCCTCTTGGTGAAGTTCCGACACCAAGCCAGATAGTCCAGCTTCCCTCTCCAGGCGTACGACTTCATGTAAGCGAGGCATTCTAAGAAGATGGGGTGCCTGGGGCGCGCGAAGATGACGCCCTGATAGACGCACGGCCACGTCCAAGAGTGCGCCGCAGCAAGACTGAAGTCGGTGAGGCAAGTGGCCATGAGGGTCCCGTTGCTTCGAAGCTCTTCGTAGATGTCTCGCACGGGAACGACCAGTTCCGTTTTGATGTCCAGGTAGATGCCGCCTTCGACGTACAGATAACAGTAGCGGAAGAAGTCGGCCTTGAAGGCCCCTGTGGAGAAGTTTTCGAAGACCCGGGCCATGTCCTCCGAGTAGTGTTTGCGGATGAACGCGGCGGCGGCGTCGTCTTCGAAAAGCACGCGCTCGAACCCCGGCGCCAGCCGTTCAAACTGTTCGGCCACTTTAGCGGGGACGGACCCGAGGTCGTAATGAGTCTGCATGATGACCTTCGGAATGTGGGCTTCTCCGTAGGGCAGCCCCTCGGGGTGGCGCAGGTAGCACGTGCTGTCTTCCATGTACATCATGTAGTATGCGAAGGCGGTCACCAGTCCCAGCAAGACTCCCATCACCACCCCGACGCACAGCGGGGCGGCGCGCATTTACTATCTTTCGCATAAACGCTCCGTCTCCGCTAGAGCCTCCGAAGCACGGTCCCGTTAGCGCGCGCGATCTTGCGGTCCAGAGCGAGGGGAGGCATTTTCACGAAGGTCAGGGACGGATGCGTCGTCGGGAGGAGAAAGAGGCAGCGCTCCATGACCATGTTCGCCTTGCCTACCGTCGACATCAGCGATGCCAGCAGACCGGGGCGCGCTCCTATGCATTCAGAATATTGGATCCCATATATACCTGGGAAGTACATGGCATTGTGCTGAAACACAACGTCGGCATGCCTTGGGATGCGTTTGGACACCTTCAGGAAGCCGGGCATGAAATATTTTCCCGTGACTTTAAAGAGCAGCTCGTGGGGACACGCCTCTGGAAAAAAATGCCGGCAGGCTCTGACCACGCTGTCTGCTTCCATGACGCTCGTGCTCGTGCATCCGTCCGACTGGCGAAACGAGAAGAAATGCAATCTCCCATGATGGATCGACAGGCTCTCCAAACCCGAAGAGTCGACCACGTAAATTTCGAAAGGCGTCTCCGAGAGCCAGCGCTCGATTCTGCTCCGGTACATCGTTCGTCGGCTTTCTTCCATGTAAGTGGTCAGCAGGATTCCCAAGGACGTTACGGGCTCGACGACGGCCGCCATGCTCATGAAAGGGACTCTTGCGCGACGCGTCTGCCACCGGAGCAAAAACGCAAAAGCACAAACGCATACGAGACACGCCAAAAAAAACGTCCTGGTCACAAGCCCCTTCTTCATTTAGAAAAGATATGTAAATGCTTTCGAATGCAACTCCCGTCTTTTTTGCACTCGGTCTCCTGACCGCGTGCGTGTTCGTGGCTCTGTGGGAGATGAAAGAGACCTTGGGGGAGAGCGGCAAGCTTCAAACGTTTTGCCGCGAGAAAATGGTCGCCTTCGGAGAGGGGTCCAGGCAACCTTGCATGGAGACGCTGATAGATCTAGAGCTGGTCGAGAGGGACCTCGTGCGATGGCGGACGCAGTTCGTGGCGGCAAGCAGCGGAGCTCTCGTGGTCTCCGTGCTGGCTCTGGCGACCGGCTGCTCGCTGACTTCTTCGGCCGCTCTTTTCATTATCGTCTTCGTAGCGACGGCACTGATGATGTGCTTGGAACAGCGGTACGCCGATGGGCACATTCACAAACATCCCCGCGAGGCGCGCCTGAGATGCCTTCGAAACACGCTGGGCGCCGATTTGGATTCTTCCCACAGCTACTATCAGTGACCGGCGAACATCAGACGTTGCAGACCGCATGCGCAGCCACCGCCATGGGCAGCGCCAGCCCCAGCGGTGGGTCGCAGAGGCTGCGGTCGTTGGCGGTGCCATGGCAGTAGCACAGGCTGGCCTGAGTTGGCTCCAGCGCGTCGCAGGCGCCTCTGATGCAGTGCTGAACGTCGAAGGAAAGCCTGCTGTTCAGATTGGGCGCGGGGCTGTCGCTCTGGAGCTGCGCCGGCGGCTGTTTGGAAGGGGTCCAAACCGGAGGGGCCGGCGGTGGGACCGACTGGGCGGCTCCGCATACCATGGGCGAGTAGTCGAAGCAGCCTTCGAAATATTGAGGACACTTCGCATAGGTGTGGTCTCCGCAGGCCACCGTGGCCTGTGCGGAAGATGCACCGCCCTGGAAGACCTCCATGAGAGCTTCCGCCGCGATGGCGCCGACCGAGGACATCTGCGTTTAATTCAGCGCTTCTTTCTCTTTTCACCTTTTTGTACAGATCGGCAACGGATCGCGACTTCCACCGCGATGCGGCTGGCTCCTGGCACGCCGCAGAGGACGCACCGCGGCCCCCCGGCCTTCAGGAAGCCTTCATGCGCGCGTGCAGTGACGACGACGCCGTCCAGCGTAGCTTCTACGACGGGTAGGGTCCGGCCGGCGAGCCTCTGCAGGATTTCCATGGAAGCCGGCGTCCCAAGCCGGCGGAGGAGGCCTTCTAATCCGTGGAAAAGGATCTCGTCGTCTTCCGCTGGGTCTTCGTCAAGATTCGCCACCCGCAGGGGCACATCGTCGCTGCGTTTTCCTCCAGGGGCGTTTCTTGGTTGCAATGCACGCATTTGTAGAGAAGCGGCTCCTGCACGGGCAGTTTCGGAGGAAGGAACCCCGCGGCCGTGGTCAGGAGGGTGGCTGCGGTCGGCATGGACATCGGGGGATGCGCGCTTCGAGAGGCCCGCGGTCGAAGCGACGAGGCTTTACATGGGTCCTCGGACGTCAAAGACACGACCCCAACGTATCTATCATCTATCGCCTCCCGTGCCGAAAGACATCTCACGAGCTCTTTTTGAAAATCTCACGTGGGCTTCGAGTCCTCCGGGCTAGTCCATGCCGTCGAGCGCATCTTCCTCAGCGGAGATTCTCCGTCTCTTGCCGATGCGAGCTGCTTCGTCTGTCTCAGAAGAGAGACCGCAACAGATTCTCAGCAGCGTTTCGTTGGCCGCGTTGATCTCTGCCATCAGTTCGAACCAGTGGTCCTCGTCGACGCGATGGCGGTGGTAAACAAATCCCTGGGGAAGATGCCTCACGATTTTCTCGAAGAGGCCCACGCAGCCCTCGGAAGCTTTCTCGCCCCAGTCTTCCTCTTCCGAATCGTCGCCTCCACGCGAGTCGGGGAAGGGCAACCCCCCTCGTCTCGATCGCCAATGACAGGCGTCTCTTTTCACCGGAATCTCCGAAGAGTATGCGGCGTGAAGGGTGCAGTTATCGTCGACGACCGTCGTGAGCGAAGCCTCCGCATAGACGCAAGTCTTCAGCGGACTCTCGCAGGAGCCGCGGCTGAGGTCGCTGAGGAGAGGCACCACGAGGTGGTACCTGGGTTCACGGATCCCGTTGCCTTTCACGAAGAGGAGCGACTTCTCGTCGACGGAGCGCCAGTCTCTGTGATAGTATCCGGCTATTTTCTGAAGATGAGTGCGATCCGAGGGTATTTCTACGGCGTCTCGTGCTCTGCCGCGCCAGAGCAGATGCGCCTTCACGTGTTTCAAGAGCGAGACTTCTTCCTCTGCGCAATGCGAGGAGTCGCATCGTCGAATCGATTCCTTGAGCAGCGCGACGATGACAGACATCTCGAGCAACGGGACGGTGACCGCACATCTGTCCAAGCGACACAGCTCGCGCATGACGTCGGACGGGAGCTCCGAGAATGCCGCGGCTCGGTGGGCTATCGCCAGGTGCACGTAGGGGGACCTCAGTATGACCGGGTGCCAAAGGAGTTTCTCGCAGTCCGATTTTCCAAGCAGCGTAATTCCGCAGTGCGTGGCGTCCAAGGCCAGCAACACACCGGCATCCTCTTGCATCCCTGCCAGGAGCTCCTTCCTTCGCGACTCCTTTGCCGCGCAGTTCCTCTCTACGTCGCCTCGCAGAATCGGGTGACCTTCCACCACTTCGTTCGTCCTCGGGGACTTCCAGCTCCTCTCTCCGTGGCCGGCCCACTGCAGAATACATTCGCGACAGTACGCGAAGCCATCGCGCGCCAGCACTGCGTCGTCGTAGAAATCGCGGCATATGGAACAGTGACCGTCGATTTTCATCCGGGGACCAATGGCGCAGAAACTAAAGATGTTTCCTTTCAAAGCGCAACACCACGATGGACGAAAACGACGGCCCTCGAAGACTGGGGCCTGCGGGCCGCGGCGCGGATTCCTTTCGGTCCTTGGACAACCTCCTCGACGACTCCGCTGACAAGCAAGAATCACCTCAGCACCAAAGAAAACACAAACGATACCCCGACCCCATCAACAGTGACATCGCCAGAGACCACTGGCTCGAGATGCCAGGATGTTATGACCGACTCACGTGCCTGCCGGTGCACAAACACCACCATAAACACCACCATAAGTCGCAGCAGCATGGAGCACACCACGCTTCTTGGACGGATTACCACGAATGTCTCAAGACCTGGAAATACGCGCAATACCACGACGAATGCTGTTTTTTTCACTCCGTGGGGGCTTTGGAGGGCGGAGAAAACAAGAGCCCAGAGGGGTGCACGCGGGAACTGTGGCCCGAGGACACCCGCTACTACGAAGGGAGACAGAACTACGCGCAGAAGTGAAGCGCGTTGCCTATGCACCCCCGCGCCGCAGCACCATTTCCTCTTCTTCGTCGGTCAGAAAGACGTAGAAGAGAGGGTCTCCGTAGAAGTGCCTCTTGATGCTGGCATAAAACTCACACACGGCACGACAGCAGCGAGAAGCGCTAGTCATTTATGATGGCCTCTCGGAATAAACGCCCAGTCCGTGAGCGGATAAAGCGTCCGAGAGCTGCACGAGAAGCGCCTCCAACGGAGCGTTGCTGCCGGCAGGCAGCCTGGAATAATGGAAAGGGCCCCTCCTGAGGAGGCGAAGATGTCTCGAAAGCACTTCCATGAGAACGGGGTCTCTTGCCAGCACTCCCGCCGCCACGCCGAGGGATTCCTCCGGCATGTAAGGGCCCAAGGCATAAGGCGTCTTCCAAAGGACGCTGTTCGCGAGGAGAATGAACGTATTGAGCACCGCGGCGTCGCGGCCCTTGGCCTTGGCCCAAAAGTACGGATCGAAGTCCACGAGACGGAGTTCCAGAGCGCAGCTCTCCACGGACGACCCCCCCTTTTTGACCACGGCGGCGAGGTCGCACGCGGCGCATTTTCTGGACCCCCTCGCGTGCACCAAGAAATTGGCAGGCTTGAGATCTGCACACACCATGCCCCGGGATATCAATTTATCGTGCGTCGCGAGGCGAAAAGCCTGCCGGAAGAGATCCCGTACCAGGGTGTAAGGGAGTCGCTGACGCGACCTCAGCACGCCTTCCAGATCTCCGACAGCCATGGGCATGACGAGCACCGTCGTCTCGGGCAGCTGCATGACGGCATGCACTGGAATGCCTATTCCTTCGAGGGACGCCCACTCCGCGAGTTCGGTCTCTTTTCCGACGCGGGCTTTGGAGAGCACATCCTCGGGGCCGTGAACAAAACATTTCAAGGCGCAATCTTCTCTTTTGAGCCTCGTCTTTGCTCTGAACACCACCCGCTTGAGGCTCCCCTTGTCATTGGCCGAGATGACCTTCATGGATGCTGGCGCGACGAGAAGCTTTTCGGCCACGATTCTTTTGAGATGCCCCATGTCCAAGCCCGCCGCATCCTGCATTTGTATGCGGGCGCAAAAAATATGAGGTTTCTACTCGAAGCTTGCTCATCTCGCCGACCACGCTATGAAGCCGGCCACGCAAGCGCCGACGGTCGGGATGACGAGAGTCCTCCAGAGAGGGTTCTCGAACTTGTCGCAGGACGGGTACAGGCGCTGGTTGCTGAGGCTTTCGTGCCTGATCTGAAGAAGCGCGTTGGAGAGGAGCAGGACGCCGCACACGGCGGCGGCCATCCAGGGCCGGGCGCCGCAGTCCATGCGCCCAGACCACACGCATGCAGCCAAGACCAGAGCGCACCCTCCGTGCAGCAGAAAGGAGGTGCCTCCCACGTACGACTGATTCACCACGCCGTAGTAAAGGGCACAAACCACCACATTGGCCGCCAAAACCGCGGCGACCAAGGCAGGGGGGCTGCACACGACGGTCGCGTAAGTCGTCAGCAGCAGAGTGAAGACGGTCAAAGTGGCGAAATACCCTTTCTCGCAGATATCCTTCCTCTGCGCTGCATCCAGAAGGTGAACGAACGAAAAAAGGACTACGAAGCACGATGCCACAGTGGCCAGTACCTTCTGATTCGAAGGCACCTGGAAGGCTTTCGACATTCCCATTTTCATGGCGAGAAGAAATATACTTCGAATCGCAGAGATCTATCTCGGCGCGAGCTGGCTCCTGCTTACTCTGGTGCTCAGTGGTGAGAGAATCTCACCGACGCAGCCGCATTGATCCAATCTACCGCACGCTGTATGTCGGCGTCGGCCGACGCTCGGTAGCTCCTCAAAGATTCCAGTTCGCGAAACGCCTCCTTCACGAGGCCCACTCGGTGGTCTTCCATCCAGCACAGGCACGCAGCCTCGTGGCGTTCCGAGACCTCCAAGAGTCGACCGTGATTTTTTTGATCTCGAATCCAGACGCTCGCGCTTTTGCGCCTTTCCGACGCATCCTCGGTCGCCAGGGACAGGAGCATACGGTTGGGATTCTCGAACAGGCACTTGTGCAGAGCGGACTTGGCCGCGATCGAAAGTCGCTGCGACGCGGGAGGGGCAGCGACAGGCGCCTCCGCGCCGCCCTCGTCGCTGGAGGTGTCATCGTCCACGGAGAGCATGTTCTCGACGCCCAGCGAGGCCATGATTGACACGGAGCCCCCCGGGAGCATCCCCCAATATCAGCTAGAACCAGAGCCCTGTTGTCATAAATGTTTCATTCTTCGAGGTCGGAAGGTTCTTCCGAGTCCACATCGTCTTCGTCCGAACTTTCTTCCTCGTCTACTTTCCTCGGCATCTTTTTGGAACGTTTCGGTCTCTTTTTTGGAGAATACTCTTCATCATCGCTGCTCTCTTCCTCGTGCTTTCTTGCTTTTCCCTTCTTCCGCGGCGGGCCCCTCTTTTTTTTGGCAACGGGCTCGTCTGATTCCTCGGAGTCCTCGGGTTTCCTACGAGGCTTGGACTGTTTTTTACCGAGAGAATGGTTTTTTTTCTTTTGGGAGGGTTTCACAGCGTGCTTCTTGTGGACTGGCGTATCTTCGATTTCTCCTTCGCTCGAAGAGCCATCGTCGCTTCCAAGATCCGCCTCGCCGCGCAACATGGTTGCAGCCGAAGAGTCGGAGGAGGCCGAGGACGAACCGTCGTGGGAAGCCTCTTCTTCGCTGTCCGAAGGCAGAGGAGACTGCATCGGAGACGCGCCGCCGGGGGGGCTTGCCATAGAAAAGCCCGAGGAGCTCGTGGCCGTTTCGGAAAGATTCGTCTCGGCATCCGAGTGATCCTCTGGGTGGCTCTCGGACTCGCTCTCCAGGTGAAGCGAGACTGGAGGGGCGGGCGCTGGCTTTTTCCCCGAAGATGGTCCATAGGCCGGAGGCTGCTGCTTGATGCCCGGCGCCTTGGGAGCTGCAGGGGAGGGGCCCGGCGTCGCCGCTTTACCGGGAGCCGATTTGCTCGTCATCGCCAGCTTTATGATGAGATGATAAAAATTATACGCGGCTCCTGCCAACCGGACAGTGACACGTCCTGCCATTCATCCCGCGCGCGGCCTAAAAGAGCGTATGCGGCGGTTCGCCGCAGAAGCAAGGGCGCCCGACAAGACGCATCCATCCGCTTCGTCCGCTTTGGGGAACGTCGCCGCAGACGTGGCGAACTAGTCTTTTTTTTTCTGCTCACCAGGGCACAGTAGACCCAAAAAATGAGAGCGAGTTCTGAAGGTCGCCCCTTTGGCGTCGGACGGAATTTGCGCCGTGCTTTTCCGAGGACGTCGCACTTGCGCCGAGATGATCTGTTTATGAAAAAACGATGTCGATGCGTTGCGTGGATTGCGGAAAGCTGCTGCAACCGTGTTGCTCCCGCGATGGCAGATGTTCTGAGGGATCGTGCTCGCCAAGTTTCGTGTGCTTGCAATCTTCTCCCAGTCAGAGACCGTCGCAGCCTCCCGCGTCCGCCCCCAGTCAACGGCCGGTGGTTCGTCCACCGACCGCGTCCCCGAGTCAGAAACCCGCCCCTGCTCCCGTAGCGTCCCCGAGTCAGAAACCCGCCCCTGCTCCCGTAGCGTCCCCCAGCCAAACGCCGGCGCCGTTGCCCACGGGTTCCCCGTCCAGTCTAAACCCTCCGCCAAGTTATCAGCCCTCATCTCCCGGAGACTCGCCGTCGCTGCCCCCGGCGACGGACAACAAAAAGAAACTCCTCATCATAATTGGCGTCTGCTCGGTGGCCTTTCTCGCACTGGTCTTCGCTCTTTTTGCCCTTTTCTAGCGTGGCTGGAGCGATTCCTCGCCCTAAAAAAAGGCCGCTCGAAAACAAAAGACTATGCGGGAGGCTGATCTGCCCCTGTGCAATTCCAAGGCGATGGGGCTCGTGGCGTTGCAGCTGGGACTGCTCTTTGCATGCGTCGCCATGGCGAAACGGAAGCCGCAACTCTCGCACAGCGCCTCTTCTTGGCAAGGCACCGTCCTGTCTTTCTGTCTCATGATCGGAGGCGTATGGGGTGTGACGACGCGACGGTGCGAAATCGTCGCGTGGTCATGCTTCACGGCCGGAGCTCTCGTTCTAGGCCTGCAGATGGGACGCTACGACAACGCCGCCCTGAAAAGAGGCCTCGCTCAGGCGAGCGTCCTCCTGGTGATGGCGGCCGCCCTGGCGCCGTTCGTCGGCTACTTTGCGGGAACGTCGGGCCTGTTGATGCTCCTCACGCTGGGGCTCTTGGTGGGGCTCGTTGGGTCCATGCTGTGGCCAAGCACGAAGCTGGACGCCTTCCTTTCTGCGGGCGGATCCGCCCTGTTCGCGATCTGGACCATACACGACGTGGTGCAGCGCCCGTGCGACTCGCCTTGGTTGAAGAGCGTCGAGGTCTTCCTGGATGTCTTCAATCTCTTCGCTTTCTCGGTGAGATAAAACGATTCACACGGGGCATGCAAACTCCTCCGACGAGAGCGGATCGACATAGACCGAGGGAGAAGGGAGCAGCTCCCCATTCACGGCACCCGCTTCGAGCCAGGACCGTCCGAACTCCCTCTGGAGCGTCTCCCACGTCTCGAAAGAACTTTCGGGGAAGGGCTTCAGCGACAGGTAACCCTCTCGCACGGCTTCTCGCAAAAAGGCGAGACGGTGCCACGCGGGCGAAAGCGCGAAGCCGGGCCAGGTCTCCGCCGCGGCGTGATCGATGAAATCCATCTCCGAAGAGTCCTTGGAGAGCGGAAGCACGTAGCGGAACCCATCATCTTCCACTTTGCGATACTGCGGCAAGGCAGAGACCCAGGCGCCCTCCAGCATGAGCTGAGACAGGGGCCATCGCACAGGTCCGTCCATGACCTTCCTCGCAGACTTCAGGAACGGGCGGGTGCAGGCGTGCGCGTCATCCCACACCAGCCAGTGGGCCGCTCCGTCGGAGGCGATCGCCCAGAGGAACGCATCGTTCAGACTCCTCCCCAAAGCGCGGTCCTCAAAGACGTGGACCTGCGGTTCGTGACCGCGCTTGTTGCGCAGGTACGACGCCGCAAAAACGTGAGCGCGCCCCCCCCTCTCGGAGCACCGGCGCCCCGAGCAGACGATCTGCACGGACAGCGCCTGGCGCGCGAGGTCCGGGTTGGATTCGAAGAGGCCGAAAAAGGCATTGCAGAACGCGCCGTCGTCCGACGACTCCTCCGCAGAGAGGATGAAACACACCACCACGTCCGGCATGGCTTCCAGAAGGAACTCTTTCTCCGAGGTTTTTATGATGCGGGCATCGAGCCGGGTCTTATTTTGCCGCACGCGACTTCATCCTCGGAGGGAGCAAACCAAGCAAGAAGTAAATGGACCAACAATACGAGTATGATCCGTACGAATCGCCAATGCTGCTGGAAGCGCCTCCTCCGCCACGCGCCGGGCACAGCCTGCGGTGGATGGTCATCTGTCTCTTGATAGTGTTGACGCTCGAAATCCTCATGATCGGTGCCGGGCTCGTCATAGTGTACACCGAGAAACCGCCTGCTAATCTGGACGTGCCCTCGGGAGAAAAAGCCTACATGCAGCTGTGGGGAAGCCAGACCACGTCGCTGCCCAACCACTTCACCGTCCAAGATTCCGTGGACAAGATGCGAGCGTACTCCATCTATTTTCTCTGGGACACCTATCCCAAACTGGAAGAGGTGGCGCAGGCCGAAAACCTCGCGCTCAAGTGGCCGCCGCTTCGGGGGACGCGCTATCGCCTGGCCGCCTACCCCTTCGTGCAGGCATCGAACGATATCTTGCCCATCTCCATCCTCAAAGCGGCCTTCAAGATGACCAACAAGTACGCCGATCAGGCGACGCCCCCGGCTTGGTACATCTCCGTCTACGACGAGAAAGATTGGACACGCGAGAACATCTTCATGCCCCCGGCGGTGTTTCAGCTTCCCTCCGGATCCAAGGACTCCGCCACCGCCCATATGGCTTGTCGATGCTCCGACATCTTCGGCCCCTACAAGTGGGTCGAAGTCGTGAGGACTTGCTATCCGGTGACCAAGGACTCCTACCCCCTCTGCGACGACGGGGGGCAGTGGTACTATCACGCCCCCGGCTCCGGGACGTGGTACAATGTTGGGAACTGCCTGGTCCGGTACAACAAAATCGATGCGGCGGTGTATTGCATGGCCCTCATGGGCGTCGTTTCCTGCATCGACGGGTCGTCCAATCTCTCCCTGAAAACAATCTTCGGAGACCTGGCAGGCGGGCCTCAGGTGCTTCTCCCTGGCCCCACGGACAAGGATGCCTATGCCAAAGTGTACGAAACCATAATGAACACGCCCGGCTGCGCGCTCGCCGACTACGCCGGGAAGACGCAGTGGTCGGAATTCTGGGCCGTGGCCAAGTCGCACTTCGTCAAACGACTCAAGAACAATCTTGGCGACAAGTCCTTCGTGAAGAGCCTCTCCAAACTCATAAAAGACGCCAAAGCCAAAGACGCAAAGTCTCTCAAATTGGAAGGCTTCCTTCCGTTTCAAGCTTTTCATTCGACGGAAGGAGCTCCGTTGAAGGGCTACCTCGCCTTCTTGGCATCTGTAGCCGGCGTGCTTGGCCTCTCCCTGGCCTTTCTCATCGCTTTGCCGGCGAGCCTCTTCGGACAGTGCAGTTTCCTCGTCCCTCTTCTGATCCTCGCGATCGTCTGCTCCGGGGGATGGGCATGGTGGGAGTACGGCCTCGACGCCTTCATCTCGTCCCAGGGCGGCAACATGATCTCGCGAGGCCTGGATCTCTACGCCGTCTCTCCCGAAGACGTGGTCGACTTTTGCCTCGAGCCCACCGTCGGGGCGCAGGACCCGGAGAAACAGCAATTTTTCAGCGGGCTCCCGAGTTCTTGGATTGCCGATATGAGCATCGAGGTCTTCTCCAGCATGTTGGGCTTCGACGTTGTCATCATGACCTCTCAGCCCAACAAGTCGGGGACATACCTCGTGGAGATGTGCGACGTCACGAAGATCAAACTCGATTTCGGACTCTCCCCAGGGCAGCCCGTCTGGTGGAAAGGCGGCACGTGCGGAGACGAGGACGTCTCCGACGAATTCTCTTGCGACAATTGCCCATTCAAAGACGCACGCTTGACTTCCCTCAAGTCGAGGGGAGGCCTCTGCTTCAAAAACCTGGGGATCCCTGCATTCTCTAATACTTACATGACCATGAATTGGAAGCGCGAAGGAGCGGGCGGAACTTGGACGGGACCGGCGGCGGACTCGATATTTTCAAACAGTTTCCCAAACCAAGGTAATTTCAGCGATGGAGACAAAATGGCCATGAGCAAATGGCTGTCGAATTACAATGCCGTTGTATGCGCATGCAGAGAAAGCAAAGATGCCATGTGCGTGGGATGCGAAGGAAAGATATCAGATATTTTGTGCAACTGGGCGGCGAGAGCGTCACTCTCGTCTTCTCCCGGCAGTCCATCCCCTGGCATCCCATCCCCGGGCTTCCCGTCCCCCGGCGTTCCATCCGCTCTATGGCACAGAAACCTGAAACGTTCCTGAATGACAAAGATTTGGCATCTGCGCTTATTGATCATTTTGCGCAGGAAACGCGCGTCTTCGATGGCTCTTGCAATTTTGTACCCCCATGAGCTCGACCATAATTATAATTGACGTTTTTTTCGGTAGAGGGTTCACCTGTAAAACAGCTCAATGACCGAAACTTCTTGGTCGGGCAAATGGTCAACAAAGTGTCGGATGACTTGCGCGAGTTTCTCCAAGCGTTCCGCCCATCGAGCGGACTGCCTCGGTGCCACACGCGGTTCTTGGGTCGTGGGCGTCTTCCCCCAGCAAGATGGAACTTTGACTCCGCCAGCATCCACGTACTCGTCGGGGTTGAACCTCAGGAAGAGATGCGATACGCGACCGGCGTCTTCGAAGTGCTCCATGACCTTGCGCGATTCGCAGATGCACTCATATCCGACATGAGAAAACTCGTCAACTTCGATGGACATGGCGCGGTCTGGAAGCCTTGCGAATGCATCCGGTCTCCGTCTGGACTTCCCGCCTGGGATGACCTTGTTGAAGCTCCAGTCCAGGTCGGGAAAGCGCTCAGCGAGGAATTGGGCCACGGCCACTTCTTTGCTGCGGCTCCATCGTGATCGCTTATCATTTGGGAAGAGGTACCGAAAGCATGGCGCGCAGAAGCCATCAAGACTTTTGGACCCGAAGGTTTCGCAGTGCGAGCTCTTGCACAGATGAGATGCTCGCCTGGCCTGGTGCCACTCCGGGTGCTTCTGTGCCGCACAGGAGACGCAGCAGCGCGTCATCAGCCCCCCGTACGTATGAGCGTCCCGTTGCCGGGTGCAATGCTCGCAGCGCGTTTCGGCGATCCTGGCCTGGTACCACTCCGGGTGCTTCTGTTATGCACAGGAGATGCAGCAGCGCGTCGTCCACCCTCCGTACTTCTCAGTGGCCCGTTTCTGGGGGCAATGCTCGCAGCGGGTCTCGGCGATCCTCGCCTGGTGCCACTCCGGGTGCTTCTGTTC